>Ga0181590_10002001_pt1 | contig 17133 bp, 10 predicted proteins | sample 071ome_34_FD_132446 | JGI IMG/M metagenome (GOLD analysis project Ga0181590, IMG submission 132446) | Coastal salt marsh microbial communities from the Groves Creek Marsh, Skidaway Island, Georgia - 071411BT metaG (megahit assembly) | ecosystem: Environmental > Aquatic > Marine > Intertidal...
CCCCCCAGCCACTGGATTGCTCACTACCAAAGAATTTCCCGTAAGCGTTGTCCTGCTGACTTTTACGTGCACGAGAGCTTAATGGCGCGACCAATTGCCAAGCGGTTTCAATGAGTAATGCTAATGGTTGCTGCTGCCCTTGAATAAATATGTCGATCAAGGATTGTAAGTAGGCCCTTGCTTGCTTAGCATCCATAGGTAGAACAGAAATCATTTGATCTTGGCATATTAATCGGGAGTGCTTTTGCAAGCCCATAGCACTCAAACATGCCTGCTCAATTAATACTGTAATGAGATGCTTAGCTTTAAAACGGCTTGGTATCATCGTAATGTGGTATTGATCAAACACCTGATACTGCCAACCAAGCAGCCGAGGCCGCTCTCCATTAAAACTTAGGTTGATTTCCACTGGCCCATACCCTTGATGATGCTCAAATTGCTGGTAAGCCGTTATCATAGGTTCCAATTGTTCTTGTATTCTTGTTAGTTGTTGCTGACCTATTTCACCAAACGCTAATTGCCCTTCCACCTGTGTTGTATATCTGTGTGTTTGCTGAACCCTATCGTTAATCAGGCTTTGCTTAATTTTAAATTGATCCAAGCCATCTAGAGTAAAGGGTTCATGGTCGATCAGTTCATCAAAATACTGATTCAAATTTATATTTAAAACTTGATTCAAGTAGTACTTGGTTGGATGCTGAAAAAACAAAATGAATTGTTCGAGCAATACTTCTTTATATGCAATGACAGGTTCTAGCTGACTATCATTTTTTGAACCTTTAACGTTATCGGTCTGTTGATCTTTTGATTGTATAGCCGCCAGCCAATCTTGGTTGTAGCTATAAAAATTAGCTGAACCATCATAATATTTTGAATTAAACGGTTGGAGTGGGTGTTGCTGCACCAGTTCTAAGGGATCATCTCCTTGATGTAGGTAATCCAAAAATTCCGCCAATACCACAGATGGTGTTAATGGCTCATCATTTTGCTGGCTTTTACTTTTATAACTTAACCACAGGGATTCTCGAGCAGATAAAATGGCTTCTAGGAATAAATACCGGTCTTCATCTCGGCGGCTCCGATCACCTAGCCTATGTTGTGTACGCATTAAATCTAAACTATTAGGAATAACGCTTCTCGGATATTCACTATCATTTAAACCCAATACCGCAACCATTTTAAATGGAATACTGCGCATAGGTAGTAGAGTACAAAAGTTCACCTTACCCACCATAAAGTGCTGTGAGCCGTTAGACTGTTGCAAACCTTGTTTAATACCATCGCTAAATATTTCGTATTCAATAGGCTGCTCATACTTAACCGCCTGAATACTTTGCACCCAGTTTTCCAAGCTATCATAAACATGCTCTAGAAGTGTGAGCTCTTCATCATTGGGGCTTAAAAATCGATGCAACCACTGATTAAAAAATGGCGACCACGCCTCGCACGTTCTGGCTTGTTGCGTATCTTGAGTGTACTGATGTAAGTCATTCACAAATTCCATCAGTGGGCCTAGAATCGCCGCATCTAACCCTTCTACATTTTCAACTGGCACGATGCCCATAACGGCTTCACTGCTTTGCATGGCGTAACCCATCAGTAAGCGCTTAAATCCATAAAGCCAAGTGTTTTGCTGCCACTGTGGCAGACCCAATGTTTGTCTGGATTCGCCATCAAAGCCCCAACGCACACCCGCCTCTACTAACCACTGTTTTAATGGGGCGATATGGGATTCATCTAACTCGTATCTGCGATACACCGCTGGAATTTCTAATAAGGTAATGACATCAGAAAACGGTAGGCGAGCTTGTGGGGTAGCTAAAATTAGCTGTACGGCATTTAAAATCGGGTGTTCTGCTTCTAGTGGCCGATCTGACACAGAATAAGGAATGCGCATGTGCTTAGGCTGCGCGTTAAAAACCGCATCTATAAACGGCGCATAACTGGCCACATCTGGAATCATGACAACAATGTCTTGCGGCGTAAGGTCAGTATTTTCAAATACATTAAGCAGATGATCATGTAATACTTCGATTTCACGCATGGGACTATGGCAGCCCACTATGTGAATACTATCATCTGCACTAATATCAATTGGCGTTGTGGGTTGCTGCAGGTTTAAGATTTGATTTTGAATTTGCCCTAAAGCATGGTTTTCAATTTCTTGTGTTTCAAAAAATAAGGGCTCGTCCTGTATATCTTCGATATCAATTAATAAACGCTGAAAGTCTTGTCCTAACTTGCCAAGCGAGGCTAATAAATCATTACCGGCATCCGCCAGCGGCATTTCAATATGACGGGCACGCAATTTGGCTTGCACCGTTTCACTGATCACATCCCCCCAATAATACTGGCAAGGGTTGGGGGTTAATAAATGAACATCCACTTTTTTTGAAAGTAACTGTAATGCTTCTACTTGCTGCTTAGGCAAAGATGTAAATCCAAAAAAGATAACGCGCTTTGGTAGGTGCGCTGTATCTGCCTTTTCTAACTCGGTCATGAAATCTTTCACCAAGTTAGCCCGATGACGATCCGATAACCCTTTACTCTTTATTTTTTCAATCAAGTAATGCCAAAAAATGCCCTGCCATGCTTGATCGGCCAATGGCCTGCCATCAATTTCAAATGTTTGCGCTTGCCATTGCTCTATCCAATCCGGGCGATGCACCAGATACTGATCGTATAAATCGGCAATGGTAGTGGCTAAACGATACGCTCTTATTGCCTGATCGGAAGGGGTATCATCTTTTTGTACTTGTAAATAATGTCGCAGCAATTCGAATTCATCTTGCTGCATGAGGCTTTCGTCTTGTAACCCTTCAAGAATTAACCAGGTGAGGCTAGCTTTGGTAAATACGCTCTCGCTGGCAATATCAGGCATGAGCTGGCGTTGAATCTGCCACAAAAAACGCGAAGGCATGGGGAATTCGATGTTGGCGGCAATGCCCAAACTATGGGCCAGTTGCATTTTTAACCAATGGGCAAGGCCAGGGTTTTCCACCACGATGATGTCTTGCTCTAATGGGGACACATCGCGCTCAAGTAAAAGCCTAATGAGTTGAGCCAGTAGACTCTCGACTTTGTTAGATTGATACAATTTGAGCATGCAATACGAACCTAAGAGTAAAAGACCCATTTAAAAACAGATACTTAGAAAATACCAGCCACATACATGGGCCGCTTGGGGATTCTACCATGTTTGACTTTTAACTAGGCTGATCCAAACTTAGGGTATATTTTTCGTAAGGATTGTCCCGTGTCTGATTGGCCTGATAATTTACCTGGGTTAAACCTTAAACAAGCATTATCACAGCTGGGTGGCAAAAAAGCGCTGTATGTAAAGCTGCTCGGCATGTTCGAGGGCGCCCATACGGGCGATGTGGATCGCATTATTGAAGCGGCCAACGCACAGGATTGGACCGCTGTCCATGACATCAACCATGCTCTAAAGGGCGTATCTGGTAACTTAGCCGCCGACGAACTGTTTGCTTTATGTTCGGCCTTGGATCAAAAAGTCAAAGAGGACAACCATGACATCCAAGATGAGCTCGCCGCCATGCCTTTGGCTATGAGTACCCTGCTTGATTCTGTCGCCCAAGCCAAAACGCTACCGGTAGATTAACGTTTTTGCAGGATCGCCACATCGTTTCCAAACAAGCTGAGCTTAAGGTTGTAATGCTCAGCTATCCACCTAAAACATGTCTCACTGTAAAAACACACATGGGTTAAATCGTTTTTATAATGCCAATTGGCAAATGCAGATTGGGATGTCACCCGCTTTGTCATCAACCCTAAATAGCCGCCCATTTTTAACATATCAAGCCATTGTTCTATTACCTGTTTGGGTTGATGTAAGTGCTCAATCACCTCGGTTGAGGTGATGGCATCGTAAAACCCCGAACGAAGTACGGATGGCTCATTGGCATAGAAATGATCAAAAACACTTACCTTAAAACCATCTTCAATCATCATTTTGGCCAATAAGGGCCCTGGACCACAGCCAAAATCCAACACCTGCTGGCATTGTTGCGCCTCCAGCAATGGCTTTAATTCACACCATAGGCGATTTAAAAAGCCTTGATAACCCTCATCTTCAAGGTTGTTGTCGTGCCGATCATATTCCGCTTTTTCATCCTGTTCTGTCAGATAGAATTCACTAGGCACGTAGACTAAAGCACATTGCTGGCAACGAATATATAAACGTTGAGAGCGTCTATTATTATCTCGATGAAATAACGAGCCTTGCTTAGATTCACACAAAGGACAAACAGTTTGATCTATCATTGCTTGGCGGTTACTGCTTTTTCAACAAACATGAGTCGGTCTTGACCAAAGAATATGTCATCCCCCACTCTAAAAGCAGGCAAGCCAAACATACCCAGCTCATGAGCAGTTTTCACACTGTCTTTTAACGTATCTTTCACCACTTGCTGCTGACAACCTTGCAGCACATCGGCCACATCAAAACCGAGGGCCTCTAGATGGGTTTGCACCGCTTGTTCATCGTTTACATCTAAGCCGTTTTGCCAAATAGCATTGAACGTTTTCTCAACAAATTCGGGTAATTTCTCAGGGTGACGTTGCTCAACATAAATAGCGGCCCGCAGCAAAAACATGGTATTGAACGGAAACTGCTTGGGCCACGTGATGGGGATATTCAAATGCTCAGCCCATAAATGGCAGTCTCGGTAAATCCATTTCGCTTTATTCGGAATAAAGGCAGGGGAAGGCATATCCTGAGCCTGATGCAATGCTCCAAGCAACACAGGTTTGTACTCTAATTGCACGCCTTGCTTGTCCTGTAGCTGCAAAATTTGCGGCAAGGCCAAATAGCTATAGGGGCTGACGAAATCAAAATAAAACTCGACCGTATTACTCATAAAACATTCCTGTTCAATCAACGATTGGCGCAAAGTGCGATAGCGGGATATGAAAACACATTCTGTTTCTCGCGAACAGCAAAGCCCATCCCATCAAAACTCAGGCTTTAATATGAGCAAGCCAACCATACCGCATTCTTTTTTAATACTATGGTGCTGCTTGTTTTATTTTTTGCAAGGACGAGCGTACTAGCAACTCTGATTTGCACATAAAATGCCAATGTCCCCTCTTTAGGCCATAAAAGCTTTAAGCTAACCTTCTTGCACATTTTGGCCATGAGCATATTGGCCTGATAAACAATAAAAATAATAAATTGCCCATGTACCCTATGACTGCATTCACAATTTGCTTAGTTGCAGCTGGTTTGACCATAAGTCAATCGGCCACGGCACAATTGCAACCTTTGGATGACACGCAAATGGCACAAACCGTGGGCCAAGCGTTTATCGAAATGGATAGTCGCCTAGACGGCAACACCCAGTTCAGCCGGATTACCTTTGGACAAAACGTTAAATTACAGGCCAACATCGACAGCCTTACGCTTGGTGGTAATTATGATAATGCGTTGGGGTTAGGCGTGGGTACTGATTTTAATGCCAGCAATCTTTCATTGGGTTACATCGATACCGCCACCGGTGAAATCGTCCCATTTGAATTCACGAATCCTTATTTCGAATGGGCTGTAAACGACATCACCAATGACATGATGGGGTTTCGCATTGGCTTCGAAGACGCTCAAGGTGTCTTACAAGGAAACTTCAATCGCTTTAGCGGCAACATAGGCCTCACCATTAACGGCAACCCCTCCAGTTTATTCACGGCTGCGGGTGGCAATTTAACTGACAATCGCGCCACCTATATAGGTGAAAGCTCAGGTAGCTGTACCGATGGAGTGGATTGTATATCCCTTGGTAATATCCAAAGTATTTCTGTTGCTGACCCCGACGGCACCAGCACCTCAGACTTTTTCTTATCTTTCCAAACCAGTGCCTTAGACTGGGGCCAAGGCCCAGTAACTAACAAAGGCTTTTTTATGAATGTCCCATCGGATACCAATGTGGATATTACCGATGCAAACTCAGGGACTGGCCGCCTAGCCACTGAATTTATCGACAGAGGTGTGGGTCGCTGGAATGTACCCGCCCCATAAATACATCTTATTTCCCACTTAAAAGCATGCCATTCATATTTGCATGAAAACTCTGCGTTTCGCATCCCTGTCTGCAAGGGTATAATGCCGCCACTTTTCATCTTCACGTTATGATATTCAAGGGAATTGCCATGAATCAACGCACCCCGTTGTACGACGCACATCTAGCCGCTGGCGCAAAAATCGTAGATTTTGGTGGTTGGGATATGCCCATCCACTACGGCTCGCAAATCCAAGAGCATAACGTTGTTCGTGAAGATGCCGGCATGTTTGATGTAAGCCACATGACGGTGGTTGATGTCACAGGCCCACAAGCCACTGAATACTTGCAATACCTCCTAGCTAACGACGTGGCAAAACTAAAAGAAGAAGGTAAAGCCCTATACAGCGGCATGCTGAACGAGAAAGGCGGCGTGATTGACGATCTAATCGTTTATCGCGCTGATGCGTTAGGCGGTTACCGCGTTGTAGTAAACTGCGCCACCCGCGAGAAAGACCTGAAATGGATGAACGAGCAAATTGCCAAGTTTGATGCTCAATTAACCGAAAAGCCTGATTTGGCCATGATTGCCGTACAAGGCCCAGAAGCCATCGAAAAAGCCAAACAAGCTGCTAACAGCGAACAAGTTGCCGTAATTGAACAATTGTCCATTTTCCAAGGCTTGCCTTGCAAAGATTGGTTCATTGGCCGTACCGGTTATACTGGCGAAGATGGCCTAGAAATCATGATACCCGCCAATGAAGCGCCTGCATTTTGGGATGCCCTAATACAACAAGGAGTGAAACCTGCTGGCCTTGGCGCACGTGACACCCTTCGCCTAGAAGCAGGCATGAACCTATACGGCAATGACATGGATGAAACCATCTCGCCATGGCAGGCAGGCATGGGATGGACGTTAGCCCTAAAAGACGACCGCCAGTTCATCGGTAAAGAAGCCCTGTTAGCTGAAAAAGACGCAGGTATCGAATACAAGCTTGTGGGTCTAGTGCTTGACGGAAGAGGGGTTATGCGAAGCCATCAAAAAGTGATCTTCACAGCCAGTGACAAAACCGGTGAAATCACCTCGGGTACCTTTAGCCCTAGCCTTCAGCAATCCATTGCCATGGCTCGCGTTCCAGCTGATGCGGGCAACGAGTGTGCAGTAGACATGCGCGGTAAAGCCGTACCTGTGCGCATGGTAACAATGCCATTTGTGCGTAATGGCAAGAAGGTATTTGAGTAATTGATGTTTGGGTTTTCAATGCTGGGCAAATGGCCTAGTCTTGAAACCCATAAATGCTCTATTTGCTCAGAGCCATTCCAAGAAACATTTGAAAACCTGCGTTGTTCTATTACACTGCGCAAATTATTGATTTTTAAGTTTTGGTGTCTCTAAAGACACCTACTCAGACATGTAAGGACCATAAAATGGCTCAAATCCCAGCTGAACTAAAATACGTTGCATCACATGAATGGATCCGTAACGAAGGCGATGGCGTTGTCACCGTGGGTATTACTGACTTTGCTCAAGAACAACTAGGCGACGTCGTATTCATCGAGCTACCTGAAGTAGGTGCCGAAGTGAATAAAGAAGACGCCATTGCAGTAGTGGAATCGGTAAAAGCTGCCAGTGACATCTACGCACCTGTTTCAGGTGAAATCATCGAAATTAATGAAGAGCTAGTAGATGAGCCAGAAAAGGCCAACAGCGAGCCTTACGACGGCGCTTGGTTCTTCAAAGTGAAGCTATCTGAAGAAAGCGAACTAGAAGACCTACTAAGTGCGGACGAATATGCCGCAGAGTGTGAGTAAACACTAACTTTTTCAGGGGCAGCCTACAGGCTGCTCCCTCTTCCCCCTCCCTCCTTTTTGAACTTTAAGCCCGCCTAATTTCGTCTAGTATTAAAAGATACATGTATTTTGGCCTAAATCGCCAACCCAGTGACGGACTTAGAATCTTGAGTGATCATGAACAATTGGTTCAAAAAACCAAGACGCAATTGATATTATCCTTGATCATTATTGGCGTAATATCCACTGCGTCATTTTTGACCTTAAACTTTTTTACACAAACTCAAAAAGCCGATGCCAGCACCATTAATATCGCTGGACGCCAAAGGATGCTCTCTCAGCGAACCGCCCTTGGTGTGAGCATGCTTAAAAACCAGCTGTTAGAAAAAAAAACCGTCAGTGAGAGCCTGCGCGAGCAAATTATAAACTCTGCCAAACTTATGCACTCAAGTCATGTAATGCTATCCAGTACTGATGACCCTGAGTTACAGCAACTATATTTCATTGGTGATCCTTCTTTAGACACAGAGCTAAACGAGTATGTAAAAGCCGCTCTTAATATTGCAAAAAGCCAATCAGTAAATGACCTGAAACCTAAAGATACCTTGTACTTTGAGGCTGAAAACGTCAGCTATCTATTATTTCGCTTAAATGTGTTAGTGAATACATACGAAGAAAAAGCAGAATCTAAGCTGCACAATAGCATTGTACTAATGGCTATTTTATGGCTGGTATTATTAATCTCCCTATATCTGACCTTTCGTTTATTATTTAAACCCATTCTCACCCTGATTAAACAAAGTTTTATTGAGCAAAAAATTAAGGAAAGACGGATACAGCTCGCAGCAGACAGTGCTCAACTGGGTATTTGGCAATTCGATCTAATTACTCAAGAATTAACTTGGGACAAACAAATGTGGCGCATTTTTTATGAATCCGAACCACAATCAGACATTGTCAGTCTTGAACAATTTCAATATTGCTTACACCCTGAAGATGCTGCACGCGTGATGCATAATTTCTCCGAAGCAGTGACTGATCTGAAAGAATTAGACACGACTTTTCGCATTATTTCGCCAAACAATACGATTAAGTATATAAAAGTGTATTCAATTGCCGAAAAAAATGAATACGGTAAAGCCATCAAGGTTGTTGGTACCAATAAAGATATTACCGATCAAGTTCTTAGGGAGGATGCTCTTTTAATCGCCAAGGAAAAAGCAGAAGCCGCCACACGAATTAAAGGGGATTTCTTAGCCAGTATGAGTCATGAAATCCGCACCCCCTTAAATGGTGTGATGGGCATGTTGAACTTACTCAAAAATACACCGCTCAACAATTTACAAAATAAGCGCCTTGATATTGCACTTTCCAGTGCCAAATCACTATTAGCTTTAATCAATGACATTCTAGATTTCTCAAAAATTGAGGCCGATAAGTTACAAATCGAAGTCATTGACTTTGATCTTAACAACCTCCTAGAAGAAATCATTGAAAGCCTAGGGCAGCTAGCAGAAGAAAAACACCTAGAGTTGATCTTAGATACCATTGGCCTAAATACCAGTCGCGTTATGGGTGACCCTAACCGAATTCGCCAAGTAATCACAAACTTAATAGCCAATGCCATTAAGTTCACCCACGAAGGTCATGTGATATTAAATGTATCATTGTCTGAAAATTCAAATGACACATGGCAAATGAACTTTAGCGTTGAAGACACCGGCATAGGCATCCCAGAAGATAAACAGACACAGCTCTTTGATGCATTTTCCCAAGTGGACACCTCCACAACTCGCCAATATGGTGGTACAGGCTTGGGCTTGGCCATCGTGAAGCGTCTTTGTATTGCCATGGGTGGAGCCATCAATGTGCGCAGCAAACTGAATAGGGGCAGTCGGTTTTATGGTAGTATTTTGTTAAGTAAATCAACCAAAACCTCGATCATTGCACCAACCTTTGATGTAACCAAATTGTACGTACTAGTTGTGGATGACAATACTGTCAACTCAACAATTGTCCATGATCAACTAGCCCATTGGGGCATCCACGTAACCATCGCGAATTCAGCAGAACAAGCTATCTTAATATGTGAAGAACATATCGAAAACCATAAATCTGTTTTTGATATTGCATTAATAGATATGCAAATGCCCCACATGAACGGCATTCAGCTAGGCAAACTATTAAAGCAAGACCCGAGATACGCAGACATGCACCTTGTACTTATGACTTCGATGATGATGGAGCTTGATAATCAGGAAATTGCCGATAGTGGCTTTACTGCCTTTTTTACAAAACCGGTCACTAACTCTGATTTATTTTTGGCGTTAAATGTATTAGGTGAAAACGGAGAGGCATTAAATAAAGCCAGCCCTCTGTTAACTCATGATTTTATTAGAGACCTTAAACATTCTGACGATCACAAGCCAAAAAGCATAAGAGATAACATCAAACAGCTTGAGAATAAGGATATTTTGGTAGTTGAAGATAACGCTATAAATCAAATGGTGATTGAAGATTTATTGAGTGACTTAGGGTTTCATGTAAAATGTGTAGACGATGGTTTATTTGCACTCACAGAATTAAATCTCCGTCGAAGCCAACCCTATTGTTTAATTCTTATGGACTGCCAAATGCCTAGGATGGATGGTTTTGAAACCACAAGAGAAATCCGCAAAGGTAAAGCTGGTCAGCTCAACTCTGACATTCCTATTGTGGCTATCACCGCTAACAATATGCAAGGTGACCAACAAAAATGTTTAGATTCGGGAATGAACGATTTTATTTCAAAGCCAATAGAGCAAGAGCAACTAGAACGGGTTATTCGATCTTGGCTATTAGCGAAGTTTTAGTAATGTATTATTAAGAGTAAAAATTATGAGAACTCCTATGAATATCAAACGACTCTCATTAGTGATTTTTTTAATATCAAACTATGCTCATGCTTCAGCAACAGATGATTTTTTTGATTTATCATTAAATGAGCTGATGAATCTAAAGGTCGAATCTGCCACAAAGATAGAGCAACTCCTTTCTGAGATTCCTGCTCATGTCACCATTTTAACTCGCAAAGAAATTGAAAATTCAGGGTATACAAGCCTAATTCAAGCTTTACAACATATATCTGGTATCTATATCGAAGAAGATACCGAAGAAGTATTTATTGGTATGCGTGGCACCATTAATGGCGGCATTCAATTTTTGATTAACGGTGTTCCAAGGCACCCAAGCCTACAAAAAGGTTTGAGTACGGTTGAAATTAACCGGCTAAACATCCCAATCAAGGCCATTGATCGCATTGAGGTTGTCCGCGGACCTATGTCCGTCACATATGGTAATAATGCGTTTCAAGGCATGGTGAATATCATTACGAATGAATCTGACATCAGTAGTGCCATGGTGTCTTATTCAGACAAGTCTAGTCATGATATTTTCTTGCGACACTCTGCGAAGGTGTCAACTGGTCAATTAACAATTAATGCGGGCCAACATAGTGAATATGGATTTGAAGGGCATTACAAAGATATGATGTCGGCTTCCGCCTATGCAGCATTACCAATCGAAAGTCAAAAAACAATGAAAGGTAATTTTGGTCGTACATTTGATTATTCAGAATTCAATTACAATGACAATCGCTTAACCGCTTCGCTTTTATACCAAAAAAGTCAATACAATATATATCCAACATATGTGCCTATCAACGACAATAAATTGAGCAATGAAACTTGGCAAAGCAGTCTGCAATATCGCTATGATTTGGGCAATAGCCTTAAATCTCAGACTTCTATCATCTTAAGCGAGGAAAAATATAATATAGATTCATTAAGCTTCGCTACCCCTTTACTAAGGGACTACCAAAAACAAGTTTCATCTAAAATTGAACTAGAGCAAACGCTAACTAAAGTCACACCAGAGGACACTTCCTTATTATTTGGTTACCGCTATAGAAAAAGTTTTGATTTAACTAATGATGCTGAAATCTATAATGGTACTGAATATATATTTGATAACGATATAAAGATTTCCGATACAGAATATCATGATATTTTTGCTCAATCTCAAAGCAAAATTCATGATGACTTAGAAGTGATGATTGGTGTTAGATACACTTATCTCCCTAATCGATATTATGCAAACACCATTAAAGATAAATTCAATTCAGCATCTACTGATGTTTTGTACACTGAAGATAGAAACTTATTTAATTATCGAGCCGCACTTCTATATCATCGAGATAACCATGAATTTAAGCTTCTACATGGCACGGCCTCACAGGATGTAGAAAGCTCATCCATTTCAGAACCCAAAAAAATACAAACAACAGAATTTGTCCATTCTTTTAATGCCGATAACTGGTCATTGAGTCATAGTATTTTCTATAACTTAACCGAGAGCGTATTAAGACGATCACTTAGTTTTGATGGCTCTAATTTTATCACCGCCACTAATAATGATGGGAAGTGGGAAACCCTAGGATACGAAGCTAACTTGGCTCTTAGTTACTCTCAAGATTGGCGTTTTGAAGGCTCCTTGACCCTACAAAACACTGACGACTTAACCAGTGTTTTAGATATTGGCTATTCACCGGAAACATTAATTAATTTAAAAGCCTTTTATAATTCAGGAAACAACACATATGCCTTGCTTGGTAACTATGTTGGTTCACGCAAAAGTGATTGGGAATATGTTGATACCAATAACGACCAAGTAATTGAAACTATTCGCTTAGGCCAATCAGCCGATGCTTACTGGCTGCTTAATGCCAGTTGGCTTCATCGCGCATCGGAAGAATTCAAGCTTCAGTTGAAAATCAACAACCTACTAGATGAAGAATATCGCTATCCAGCAAATGAATTGAGTGATTTAGAGCAAGGTTTAATTGGTTATGGTCGTCAAATCTATTTTAGTGTGGAATACTCCTTCTAAAATAACTGGGCCATTTGCTCAATGCACGAACTGAAACGCTCACTCAATTTTTCCATGCTCACTCTGTATGGCCTTGGCACCATTCTTGGTGCCGGTATTTATGTACTGGTAGGCAAGGTAGCCATTCATGCTGGGCTTTATGCACCTATTTCATTTTTACTGGCCGCCCTTTTAGCTGGGTTAAGTGGCTACAGTTATGCCGCACTTAGTGCCCACCTACCAAAAAGTGCAGGCGAAGCGGTTTATGTGGAAACCGCTTTTAACTTACGGCCGCTTTCTATTTTAGTGGGTTGGATGGTGGTCCTCACCGGCGTGGTGAGCGCTGCCACTATTTCAAAAGGCTTTGTAGGCTACCTGCAAGTATTTATCGATATACCTGATTTTTGGGCCATCTCAATGTTACTGCTCGCCATGACAGGCTTAGCGTATTGGGGCGTCAACGAATCGGTCTGGGCAACCGCTGCAACCACTTTGCTTGGTCTATTAGGTTTAATGATCATTTTATATTACAGCGCCCCTTCTTTTTTAACCTTGGCCGAGCGGAGTCATGAGCTTTTACCACCGCTAACCGACGGCGGAATCTGGTTTGGTATTTTACTAGGGGCCTTTCTCGCTTTTTATGCTTTTATTGGCTTTGAAGATATGGTGAACATGGCCGAAGAAGTCAAACAACCTGAAGTCACCTTACCTAAAGCCATTATTGCGGCTATTGTGATCAGCAGTATTCTGTATTACTTAATTGCCTTAGCCGCTGTATTACAAATGCCTCAAGATCAGCTAATCGCCAGTAAAGCGCCCATGGCAGATATAATGAATCAGCACAGTGAATCCATGGCGTGGTTTGTTAGCTTCATTTCATTGGCGGCCATTGTAAATGGCGCCTTGGTGCAAATTATTATGGGCTCGCGGGTGATGTACGGCATGGGCAAACATAATATGGCCCCTTTATGGTTGGCTAAAATTCACCCAGTGCGTAAAACCCCTTACATTGCCACGTTATTAATTGGTTTAGTGGTGTGGGTTTTGGCCACTCAATTTCCGCTGACGTCGTTAGCCAAACTCACCAGTTTTATCATTATCATGGTGTTTTTCTTAGTGAATGTGGCATTGATCAAACTGCTGTTCACAAAAGAGACAAAAGACCATTTCACCGCGAAACCATGGGTACCAGTCGTAGGTGCCATTATGTGCCTGATGTTTTTAGGGGTGCAAATCGATCAAATCATATCTGGTAGTACGGTTGTTGGGCATTAATACCGCCCTTTTGCAGGCTCTAAATGCAGGATATTCACGGCAACTTGAGCCCCCTTTGTAATCGCACTAACAAGGGGTTAAAACGGGGATTTCCCCTGACAAATTACCCCCTCGCTGATACAATCCGCCCCAATATTTTTCCAGCTAAAGTTTACGGATAATCCCGTAACATCGACTCAAAAGGCAAACTGCATGGCAACACTGTCACAATCTAGTCTAAGTGATCTCGAAAACCGTAATGAATTCATTGGCCGCCACCTAAGCTTAAACGTGGCCGATATTAACGCCATGCTGGCTGAAGTGGGCGCCGAATCTTTAGACGACCTAACCGCACAGATCGTCCCTAAGTCCATATTACGTGAACCATTTTTACAAATGGACGATGCCGTACCGGAAGCCGAAGCTCTAGCCAACCTTAAAGCCCTTGCTGATCAAAACAAGGTGTACAAAAGCTTCATTGGTATGGGCTATCACGATACCCGTTTGCCAAATGTGATCACCCGTAACGTATTAGAAAACCCAGGTTGGTACACAGCTTACACGCCATATCAGCCTGAAATTGCCCAAGGTCGTTTAGAAGCCCTTTTAAACTACCAACAAATGATCATCGACCTAACCGGTATGGAATTGGCTAACGCTTCATTGCTGGATGAAGCCACGGCCGCTGCCGAAGCCATGGCGCTGATTAAACGCCAAGTGCGTAAGAACAAGTCCAATGTATTCTTTGTGGACGAGCTTTGTTTGCCACAAACCATCGACGTATTAAAAACCCGTGCGGACGGTTTTGGTTGGGAACTGCACATTGGCCCAGTAGAAACAGCCGCCGACGTTGAATGCTTTGGTGCCCTGCTTCAATACCCAGCGGTAGATGGCAACATTAACGATTTTGGCGAGCTGATCGAGCAACTGCACGAGAAAAACGCCATGGTGGCCATGGCCACCGATCTAATGGCCCTAACCCTGTTGAAATCCCCTGGTGAACTGGGTGCCGACGTAGCATTAGGTAACAGCCAACGTTTTGGTGTACCCATGGGCTTTGGTGGCCCACATGCGGCTTTCTTTGCCACAAAAGATGCCTTTAAACGTGCCATGCCGGGCCGCCTAATTGGTGTATCAATCGATGCCAATGGAAACCGCGCACTGCGTATGGCGCTGCAAACCCGTGAGCAACATATCCGCCGTGAAAAAGCCACGTCGAACATTTGTACCGCTCAAGTTTTACTATCAAACCTTGCGTCTTTCTATGCGGTTTACCATGGTCGTGATGGCATCATTCGCATTGCCAACCGCATTCATCGCATGACTGAAATTATGGCAGCGGCACTTACTGATGCCGATATCGAAGGGCTAGTGGTGGTTAACCAAAGCGCATTCGATACATTAACCCTAGAAGTGCCGAACAAAGATGAAATTCTAGCGCGCGCCGAAGCCGCTGAAATTAACCTACGTACTCAAAGCCAAGTAGATGTAGACGGCGTCATCGGTTTCTCTATCAGCGAAACAACGACACGTGAAGATTTAGAAACCCTTTACCAAGTGATTACAGGTCGCACTGACATCGACATTGCCATGTTAGATGAAGAAGTGGAAAGCTCGATCCCTGATAGCTTAAAACGTACCAGCGACTTTTTAACCCACCCTGTTTTCAACAGCTACCAAACCGAACATGAAATGCTGCGTTACATGAAGCGTCTTGAAACCAAAGACCTTGCCATGAACCACAGCATGATCACCCTAGGCAGCTGCACCATGAAACTAAACGCCACCGCCGAGATGATTCCGGTTACGTGGCCAACCATTGGTGGTATTCACCCGTTTACCCCTAAAGCGCAAACCCCAGGGTATGAGCAATTAATTAAAAACCTAGATACATGGTTACGTGACATCACAGGGTTTGATGCCATTTGTATGCAACCAAACTCAGGTGCTCAAGGTGAATACGCCGGCTTAATGGCCATTAAGCATTACCACGAAAGCCGTGGTGAAGGTCACCGTAATGTATGCTTGATTCCACAATCAGCCCACGGAACCAACCCGGCTTCTGCGCAAATGGCGGGTATGCGCGTGGTGGTCACCAAGTGTGACGAGCAAGGCAACGTGGACTTTGAAGACCTAAAAGCCAAAGCCGAAGAATTAAGCGAAAGCCTATCGTGCTTGATGATGACCTACCCATCCACTCACGGTATTTATGAAGACGGCGCAAAAGAAATCTGCGAGCTGATTCATAAACACGGCGGCCAAGTGTATATGGATGGCGCCAACCTAAACGCACAAGTAGGCATCACCGCACCGGGTTACATTGGTGCCGATGTATCCCACATGAACCTACACAAAACCTTCGCCATCCCACACGGTGGTGGTGGTCCGGGCATGGGCCCAATTGGTGTAGCAAAACACCTAGCACCGTTTATTGCGAACCACTCTGTACGCGAGATTGACGATGAATCCATCGGCCAAAGCGCAGTAAGCGCGGCGCCTTATGGCAGCGCTTCTATCCTGCCGATCTCTTACATGTACATTAACATGATGGGCGCCAACGGCTTACGCCAAGCAACGCAAATGGCCCTACTTAACGGTAACTACCTAAGCAAAAAACTGGGTGAGCACTACCCAATTTTATACTCTGGTCAAAACGGTCGCGTAGCCCACGAATGTATCGTTGACCTGCGCCCAATTAAAGCGGAAACCGGCATCACCGAAGTGGACATCGCTAAACGCTTAATGGACTACGGCTTCCACGCCCCAACCATGAGCTTCCCAGTAGCGGGCACCTTCATGATTGAGCCGACGGAATCAGAATCCAAAGCCGAACTGGATCGCTTCATCGAAGCCATGGTGTCTATCAAAGCCGAAATTAACGCGGTGAAATCAGGCGAGTTAGATGCCGAATCCAACCCGCTTAAACACGCACCCCATACGGTAAAAGACATCGCCGGTGAATGGACAAGACCTTACTCACGCGAGCAAGCGGCCTTCCCAGTACCTGCGGTTTACGCCAACAAGTTCTGGCCAACCGTTAACCGTATTGATGATGTGTACGGGGATCGTAATTTGATTTGCTCTTGCCCTGCGATTGAAGAGTATGAGGACTAGTAAAACACCGCGTTCCTTGGTGTTTTAGATTTGAAACGGCCTGCGGGCCGTTTTTTTA
>Ga0181590_10002011_pt1 | contig 17081 bp, 25 predicted proteins | sample 071ome_34_FD_132446 | JGI IMG/M metagenome (GOLD analysis project Ga0181590, IMG submission 132446) | Coastal salt marsh microbial communities from the Groves Creek Marsh, Skidaway Island, Georgia - 071411BT metaG (megahit assembly) | ecosystem: Environmental > Aquatic > Marine > Intertidal...
AAATGCCACAATGGAGTTGGACATGGATGAAATTATTCTCGGCGGCGATCAACAATGCGCTTAAAGTTTGAAGACGTCGAGCTATTAGCAAGAAGAGCTGGGTTCGACCCTCAGGTGTCGCCTGTGATCGCGGCTATCTCGATGGGGGAGTCTGGCGGTAATCCCCTGGCGCACAACCCAAATGCGAGTACAGGCGATAACTCCTATGGGCTGATGCAGGTCAACATGCTTGGCGGCATGGGACCAGAGCGCAGGGCTGCATTTGGTTTGCAGAGCAACGAAGAGTTGTTTGACCCGCTGACCAACATGAAGGCAGCGAAAAAGATCTACGACTCCCAGGGTCTTGGTGCGTGGAGCGTCTATAAATCGGGTGCCTACAAGAGCCACCTGCCTCAGAGCTTCACTCCAATACAGGAAGTAAGCACCCCGAGCAATAAGCGTGAATTCAGGGTCGCGGGGCAGTCGCTTGGCGATGAAGGCCCCCTGGCTGTAGCCATGGGGAACATTGCGAAAGCGTTTGGCCTGGGTGAGCCAGCGCCGCAGCGTGTATCTCAAGGAACAGGCCAGATGATGCCAGTCAGTAATGGCGGCGGTAACGTTGTTGAAATTGGCAAGGCGCTGCAAGATCTGGGCTTCACGGTGAGGGAGAACCCGCACTTTGGAGGAGTCGGACAGCACTCTCCAGGTTCAGCTCATTACTCAGGTAATGCGATCGATGTCACCATTCAGCCGGGGTCTCCGCTACTTGCTGGTCGCCCTGATTCTGACTGGAAAGCGCTGACCGCTCAGTACGGCGAGAAGCTTAGGCAGATGTATCCCCAGGCCCAGGTGCTGCACCCTGGATACGATCCTGTTGGCGGGCATCACGAGCACATTCATATTGGCTTCTAGTCGTTACATTCGCCCAAGAAGCTGTTTCTAAATGGGCTCTGTAGCCATTGGCGCATTGGCTGCCTTGATCGGAGTGTTGTCTGGCCAGGGGATGGCGGCGGCAATCCGTGGCGGCAAGCTTGGCCGTCGCTTAGATCTTGTCGAGCAGGCGCTGCCAGAGCTGATTACTCGTGTCGAAGTGCAAGCCGCGTTCCAGCAGGTTGCGCAAATCGAGGCACAGCGTATTGCAGCAGAGCAGCAAGCCCGTCAGGTGCGTCAAGCCCGCGCGGCGGCTGCATTTGGTGGTGGCGAGACAGCGACCCCAGCAGCCATGAACCAGAAGATCAACGAGCAACTGGCCGCCCTGACTGAGCGCATGAATCAGATCAACAGTCAGTACGGGGCCGAAAGCTGATGCTCTGCGAATTCTTCCGGCTATTTCCAAGGAACATTGGCCGTGGGAGGTTGGAGGAGGAGCAGCTGAAGACACTGAAGCATCAGTGCGCCAAGTTGCTCGGCGATAAAACGGCGAGGGACATGTCCCCCCAACTAGCAGGGCGACTGGATACTCAGATCGAAATCCCACTATCCCTTCCGGTGGCGGTCGAGTTACAGCAACGCTTTGCGCAGTCATGCCTTCATTGGATCCAAGAGTCCAAGAAGAGCTGGGATAAACGAGCCAGTGAGCTCTGGGAGGATGACACCTATGGGATCGCGGTGTATGAGCTGTGGTTGAACAAGCAGGTTGCTGGTGACTACAACCCTGTTCACATTCATGGAGGGGACTTCTCGGGCGTCTTGTACGTCCAAGTGCCGGATCAGATCGACGGAAATGACTATGCAGGGGCGCTAGGAATCCACGGCCCCGAATGCTTTGACCCGGTAAAAATGCAGATGGGGATGATGCAGTACTTCACGCCGGTGGAAGGAGACTTCTACGTTTTCCCGGCATGGCAACCGCATTCGGTCATGCCTTTCAAAGGCGAAGGGGAGCGTTGGTCCATCGCCTTCAATGCACAGGTCGTTCGACCTCAGATGTCGCAGTAGCCGTCATCATCACCCTGGATTTCCCTCAGGGTGAGATTGGCGGTGTGGCAACCATTTGCATCGCACCAACTGGTGGAAATACCGTCGTTCTTGGTGAACGCCTTGCCGTCGGGGCCGGTGAAGCGATCATCGGTTCCCCACGCATTGCGTTGGTATTCCATGAGGAACAGCAGGCAGCAGCCAGCGTGGGCGAGATGGGAGAACCCGGTCTCTGAGTCCTTATCCTCGCCACGCCACCAGGCGAAGACGTGCCGGCAGAGCGCTGCGAAATAGCGGCCCCAGTTTGTTCCTCGGCACCAATTATTAGCTGAGTACTTTTCTGCGCCAAACGCGAGGACATCCGCGATCTCGCCAACTGATGCCCAGGGAATCAAATCAAACCGCGTCTTTGCTGTCAAAGCGCTTCTGCTATTAGGCCTAGGATAGTTGGATGGCGAGCAGCATGTGATTAGTAATTAGATGGATAGACGATATTCAGGCATGCGCTTTTACAACGGCGTCAAAGCGTCGACGCAGGGGCAGGAGAAAGCGGACCAATTGCTGCGTGGTTACATGAAGAATGTGAACGCAGCACGCCGCAAAGGAGAGAACTACGGAGGCAGTACTGGTGGCGTCAAGAGCATTGGCAGCAATGACGGACTGCAGGTCATCCAGCAGCGCAGCGCCCGTCAGGCAGATCTTCGCCGAATCTTCCAGGACGAAGGCGTAGGTCGCTTTGGTGCGCGCAAGGAATCCTGGATTGCCAAGCAGTACGACCCTGAAGTGCGCCAGAAGATGCTTGACATTCAGTCAGGTGTGGCTGAGGAAGATCTCTGATCGAGGAAGACCTTCTGCTCGTAGTAGGGGCCATCTTCCTTCATGTGAATCACGTCGTGGACCCAGGGGATGATCCATGGCGTAACAGGAAAACAGTATTCCCAGTTCGCGGGCTTTGCGCATTGGACGACAACTGTTGTCCAGAAAGCGCCGAGAAAGTGAATGACCCAGCTGATGTCAGTCACTGATCAGGTAAATAAGCCTCAACGTAGCGACGAGACACAGGCGCAACGGCGAGCTCAGTTCGCTTCTGGATCAGGCGAACAAGGTCTGTTGCGGTGTAATCCTTGAGAGAAAACAGGCAGGCCTTGCCGGAATTCCAGCGCTCATCTCGGTCAGTTGGATCCCACCAGCGGGTGACCTTGAACGGAGTAGACGTGAGCGCCCGGTAGTCAGGGAGTCCTTGGTGGAAGACTTGAAGAGATGAGGCCAGCGCGATGATGTTGCCGAAGATCTCGTCTGTTAGAAGCTCTCGCTGCTCGATCACGTCAGGGAGCGCGTCGCCCCAGACCAGCCAGGAATCGAAGACGATTGAGCGGAATGAGTAGAAGATCTCGCCCTCTGGGGTGACGAATTCATCGAGCTCGCTCTCCGAGTAGGGCAGAAACATCAGTCTCGGTAGTTGTACTTCTTGTTCATGCCAAGCTCGTAGGCCTTCTCCCAGTCGCGGTGCCCGCTGTCTTCGCTGAAGACAACAGAGCCCATCGTCAGGAACGTGTTGTAGAAGCGGGAGAGCTGGGTGTGGAATCGTTGGGGGTCAGCCGGAGGCAGGTAGACCACGGCAGACCAACTCGACGGACAGATCGTTCGGAACGTCTCGAGCTCGTCGTCGTACCAGCAAGGACGCAGGCGTGCGAACGGAATACAGACCGGAAAGTCCCATGCCCAGGGGATCTTGGTCAGGGTTTCATTGTTGGCAACCCAGATCACTGCCTGCTCGACGCTCCCCTTGCGGTATTCGCGCAGGGTCTTATTGGCGAGGCGCCTGGACCACTGAGCGCCGTGGGGCGGTGCGATCAGTGCCCGCTTCTCGCCCGGCAGTTCCCAGTCCTGGGCGACAACGGTATCCAGGTCATGCTGCTCACGATCAATGAAGTGAGCGGCTGTGACGAGCCTGTTGATGTCGGTGGTTGAAAACGGGTCAAAGTCGATGGCGCCCATGACGGCTTTGGCCGCCTCAACGAGGTTGGGTGGAGGCCCAAGGTGAACCCTGTGCTCGAGGCCCATGACTAGAACAACTCCTTGATGAGGTCCTTGGTCTCACCGATCGGGTTATCACGATCGATATGGGTAATAACGATGCTGCTGTTGTCTTGCCGCATGACAAGTCCGAAGCGCTCGTAATTAAGGTTCTTGATCACCTTGACGGCGCTGTTCATGAGGTCATGGGTCTCGTCATCGCCGGCCTCCTTTGCGGCGTCAGCGACATCCATGAAGACCTCGAGAGTCTTGTACTCAGATGGCTTGCCACCCCTGAGATCAAGGCAAAGCATGCCGGGACCATAGGCTTCCCAGCCCTGATCGAACTTCTTGAGGAGATCGCTAATGATCAGCTCATGAACAATCAGGTTGTAAGCCATGGACTGCTCGCGATCAGCGCCAACGGAGTTAGCCATCTCGCTAAAGAACTTGGAAGCAAGCTCTTCTCGGGTAGGGCGTCGCTTCACTGGTGCTCCTCCTGGACCATTTGCTCGAAACGATTGATGATCCGATCAATCACAAGTTCGGCAATGCCTGTCATCCCGGAGATCTCTGCAAACTCTGGGTGCTCTAGGAGTGCATCATTGAACGTGCTGATCTCACCAAAGCAGGCAATCAGGTTGTCCATCATGTGGTCAACACTGGTCACGTTTTGGAGTTTGTCGAATGTGCTTGGCATGGCGATTAGGTTCAACAAATGCGTGTAGCGGCTCATGTCAGGGAGCGAGTTGTGCCTTGGTGTGGCGATGTGCGTGATACCAGGACCAGATTTCAGGCACCCAGCGCTGAACTTGAAGTTGAATACCGTTCATGACTTGGCGCACCTCAAGCTGTGCGTCATGCTTTGCTCTGACGTCGAGGAGATGCAGCCAAAAGCGCAAGGAACCGCTTATTAGTCCATGCTGAAGGTATCCAGTAGCGAGTACCGACCGCGCGTGTTCTTCTGATGCGCCACGACTGCGAAGGCGGTCGTAATCGATAGCAGATGAGTAGCACATGGCCAACATCTCCTCGACATCATCCTCAGTCCACTCGTACTTATCGCCCTGGCGATCCCAGTAGATTCCGGGCGGACGCACGTAGAAGACTTCTGCGGGATCAAGTTCGCCCTTAGCGACCTTGCGGATGCGCTTACCGGTGTAACGCATCGACTGATAATCGAAGGTGCAGCCAACGCGATGAGTGCGCAGTTGCATCATGGTGTTGTGGTCGGCCCGAATCATCAGGCTGAGCGAAGGATGCTCCAGTGGACCCCAGTGGCCCTTGTTTCCCATGAGCAGCCTTTCGCAGACGATGCGCCCGGCCTCGTCTTCAGGTAGTTCTGTGCCGCAGAAATAGTCTTCGCTGTAGTCAGCGTGAAGACCTGTGTAAACCAGCCGCTGCGGAAATTGCGTCGCCTCAACAAGGTCGACCTTGAAGGGCTCGAGGCAATGCGCTTCCAAGATTGCTGTGCAACTAGGCGCAACGTAATGACCTGCCAGGCGCAGTGCACGCCCTATCAGGCATAGTCTTATTAACGGATTCTTGCGGAATCCTTAATAAGGCCTGGTCTGACTTGAATCAGCCGATCTGGTCTTTGTAGTAGTTGAAGGTCTCTTTGGGATCTCCCAGCTGTGGGACGGCACCGGCAAAGCGCTTGACGTGATAACGCCCTAATTCGCCGATTTCCTTTGCGCCGAGCATGGCCTCAGTGTCGAGTGACTTGAGGAACTTCTTTTGATAGTGCGCGTTGAGATCGTTGCCGTGATCAATAGAGTCCTCGTAGGGATTGCCGTAGGCGTCAAGGCGGGGAGCCTCCATGCCGTCTGACCAAGGACGGGTCTTGTCGAACTCGGCCCTGGTTTCGACGAGATCCTTCGGAGGTTGAGTGTCCTCCTCCACGACTGGCGGCGGCTGCTGCTGCTGGGCGTCCGGCAGGAAGCTCGTCATGCGATTGACGAAGTCCGTGCTGTTCTCCGCCATCTTGTTGTTCTTGCCGGAGAAGCGATCCAGCAGACCCGGGTCGTTGGCTTGATACCAGGCCGTCGCCTTGCTCTTTGCGTCTGACCAGGCCTGGTTGACCTCGAGCCCGGCAGCGCGAGCCTTGGCTTCAAACTGGTCCCGAGCAGCCCGGTTGGTGTCCTGCTGCTGCTGATTGTCGTAGCCCCAAAGCAGACTCATTTTCTCTAGCCGATCTGATTTTTGTAGTAGTTGAAGAGTTCCTTGGGATCACCGAGCTCGGGAACCTTGCCGACAAAGTTCTGCAAGTGAAAGCGCCCGACCTTGCCGATTTCTTGAGCCCCGAGATAGGCCTCGTTGAAAAGCGACGGGAGAAACTTCTTCTGGTAGTGCCGGTTTAGATCGTTGCCATGGTTAATGGCGTCTTCGTAGGGGTCGCCATAGGGATCGAGTTTGGGCTGATCCATGCCCTCTGCCCAGGGGCGGGTCTCGTCAAACTTCTCTCGAGAGTCCGCAAGATCTTTGTCGCCCTCGCCGAAGACTGGTGTCGTCGCGGGCTGAGCTGCAGTCTCGGGTTCGGCTGTTGACGCCTTCTCCATCCTGCTGCCATGCAGGACGTAGTCATACATCTGGCGCAGGTCGTCTTCGCTATCAACTTTGTCGATCCCTAGGTGCTTGGCAACCTTCCCCCAGTTCTCGATTTTGTCCATTCCGCCTTCTCTGTGATTCCGTGACCAGGCCTGAGAGAGGAATGGGCTGAGATATTTACTCTTGCCGCCGTACGCCGAGTAGTCAATCTCGCCACCGCCTGGCCGTTTGTACTCGACTGTCTGACCAGACTTACCTCGCCGCGTGGCTGTGGTTGGGATGCGGATATAACCGTCGTATGCCTGGTTTCGCAGAGCGTTGAGCTCGTCATCACTCAAGAAGCTTGCACTAGAGCCCACAATCTATTGCTTAATGTTTACGGACAGTCTAACTCTGAAGATTGTTCCTCATCTTCTAGCATTGCCGACTTAATCAGGTCATCCAGCTGGACGGGACGATCCGAGTTCATTCGGAAGTCAATCCAGAGCTTGTTTGTCTTTTGGATTTTCTCGAAGCGAGTTAGGTCCTTGTCTCTGGTGGCCTCCAGGAACAGTTGGGTCTCGTGGTTCAGCTTGTTGGTACTGAACTCGAGATCCATCTTTTGCAGGTGCCTGTTATGGAAGTAATGCGGAACGCCCTTCGCCCTTAGGTGCAGCGGGTTGCAGCAGTGGTTATTCCCGCAGACAGGCTTGATTGGGAGCCGTCCGATGTCACCCCAAGTGAACCAGAAGGCAACCCTCGGAGCTGAGTATTGGCGTGCACTACCCCAGAACCTGGGGATGGCGAAATAAGTCGAATTGGATTTGGGATGCGTGTTGCCATGCCATTGCCAGCACTCATCAGGCTCGCCGATCTCGACAAAGGACCAGAACTCGAGAAAGCGTCGCCTGAAGCTTCGGTGAATCCGATGAACATCGAGAACCAGCCTGCCTTCTGTTAAAGCTGAGATGCAGCGAACGCAGGCATGGCTGTCGTCGTAGCGGGGGATCCGGCCGTCCCTGGAGCCCAGGGAGTGATCGGAGAAAGGACAAAGCGGCCCACCCTCAACCCTTGCGTGGAGATCAGGAGGGATAGGCCACTGAGCCATAGCGATTAGAACTTTCGCGCAATGTATCTGTAATTACGAAGGAATCACGCTGCCTGACTGCCTTCAGGATCGACACGGCGAAGGCGCATCACATGGTGCTGGCTTGGCGTCTTGAATTCATCCCAGAGGACCATCGCGTAATTGATGGCATGGCCGCGTGAATCGCGCTTCACGACGATTTCGACTACTTTGCCGACTCGCCTGTTTCGGATGATCTTGCAGATCTTCTCGAAATCAGGATGGTCCTTTTTGACGCAATGATCGAGGTTCGACTTCGGCGCCTCAACAACGCGATCACCGACAACAAGCTGTTTTGTGTTGCGATTGTGGATGCTCATTTGAGGTTCAGGGGGAAACCTTTGGGTGGTACAAAGTCGCCGCCATGAATCGTCAGCTGCTCGGAACTTGGACGAAGCTGGACCTGGCTGGTTGGCCAGTCCTCGGAACGTGTTGAGCCTTCGAGGATGACCGTAATCAGCCCCCTGTTCCAGCCCTTGGCTTGCGGAGAGGTCACGAATCCCGCTTGACCGGTGCCCCGGTGGAGAACTCGATGACCAATCTTCAGCGAAAGCACAGTGCCGTGGCATGCAACCTGCCTGATACGGTAGTCAGTTTGCGAGAAAGTGCCAGCTATTCGACGTCTTCCATCGGGTTGATTGGTCCAGTCATGGGGATGCGGTGCACCGCAACGCCGGATTCGATGAACATGGTCCTGGCTAAGTCAAAGCTTTCTTGCCAACGCTGCGGCTCAACAAAGTCAGGGACAACAACCTTGTTGATCCCAGCTTGCACCAACATGGACGCACATTGAGAACAGGTCATGAGCGGCCAGACGTACATCGTCGCGCCGATCAGTGAGACGCCGTTCTGGGCGGCATGAGCTACGCAGTTCATCTCCGCGTGCACAGTCATGGCCAATCGGGTGTCTCTGTTTTTGAGACGTGTATCGGAATCGGCTACGCCAGCTGGCAGGCCGTTGTAGCCCTGGGCGAGGATGCGGCGATTGCGTACAGCGACTGCGCCGACTTTGGTGGAGGGATCCTTGGACCAACCGGCGAAGTGAGAAGCGATGACAAGGAACCTTTGGTCCCAGTGTTTCGGTGCCTTGGGTGGCTTGAGGTTGTCCATGCTGCAACTTAATTATTATTAAGTAAGGATTGTTGGCACTGAATTAGATGCTCGAAGTCAGCGCCATCATTGGCGTTGCTGCTGTAGGTGCTCTCTGGCGAATGGCCTTTGAGCAAGGGCGGATGCAACGTGGAATGGATGCAATCTTGAAAGAAGTTCAGATGCTGAGAAACGACCTCGGACGCGAAGTCGGTCAACTCTCAGACAGGCTGAATGATCACGAACTCAGGATTCGTCAGCTTGAGCGCCAGTAAGCCTGGCTCTGACCGCAAGCTCTTCTTTGGTGATGCCCCAGCGATCGAGGGCGCGACCTATTGATGCAGCCATGTAATGGTCTTGCGTGTGCTGGGCTTCACGCAGCATCAGGAGGCATTCAGCCAGCAGGTAGGCCGTCGGCTCGTTGGTCCTGCGGAGGACGTCGTCAAATGGTGAGTCTGGATCCATCAGGGACATCAGTTCGCTCCTGAGCCAATGGTGACTTCTTCGGTGAAACCTCCAGGTCGGTAGCCAGAGTTCCAGATTTTGAAGCAGGCCATGTTGAGCTGCTCCTTGGTCATGTGCCAATTCGAGAGGCACTGCGCGAGGTCAGCCTTGAGGTCGCCAGCACCGGGGAAGCCTGAGTAGCGGACCAGCAGCCGCCCGGCATCAGTGAGATCGGACTCTGTTGGCCGAGGCTGGCCAAGCAGCCGGTCGACTATTGCGCGGTCCTGTTCGTAGAGAGGTGCCTTGAGTGATGCTTCCACCGCCTGGAGTGCCCTGGTAGGCAGATCGTAAGACAGGAAGCCAGTGCAGGCCAGGGGTTCAAGGGCGCAAATGGCCCTTTCACTGGTGTCGTGTGCTGGATCGAGCCACTATCGAAAAAGGGCTTTTCGATCGCGACACGGCCAGATCCATTGGTATGACAGGGATCTGAGAGTGTGACAAGCGTGACAGGCTTTTCTATAACCTCTCTGGGGATTTCCCCCCTTCTTGGTTTAAGGCGTAACCAAGAAAAACCTTTCCTGTCGCTCATTCTATAAGACCTGTCATGCAGGCCGAAAAACCAGATAAGCCCCCCTTAGAGGGTGCTGTTTTTTCCCGAGAGAGGTTATAGAAAAGCCCATCACACCTGGAACGCCATAAGACTCATGTCGCAGGCAGCCGTCTTTGCGTGTCAAGGTCGAAAAGAGGCCTGAAGGCAGCTGGAACAGCAATGAAAAAGCCAGCCCCTGACTAGAGCTGGCTTACGGCGATTCTTAAAAACGTCTCGTCAATCCCAGTCAGGGCCGAGTTCGTGGGGGCTGCGGTTGAAGAATGGGTCCTCGTTGAACCAGGCGTTGAGGATCTTGCCCTTGTAGCGGAGGCGCTCCTTGGTGAAGCCCCGCCGCTTCAGGATGTCGCTGACGCCGCGAATCATGGAGGACTCATCCTTGGCGGCGATGTCCATCCATTTGAAGATCTGGGACATCAGCCAATAGCGCTTGCCATTGCGGCTGTGACCGGACTTGTTGAGGACGCCTGAGTACTGGCGGGCGAGAACCTTGACCATGTCGTGCTCCAGGGGGCTGTCACCCGCGAAGCTCTGCATGTAGTTGTTGAGGGTCTGGATCTCGTAGCTGGTGAAGGTGTTGGTCGGATCGTCGAGGTAGCAGCGGTAGGCAGCTGCCCAGATGGAATCCCTGTCGCGCTTGAGGCGGTCCAGGTCGATGATCTTGATCCGAGGGTCCTGTTCGCTAGGTACGACGCCGGTGACCCGGATAGGCATGAAGCGGCGGTTGCCGGTTGGGTCGACGAAGAGCTCCTCGCTATTGGCGCAGGCAGCCAGGACGAAGGAGCGTGGATAGGAGCGCTCGTTCTCGTACTTGCGGGCTGATCGATCGACGTTGGTCGAGATCAGGTTCTTGAGGTCCTCGACGTCCTTGCGCTTGAAGAACCGCTCGCATTCATCCATGACAACGATCCAACCTGCATGGAGAACGTGCGGCCGGTCCTTGAGATAGGTGATGCCTTGCTGGATGGTGCTGACCCAGGGGTAGATACCAGGGTCAACAGGAGAAGGCGGCGTCAGGTACTGCATAAAGGTTGTCTTGCCGCAGTTCTGAGGGCCGATCAGGATTGGCATCCAGTCGTGGACGCAGCCAGGCTCAAGAGCTCTGGCGACAGCACCGACGAGGAACCGCTTCATCACCACATCAGCCAGGGTGTTGCCGCAGGGCATCAGTGGATTGGTGATGTCGAGGTCGATACCGCCAGAGTTGTCGCCTTTAACGCCAAGCAGCGTGGTGGCGAGTTTGTCGAAATAGGGGCAAGGCTCAACCCGGCTGCAAGTGTCCTCGAGGTAGGTGCGAACAGGGTGGTAGGCGTTCTCCCTGCCGGCCACCATGGCGACGTCGTAGGTCAGGGTCTTCGGGAAGACGGTGCCGGCGCCTGCTGAGATACGGACGTAGGCGGTGGAGACATCGTCGATCTCGAGAGGCTTCTCGATTGGGCCGTACTCCAGCTGCTGGGACATCGAGTTAAGGCGCAGGCCTGGATAGATGCGGCGAAGCCTGGTGAGGATTTGTTCGACAACCTGCTCGTTGGCATCAGCACGATCACGGCCATGGATTCGGACGCGAGGGACTGACTCGTATGCGACGTCGTCTTCGACGGGAGACTCGGTCGGATCGTCGGGATCTGAGTCGTCATCCCACTCAGGCTCGTTGTTGTCATCCCGGCTGACCTGAGCGACATGGGTCCAAGGACGCTCGGCATCAAAGAGGCTCTGAGTGCCTGAGTGGTCCTCAGCGTCAGGTGGATTGAAGAAGTCCTCGTTGGGATCTAATAAGAAGTCCTCGTGGCCATAGCCAGCGAAGCCCTTGCCGAAGATGCCGAGGGATGACTCGCTGGTGTGCTTCAGCTCGTCAGGCAGGTGGTCGCGCCAGCCGGGGCATTCCTCGTTGGCCATAAAGAAGAGGCTGGCCAGGCCGCTGCCGTTGAAACCCCGGAAGAACTTCTGCGTTGCTTGCTTGGCATTCTTGCCTTTGCCGTGATGGCCGCGTGATGCCCAGTCGGACCAGTAGGGGAAGAGGCGATCACCGGCAGCCCGGCAGGCGGCGGTAATTTTGGTGAAGCGATCACGATCGCCATCAACGGTGGGCTCGAGAACGGTCTGCAGGACGAAGATGGCCCTCTCGATCTGGACGTCGTCGTAAGCGTCAGTGCTGACAAGCTCCTGGGCGCGACGCCGCTTGGCCTCGTCAATGGCGTCCTCGAGGATGCTTTCCGGCAGGCAAGCCTTGGGCTGCCACAACGGGTGCTCAGCTTTATCGTTGCCGTAGAAGAGGCGGCAGGGGTCGGTGCAGTTCCGATCAGCGCCCAGGGACTTCACTAAAAGCGTGACGACTGCCTTGTAGATGTCGGGGTGCTTGACACGCTCTGGCAGCTTGAAGATGACGCGGAAGCGGTCTTCGGGCTTACTGCCGTGACTGCTAGTCGTGTACGCCCAGCAGGCGTGTTGCGCGAGAGGGTGCTGAAGGAACTCAGCAATCGAGAGGCCGTTGTCGATATCAGCAACGACCAGATCGGCGAAATCGAAGGCGCTGCTTGTCCTTTTATGGCTGGTCATCCTCACTGGGATGAACGCCTTCCCTTCGCTGACCAGTTTGCGGAGGCCCATCAGGGTGTCGTCGGTGTCCTGGACCTCCTCCCAGTTCTCGGCGAAATCAGGTCTCCAGACCGGTTTGTTGTGGATGGCCCGATGGACCATGTAGGTCGTGACAGCTGTGCTAGTCGTCATTCCGCAAGAAAGAGCACGCACTCGATTCTGGCGAGGTGTTACCGAACTGCAACCACGGCTGGGGACTAGCCGCGTGCGACCGGTGGGCGCCTGCTAGGTCGGACTTCCGTTACCTGCTGTCATACGGGCAATGTTTTATGTTTACTTCATCTTTCGCCCAAACATCGCCACCGCAGCGGTTCTGCATTTGTATCGTGCGATACCGAAGCGGATGGCGAGATCCCGATCGGATCAAATTTGCATGAAGGTATTCCCCTTTCACTCAGGCTTCACTATGGTTTCAGCACTGACCGAGACACCATCCCTGAGTGTTTCTACCCACCACCTGAAAGGAGGGAATTTCATGTCCGACCTGTCAGACAGCGACCGAGCGGTCAAGGTTCAGCGCTTTATTCAAGTGTTGAACCAGGCTCAAGTGGCGAACCACTTCACCCAGCGCCAGCTGTGTGCAGAGCTCGGTATCACGATCGGAACAATGACGAAGTACCTGCGAGGTGCTGTCAACCCTGATCGCGTTGCTACCGAGATTCAGGCTGCGCTTGCCAAGCAGGTCGGTGTCACCCTTGATTCCCTGATCAACTTCTACGAGACCGGAGAATACAAGTCGACCCTGACGATGGATGAGATTATCTCGTTCATCAATTCAGAGGTGGGGCAGACAGAGATGCCCAAGCTCCTGGCGGCGATGGCCAACGCTTCTGTCAAGATCTCTGCTCCTGCTGCTCAAGAAGAGAAGCGACCAGCGAAATACACCTGGCCGGCCGAAGCACTCAGCCGTAAAGGTGTCAGCCAGACCATGCTGAACAGGCTGGGCTTGGACGAAAAAGCACTCGAGCGCCTGGCAGAGGGGATCTTTAGCGACGAGGTGGTCGAAGGTTTTGCGATGGCGATGCAATTGCCTGAAGAGGCAGTCGTCAAAGCTTTTGAAGCGCGGGAGCCCGTCGCTGCTTAGGACTAGCTGACGACGATGGTTCCACGCATTGAAGAGTGGAACTGGCAGTTGTAGTAGTAAGTGCCGGTTTTCCAGAACCTTGCCTTGAGAGTGCCGGTTGTCAGGCCGTTGTTCTTGGTGGATTCCATGAATATGAATGGATCTTCTAAACCGGCACCAGTAGTTCCGCTGTCTTTAATCCAGAAGGGGTGGCCAGGTGCGTTGACGTTGAAGATAATTTCTTGATTTATCAGCAAATTGATTGTTGGGTTTGGGTCAGCGGTCAGCCCTTCGCCTGTGAAATCGTAAGAGGTGGCTGCGTTGTTAACGACGCTATAAGTTTTGGCGTTACTGGGGCCGACATCACCGGTGAGGTGCCAGTCATTATCGCCGCGACAACGCAAGATCGCTTGCGCCCACTGGCCTGTCAGCTGTGTTCCGTTCAGGGACTTCAGGCCGCCCTCGTGTTCGTAGTCGTAGATCGCGACCTCAAGGGTGCCTTCTCCGCTGTTAATGATGGTTGTCTCGCTGTTAACTGGAAACTCGTCCGACAGGAAGTTGTCGAACATATCACCTGGAATGAGGAAAAGTTTGTGCTTGCCTGTAGCTGTAGAGCATTCAATCACCTTGCCAACGTCTTTAACCTCAAGGAGGTGACCGCCGTCGGTAAGGTTTGATGCAATCGTCGTAGGGTTTGGGTCTACATAGGTCAGTGTGCCATCAGGCCGTTGCCCGAAGAGACGAAAGTTCCTGGCGTCGTAAACAACCGGCTGGAAGTTATTGGGCACAACAGTAGAACCTAATAAGGCTCATTCTAAAATCAGCCTTCCTCTGTCTCGCCTTCAGCTGCTCGATCCAGTGCCTCGAGCTCTTTGAGTTCCTCATAGCGACGAACTTTCTGCAGCCACTTCATGCGGAAGCGGGACAGTTCATCGCCATGAAAGAGGAAGCTCTGGTCGATCTCCGGGGTAGAGACAAGGATCTGGGCGCAGTCCACTTTCAAACCAAGCGTCTCCTCGATGGCCAGCGCATAGGCAGCGAGTTGTAGACCACACTTGTTGAGCTTGCTCCAGCCAGTGAAGTTGCTCCGGTCTTGTTTTGTTGGAAAGTATCGACAATACGGTTGATTCGATGTTTTGAAGTCGCCCAGGATGACGACGTTCCCTCGAACGCCGATCAAGTCAGGGCAGCCACAGAAGCCGTACTTGTGTGACCAGACCCTGGAGATGCCATCTTGTCCTGTGCAATACGACCACTCTGGCTTCAGTGGTTTCTCAGACCAGAGGAAATAGTCGTAGCGGTCCAGGTGCTGGCTTAGTCCTTGCCAGAATGGCAGATACTCTTCAGGTAGGTCGATCGGCAGGCCGCGAATGTAGTTCTCGCAGGCCGCGTGAATAGCTGTTCCTCGAGCGGCAGCTTTTTCCTTGCCGCCTGGGTTCTTGGCTGCCCAGTTATTGAGCATCTTCTTGGCATGCTCTGAAGCAGTTTTGCCAAGGATGGTGGTGACTGACGGGTAAGCCTTGCCTGGGATGTCGGTTGTGTAGTGACGAGCGCCGTCAACTTCAAACCGGGTAGGCCCGTCCATGCAAGTTACGACTTTTACAGAATGTAACGATGCAGCGGCGAAGTATTGCTTCTGAGTGAATTACTGGCCTTCCATTGATCCAATAAAAAACCCCGGCCTGCTCAAGACCGGGGCTCTTGCCCAACATCACGGAGTCACATCTCGTCCTTGCTGCCAGCCTGAAAGGTGCAACCCCTGGAGCCACTGGCGTCCTCAATGGGACCCTTGTCTAGTGAGAGGTACGGAGGGCACAGGTGGTACTCCTGTTACCGAAGAGTGTCCGCTCTTGCAGCCCCTTGGCAGTAGCTGCGGTCATCCACCACTTGGTCCGAGCAGTGGCCGTACGTCACATGGGAGAACGAGAATGAGGAGGTCTAGCTCATGGTGACCGCCGTGGTGCCCGCAGTGTAAGAAGCATCTTGCGGGCTGACCACCAGGCTTAAGGATTCAGATCGATTGTGTTAAGGATCGATTTCAGACGGAGCGTTGTCAGGCCGGTCCCATGGATCTTTGATGTTGGCCAGAGCCTCGGCGATCACGTCACGGCCTTCCTGTTCGCTGCGATAGGCCGAGAGTTCTTCAAGGAGAGTACGGGCTAGAAGGGTGGCGCCTTTCATTAGTTCATCGAGCCCGATGTCAGGCTTATCCAGGCGTTTCGCCAGGGCTGGGCCCAGGACGGCAACGTAGGCCGCGACGAATGCATCTGGCATGTAACCAGTGAGGGACGCGCCCCCATTGGTAAAACCACTGACGCAGTCGTTGAGTTCTTTGAGCTGTTCAACAGCCTGTTGCTGATAAATGATCATCTGCCGCAGCTGGATGTTGGTATTGCGCAGCTCATTAAGGATTTGGGTGCTGTTCTCAAACAGAGTCAGGTTCGAGTTCGCATCCATGAATAATGACTCCATCGAAGGCTTTGACAAGACTGAGCGAGGCCCTAGTGAGTTGATCTAACTCTGTCCAGGCTTTTGCGACGGGTTCGTAACCGTGCGTGTCGATCAGGTCTCTGACATCCTTCTTGCAGCAGGAGAACTGCAATGCAGTCAAGAGCGCGGAGGGATCAGAATTCGACAACTAGCAAGGTTTCGTCCTCTTGCTCAATGTATCGATAGTTCTGGATGATGCCCTCGTCTTTGAGGGGTTTTAAGGAATCAGCGCAGGGCTTGATTCGCTCGGGAGTGATGTGAACAGTTCCGGTATCGGTTTGGAGGGTCATGCCCGGGTGGGGATCACCTTCTTCTACTCGAGGGAAACCGTGCGAGGCACTGGGATTGATTCCACCACGGAATTTACGAGGATCTACGGAAGCTTTACGGGATGAGATCAACTCATACAGCATCGCTAGGTTGGTGTCGATAGGTGTGCAGTTAATAGGATGCTTCAGCACCCGGAGAGTGAGCGTGAAAACGCTTTAGAGCCGACAGTTGGAGAACAACTTCGACTTGCTGAGTTCAACCACAAGTTGGACAAGCTTGATGGGGATGAGCTTCGGGAGATTGCGAAGATCCTTGCCAAGCAGGCCTTAGTGGTTCAACCGTCTGCGATCAGGTTTCTTGCCCATGAAGCGGCGCGGAACCTCATGGAGCCGGTTTCATCCAATGACTGGATGAAGGTGGCTGCCGAGGTGGTTGATGCGCTGAAACCCGATGTGCAAGAAGGATAGAGCGTTTCTAAAGAAAGCGCACTCAGTTTTGCCGAAAAGACGTAAGGCGCTGAACTTTATGCAAGAGTTGCATAGGGCTGTGGGGCGCACAGTGCATGACAAGAGAAACGGGATGAAGGCTATGGAAAGCAAGCCGTTACCTGTGATCGCTAAGTACCAAGCAGGCCGCGCTAGGGCACAAACAATCACTTTGGTTGCATAAGCAACTACGTTTTGTTGCAATATGCCTAAGGCATGCCCTGAGGCTGCTGTCCGTGTGCTACCTGCAAGCTGCGAATCTTGAGCTGCCCTTTAGTGGAAAGGAGGCGCAGGTGACCTTCATCCAGCACAACGCAGCCGTCATAGAGCCCTGCCCGGCATGGAGCCATTTGGGTGCAGTTGTGGCACAGCATCCCGAAGCATGGCTTGGCAGCCCTCTTGTCGATGGGGATATCAAGCTTCTCGAGGAGGTCGTTGACCATCGTGCAGTTCTTGGCCTGGGCGTGAAACGTG
>Ga0181590_10002016_pt1 | contig 17074 bp, 22 predicted proteins | sample 071ome_34_FD_132446 | JGI IMG/M metagenome (GOLD analysis project Ga0181590, IMG submission 132446) | Coastal salt marsh microbial communities from the Groves Creek Marsh, Skidaway Island, Georgia - 071411BT metaG (megahit assembly) | ecosystem: Environmental > Aquatic > Marine > Intertidal...
AGCAGCCTTGTAGAATGGAAAGCGTTCTTTGCGCCACGAGTGGCTATCGTAGCACAGAACCAGTTCTCCATAATCACCTTCAAACTGATCGCGATAGCTACGAAGCGAGTTTAGGATCATGTGTCGAAGAATGTTTTCATCGACATTCATTCCTTTCATCCACGAGTTGATACCAGCCATTAGATTGGCGATTTGAATTTGAGACATATCTACGAGAATCATTTTACCACCAGTTAGGAGCAGGGCGAGACTTATTCCAAGCAGCAAAGTAAGCCTTGTCGCCTTTGTAATAGTTGCGATACGCAGTCACCGAATCATTGCACTTGTATTGATCGGGCATACATTGAGGTGGTTGTGTAAACTCACCGCAAGTAATGTTGCGTGGGAGCTTTGCGAGAACGTCGCGTAGCTTCGTGTCGCTTGCATGAACTTTGCCGTAACGATGTGTGTATTCATCGCACAATGCAATGAAGTGATCGTAATGCCACGCATAGTGAGAAGCATTGCTTCGCGTCCACAGCGTTGAGGGATGATTTTTGTGTGCTGATTTGTAAAGAATGTCAGGCACATTATCATCCAACTCGCGATGAGCCGTAGAGAGCATTTGAGCCGATTCCAGCACCATCTTCACAACGTGTCGATCACACTCCATTTGTGCTGCGACAACAGGATCGGAATCGAGATAGAAAATATTCATCGTCGTCTCTTTGCTATTCGTTTTAGATCAGTTAAATTGTTTGCGATTATTGATAGGCTGATCGCGATCCAGAACAATACTGGAAGAAACACGATTATTGTTAATAATTTATCCATTTTCGATTCTTTGTTTCGCTATATTGAAATACTTTTCATCTTTTTCAATACCTATGAAATTTCTATTTAAGTTTTTACAAGCAACTCCTGTTGTGCCACTTCCCATTGTAAAATCTAATACCGTATCACCATTTCTGGTATAACGAGTAATAATATCGTTTATAAGGTTGATAGGTTTCTGTGTTGGATGCAATCTGCCTTTGAAATTGAAATCGTAATTTGTAAATACATTTCCCAAACCCATTTCAATATTAAATACCTCTTCAAAACTTTCATATTTGGGTAAGTCAGGAAATATACTTCTAAATTTATCCCATTTTTCTTTAGTTGGAACTTGGTTGCATTTATTATTCCCAGTATAGATAGACCACATACCACCTCCGTTGCTTTTGACCCCTAACTTTTCATTTATTTCTTTTGAAGACATATCTCCTTGATTCTGTAGAAGCAATTTCCTAGTATATTCTCTAGCATATTTCGTATTGACGTGGATATATTCCGTACAGTTCACATGCTGTTTATATTGTTTTGTATTCCTGCCTGCTGAAACCTTTTTAACATCCTTTGCTACCACTAAGAGTTCTCTATGGAGAAACTGATGGTTGTAAAAATATTGCAAGGTATCATTTGAACCAAATAGTATAAGCCTCCCCCCATACCTCAGAATACGATAAGATTCTCTGATAGACTCATTAAAAAAGATAGTTGATTCTTCTCGACCCACATTGTCCCATTTTTCAGATACCATATTCCCATAAGGCGGGTCTGTTAAAATCAAATCAACACTTCCATCTGGAATATCTTTCATCTTTTCCAGACAATCTCCATGAATCAAATCAATCATTTAGTCCTCCCAATGAACCGGGCAGTGATACGCTTCCACCGAGCATGTGCAGGTACAACCACAACGCTGCATGATCTCGTCTACGATCATCATAATCGAGATTCTAGGATCTTCATTTGTTTGGAGCTTGAAGTCTTCAGCTCCCAAGTCGTATGCTTCACGCACAAGTTTTGCTACATGATCTCTTGTTGTCACTTGATTGCTCTCAGGATGATTTGATTTTTGTTGATTCGACCGGTCACTTCTTTATCCTTTGCGTTGATGTTCGGCATGATACGTCGCAGCTTAACCTTTCCGCCAGACAGAACGTCAGCGATAACACCATCAGTATACTGCTCGCGCACCTTCTTGCTGGTAGATACATCAGGATCAAAATCCTGAAGTGTTGATCCCTTAACAGAGAGTCCGATATGAGCCTGATAGTGGAACAGGAAACGAGTCTTGGTATCGTACAACCACAACTGCGTCGCACCAACGATGTTCGCAGGATCAATCGAAGTCAGCTTGCCATCTTCACTCTTGTCGAGATACTTCAAGTTAGCCACAAGCTGCTGCGGAGTCTTTGCCTTTCGCTTGCGCGGCTTGCGCGTTTGCTTGACTGAATCAATCCTCTGTAGTGTAGCATACTTCAGAGAAGAAAGGAAGTCATAAAACTTTTTCTGCTGCGATTTGGTAAGATGTGAATATGCTTCGGTAAGCTGATCGTCTTTGCGTTCCAGCAACTCCTTGATCTCAGCCATATTAGTATCAAGGAACTCAATAATCAGTTTAGCCTGAGGCACTTTGACATCATGGTGAACGAGAAACTTCTTGGCATCGAGCTTGCTCTTTTTACATTTGTCGGCTAGAAAGGTGTCAATCTCTGCTTCAAGGTGCCCGATGATGTATCGCGTCTGGTCAGCGATGCGTTCCTGAATGCTCAGAGTCTTGACCGTGATGTTCGACGGAATACGCCCAAGGATCTCATCAAGCTCAGCTTTTTCCTTCTGCTTTTCTTGAACGAGAGAAATGATCTGGGGAATGCGCTTGGTCAGCAGTCGCCGAACGTAAGGCCCGTGATCATAGCCATCTTCGATACAACGCGCGAGCGCACCATCCAAGTCTGTGATGAACGGAGTGCCTGCTCGCACGAGAGTAAAGTCATCTTCACTCAGATGGGCTTTGGCAAAGTCAAAGAATGATTGCCGAAGTTTAGGAGTGGCAATGTTTTCTTGATACCAACGGGGATGGTTCTTGATCGCTTCTACGCGATCGACTTCGGTAAGATTGCTCCAATCGTCGATGACCGGAGCGGTAATCTTTTTGCGTGCCAAGGGACACTCCTTCTCGTGATTTGACTATAAGATAATCCCCGAATGAGGACTGTCAAGTCACTCGTCGAAGAAAAGTAACTGGTCGCGAACGAAATCACACTTTTCGCCGGGGAACAATACTGGCGGCAATGTTAGAAATGGCAAATGCGCTCTGGTTACCCCTACAATGTCGCTGAAGTTATCTCGAACATAATCTACCGCTTCTGCTGGCCATTGTTTTGGGTCAAACTTGAACTCCGGTTGATTTGTTGTACCTACGGAATTCGTCTTGTCATAAACGTATATATCAGTCGTGTCTGTGCTGACATACTGAAGATTACCCAAAAGATGATGCTTGATGCCCCAGAGCATGTGGGTAAAGTCATCAGGTATCATGGGATATTCGAGATGATGAAGATCGCGCTCAACAGCGTTTGCGGATACGAACAGAGTTACTTCTCCACCGGGGCACCCGTTTTCGATCCCCGCATAAATGGGATACGTCGGAACAGGGTATTTCCAGTTGAAGTTACTATGTAGATGTATTCCGGGGATCAGTTCCATACTTCCATTCGGATTTCCGCTCGGCCCCCGACGCACGCTGTCTGCGTTTGATCCGACTCCACAATAATCTGTTTCGGGAGCAAGCATCAGAATATCGCTGATTACCTCGAACGCGCAAGGATACAACAAATCGTCTGCGTCGATCATAATCAGATGTGTGTATCCTTCATCACGGTAACGATCGCGAAACAACTGAAGGACGCTATTGTGCCCCATTCCATTTCCGCCATTGCTTTCCGTGCGAACGACTTCATGCTCTGGTATTATATCATCAATCGTTTTATGATAAGCGTCATCATTTGTATTACAAACGACCTTCACATCCCACTCAAATGGATGCTCTTCTTGGTCGCGAATACTATTCACACATCGTGTAACCTCTAACGGTCTGGTCAAATCAGAACATAGAGGAGCAATCAAAAACTTCACTCCTCTTCCCCCTTCGCGACCTGCTCGGCAATCCACTTGTATGTATGTTCTATTCCCTCACGCAACGGGCGAATAGGCTTCCACCCAATCGAAGATAGAAGCTGCGAGTTCTCGGAGTTGCGTCCACGCACACCCAGAGCAGTATTATCGAGGTTGTTCCAAATAGACAAGTTCTTACCGGAGATGTCGATTGCCATCTGTGCGAGCTGATTGATGCTGACCATCTCTTCCGATCCGATGTTCGTGGGACCGAAGTAATACTCCTCTTCAGTTGCCATCAGATCCAAAGATGCTTGAATACAATCGTCGATGTAGAGGAACGAGCGAGTCTGATCTCCCGGTCCCCATACTTCAATCTGATCACCGTCCTTCGCTTCAGCAACCTTACGACACATCGCAGCGGGAGCCTTCTCGCGACCACCATCCCATGTTCCCATAGGACCGAAGATGTTGTGGTATCGACAGATGCGTGTGGTCAGCCCATAGTTACGACTGAACGATTCATAAAGACGCTCGCTGAACAGCTTCTCCCATCCATACTCACTATCGGGATTCGCAGGGTACGCAGAGTCCTCGACGCAGTTTGGGTTATTGGGATCGAGCTGATTATGCTCTGGATAGATACATGCAGACGACGAGTAGAACACACGCTCGACCTCATTCTTGACACACTCACGAACAATGTTGAGGTTCACGAGTGCGCTGTTGTGCATCACGTCTGCGTCGTGCTCGCCTGTGAAGATATACCCAGCACCACCCATGTCGGCAGCGAACTGATACACCTCATCGAAATCATACTCAGTAAAGATGTTTCGCACGTTCTCGGGATCGCGAAGATCCCACTGGAAGAAGTCTTCTGCGCGAGTATCCTCATATGCGGGAAGATTGATGTCTACACCAATCACACCATGACCATCATCAACCAGACGATTTACCATATGGTTTCCGATGAAACCACCCGCTCCACAAACCAGAATCGTCTTTTCTTCACTCATTGTCAATCGCCTTTCACTGTTCATTCCAATAATCAATCATATCATCTAGCATAGTATGAAAGTTATACGTTGGGGACCATCCCAACTCTTCGCGAATCCTAGTCGAGTCTCCTCGCAATCGATGAAGTTCCTCTGCGCGAAGGTACTTAGGATCAACCGTATAGTGCTTGTTGAAATCTAGTCCCATCTTGTCGAACACATACTCACCGACCTCTCGGACACTATGAGTCTCACCAGAAGACACAACATAGTCTTTTGGTTCATCAGCATTGATGATCAATGACATAGCACGAATGTAATCTTCAGCGTGCCCCCAATCCCGCTGGGCATCCAGATTACCGAGGGAAACGCTATCAATTTTTCCTTGGCTCACATCCACAGCAGCCTTGACTAGCTTGTTTGTCACAAAATTCAATCCACGACGAGGGGATTCGTGGTTGAACAGAATTCCACTGACAGCGAACATATCAAACGCTTCTCTGTAGTGCCGAACGTAATTGTGCCCAAAGAGTTTCGCGCATCCATATGGACTCACGGGAACCATCTTGGTACTCTCCCTCTGAAATCCATCCGAATCTACTACGTTACCAAACATTTCAGAAGACGAAGCCTGATAGAATCGCGCGTTCGGCGCGGCGCGCTTCGTCGATTCAAGCATATTCACCAATCCCAGAACATTAACCTCAATGGTATACTGTGGAAGATTGGTGCTAACTTGCACATGACTTTGTGCGGCTAGATTGTAGATATGAGTAGGCTGAATGTCACCAATCATCTCTTCCATACTAGTATAGTCAAGCAAGTCCCCATACTCAAGCGTGACCAAATCATTTTCTAAAAGATGATTGATTCGTGAACATTGCACAGTGGTGTCCGAGTGTCTTCGGATCATACCAAAAACTTCATACCCTGTATCCAAAAGATGTTCAGCTAGGTAACTACCATCTTGTCCAGTTATTCCAGTGATAAACGCCCGTCTACTCATATTACAACACCGCCTGAACAGATGGATGAATCCACCAATCTTCAAAAATTTCTCCCTGATCAGCAGGGACATCTTCCCTATACATTATATAACCATACTCCAAAGCCTTTTCCGTCATTCGGATTTTGAGATCAGAACCTAGACGATATGAATCGTGCTCAAACGTCATAAACCCAAACTGATACAGACTAAGATCAATCTGATCAAGTACCGTAGGAGTAGCGGCATCCACATCAAATGAAATGTAATCAATCCAATTCGGACAAGAAAGCTGATCGAGCACATCATTGATATTTGTGTGAATCAGATCCACCGTTAGGTATTTATTATCTGGTGATCTCTGCTCCATACACTTCTTGATCAACGGACCATTGATGTCCAACAGAATACCAGTCCAGTCCAATTCCAACTCTAACGCATAGGTGTTATTGTGGAATACTGGATCATTGCACCCCAAGTCCAAAAAGAATCCATTTCGCTTGTTGCAAACTTCGGCGGCAGCAAAATCCTGCCCAGCCTGGCTGTATGATTCAGTTAGTCGCATATCGATTCCTTTCAATGATTCTCAATGCGTCGGAGAAAGCAGATCGCATCGCATCTGGAGAATATCTATCAACTAGCTCATCAACGTATTTAGACCCATACTCAATGATGTTAGGAAGGGTGGTACGGTCTAAACAAATTTCATCGCGATATATGTGGTCGAACATATTACTAGTACCAATGGCAAATGGGCGTCTAGCCGCAATCGCATAGTCAATCACGCTGGAGATTCCACCAAATCCATCGTGGTAATACATAAACACGTTAAGATCATTTCCGCGCAAAAACTCAACCATTTGAGACTCAGGTAGAAATCGATTAGTAATCTCTAGCTCAATTCCCGAATGAATGGTAGTGGACACACACTCATCATGGATTCTCTTTGCCGTTTCACCACTCGCATCACCATAATATCCATTTGTGAAATTAATTCTTACCTTTGCTTTCGCAAACTGGTCAGACACAAGACGGATGATCTTTGGAAAATTCTTATCATCATTAGCTAAACCAAAACTTCCGACAACAGGAACATCCGGCATCTCTGGATCGCTCGTTGCGGGCTCGGGAAGGGGTCGCGGAAGAGAGAATACCTTATCCGTGTTGTTCCAAATCGGACTCTGGTGAAAGTAGTAGTCGAATTGAAGAGTAGGAAAAGCGTGATAAAGTTGACACGGAATCTTTCCCTGCATTCGGAGACGAGCTAAATGCCAATCATCAAGCCACGCCAAAGGACCGTCCGGGGCTCCTGTTCGAATATAGTTGAACAAAACGAGTTCGGCATCACTCAAGTCTAAAGCGGTGTAGTCACCCATCGTCTCAATTTCGTGGTACGACGTGATCAAATCGCCTAGATTCTGCTTCACCCTCAGACCATACTGATACACCCCACAATTAGGCTGCACAGTATTGATCATAGCAATATTCATTTTATCCTCCGATGATCTTGAAATTTGGGCAAGGGACGATGAACTTTCCACCATTAGCAAGATATTCTTCTTCTCGTTTCACGAATCCAGAAACAAAGTGCCAAGGCAGCATCAGCATATAGTCAGGATTCGCCTTACGCATTTCAGCTTCACTGACGATCGGAATGTTCGTACCAACGGTCTTGAGTCCAAACTTAGGCTGAGATACCTCTGCAATTGCTCCAATATCTTCATTGGTCAGACCGAAGTATTGAAGTAGGGTGTTCCCCTTTGTGCTCGCTCCATATGCCCACACAGTTTTACCATCACTCTTGGCATTCCGAACGAAATCTACAGTTTGCTGTTTAAGACTTTCAATCTCATCAAAGAACTTGAAATGCGTGGTGGGCGACTTCAAAAGCAACGACTCTTCGTGATCAAGAAGTGCATTGATCTGATACTGTGCTACATCACGGTGAGGCGCACTAGCATAAGATTCTTCATTTGCTCCCTTCTTCCGCGCATACACTCGAATGCTTCCACCATTAGTATCGTTCAGTGATGCTTCAGTGACGTAGAATCCATTTCGCTGAAGCAGATCCGAGATACATTCAAGTGAATAGTATTCAAGATGCTCGTGGCAGATGTTATCAAATGCCATCTGTCGAATCATCAACGGAAGATAACTCAACTGAATCACCCAAACACCATCATCAGCTAAAGTGTCGTACACATCAGCACAGAAGGAATTGGGATCTTCAAGGTCATAGAACATCGCAATTGATGTAATAACCTTGACATTCGAGTAATTCTTGAGCGGACCAGATCGAGAAAAGTAGTCATTGACCACCACGTCACACACATCCTTTGCTGCCTCGCAATTGTTGGTGGCTGGATCTACCCCAATACAGAAGACATCGCGGCAGCCTTCCTTGACGTGCCTCATAAGTGTTCCGTCATTGCACCCCACATCGACCCATAGGTCACCGGGACCAACATCAACACGATCGAACACACAATCCACAATGTCTCCGAGTTGTCGGATCATCGAAGCATTCAGCCCAGAATGATACCAATATCGCCTATACATAGCATCAAAGTCAGCAGTATGCGTCAACTGAACAAGCCCAGATGTCGGAGCCAAAGCAAGAGAGAGAGGAACTTTAGAGTTTGGGTCGGGCTCTTCATCGGGCTTCAAGAAATCAGAAACATAGATGTCCCCCAAAGAGAAAAGCGGAATCAGGTCTTCTCCGCTAATTCGGCACGTCGTTCGTTCACTACTCACTGGTCAATCTCCTCCAATGCGACGATACCGTATTGCATCCTCGCATATCCCTATCAATAATGTATCGGTTCTCTGTAATATCGTCCAAAATACCATCACAAAATGCCCAGATCGAACTTTCCGTGACGTAAATCTCTTCCGCGTTCGCGATCACCTTCCACCAATCATAGATGTTGTAGTCTGGGTTAAAGTCCTCACAGATCACGACGGGAAGATCAATGTTGGGTAGATCAACAATTTTTAGGTCAGACGATGTATTGTGTACGAAGGCATACTTCTCGTGCCCTGGTAAATTCACATACAGATCGTACACATAATTTTCTTTTACATGATCGCGATTCCACATGAACGTATATTTTTCCTCAAATGGAACATTAGCAATACGGTACTTTGCTTTTTCAAATCCCTCACCAGGCAATTCCGCAGTAGGATGCGGACCACGATCCGCAAGGTTCAAAACGTAATCATACTGGCCAGCGATCTCCAGACACTTAATCACATCAGATCGCAGCCAGTCCTCGTGAAGCACTCGCTCGTCAAGCAGAATAGGATGAACGTATCCCAACGGTTCAATCATCTTATGAAGAAACTTCTCTCGCGCTGGCCAATATACATCATATCCAGCGTCAGCATACCATTTAGCAATCGGAGCGCAAATGATAATATCCCCGAAAGCACCGGGCTGAATCATTAGTACCTTCTCCATTAGTAACCCTCGTATGACTTCACTTCGCGAAAGCCTGATGGATCAAGCTGATTGATTCGATCCTTCAAGCGAAAGCGGTGGTCATTCATGTAATACACTTGCCTAGCTTTTCGCACAAACTCAGCATCAAATCGCTTATCCTTCTCCAACTCCCTAAGACGATCTTCAATGTCCCACAGCTCGTTGTTCACCTTGTATAGATTCTCGACGAACACTTCATGGACCCTTACGGGATACTCTTCCAACGTGAGCTTTAGTGAATCGAGTTCTCTGTTCACCGCAGCCAGATTAACAGAGTCGGTGATTCGTTCAGACTTGATTGTGAGGATTGTGATCTTATCTACTAACTCACCGAGAGACACTTCAACCTTCACAGGCATCTCAAATACTCCTCACCAAATGTAATCAACTCGGGTACGCTGTTCTTTACTATGTAGTCAACATATCCACGCTCTTCTGCGATCTTATCGAACACAGACGCATCAAACGAGTCCCAATGAACAATACCAGCAGGGAGAGCAACAGGGCACAGATCAAGACCATTGACAACGGGATCATAAGCAGCATTGATCTCAGCGACAGTCTTTCCATATTCGACATACTCAAAGGTCTTATACCAGAGTTGCTTGAGCGCATAGAACCTCACGTTTACAGATTGAAGATGAACGAATCCATACCTCTCCGTCATCGTATGAGAAACCAGATCAATCGGAGGCGTGCGTGGTGTGTGATATTGACCAAGCGACAAGTCGAACTTGCCCGTGTGCTTCATCGGAAAGATGAAGTCACGATAGTTGGATCTATAGGCAGGATCGGTTCTGAAGTGATTCATATCACCAGCCAGATTCCATTGATAGGTGAGGAGCTTGTACCGCTTCGTCATCTTCATAACTTCATCGAAGTCGTCAAGCAGACTCTCCGTCAGAAGCTCGTCAGCATCAATCGAGATGACCACATCAGCAGCAAGATCACGCGAATACTCCAGCATAGCAGAGCGATTGCGTGCTTCGTGGAAATCTCGATCATCCGATAGGATGGTGTACCGTTCCGCATCCAACCCCTCGCGAATGACATCGCGCGTGTGGTCGGTAGATTGATCATCATAAAAGACGAAGTGATCAATGGGATAATCGTCCCACTCAAGTAGAACCTGCTCTAAAAGCAGAGCCTCATTCTTTACTTGGATGTTAGCTAATACCTTCAAGATCAAAGTTCCTTGCTTTTCGTTCATGGAACAACTTCTCATCCCAGTCGCGATCTTCGGGTTTGTCGTTCTCAACGTAGAGCTGATCGTATCCTTCATTCACACCAGAATATCCGCGAGAATGTGTCCAGTCAGGATGCTCATGGATGAACAAGACTTCCTCGCAGAATACAAGACGATCCAAACGATCAGCGACTTCGGTGAACTCGTTGTCTGCCCAGAACGTGCGATACTCTGGATAGTAAATGTATCCGAATCGCTCGTAATACTTTCGACCCATAATTGATAGCGTGTCGATGTTCGGCTGGTATCCGTCAAAGAACCACACGACACCATCATAGTCATCGAAGGCATCAAGCTCCTCGACGACGCGCTGATCCCATCCAGTGTATTGGCAGGTGAAGTCATCAGCCGGTTGCATCACGATGTCGTAGTCTTCGGGAGCATACTCCATGTCGCGATTGACCGATCCGATCTTACCTGCTCGATCCGCCCAAACAACCTTCGCACCAATCTCGGTAAGCCAAGATTTGTTCGCGTCAACATATTCCTTCATCGTGTCGTCGTCATTGTCACACGAGATCATATATGTGACCTTGGCGGCATCAATCTGATGCTGAACGAACGAACGAAGCGTTGCGTCGAACTGCTGCGGACGAGTGCGCGTCGGGATCTTACAGAGAATATGAGCCATTATACTATTCCTTTATAAAATAACCAACACCGGGGATTGCTTGAATTACAGATTCAGGCTTATCAGAAAGAAACTCCGAACACGCAGCCTTAACACCCGGAAGCCCCGCTCCGTAATCGTGAAGAACTACAACACAGCCGGATTGTAGTTTGTGATACGTCTTTTCGAAGCTATCAATGATAGAGGTATAAAAGTCACCGTCAAAGAATGCAAAGCATATCTTATCTGGATAACGATCATCTGGAATATTAGCAAACCACCCCTCGTTAACAACAGGAAGATGTAAATTGAAATGAGAAAACACACCTTCAAATGTTTCACGAGTTGTTCTACATTCTCCAGCATTTCCACCACCAGTATCTTGCTTACTTTTCTCCGGCAATCCTTCAAATGAATCATAGACGTGATACACCTTATCAGACTCCCACAAATCTAGCATTTTTCTGATGAAGATAGAAGTGGTTCCGGTATTACAACCCAACTCGACCACATCACCATCAATACCAGATTCCAAAACCTCTTCCAGAAGATCCAAAATCAATTCAACTTGTTCTGCATTTACCATTCCAGAGATGATGGGGGTAGTTGATAACAACTCAAGTGAAGTTTTCTTATGAGCCACTACTTATTCTCCAACATCTTTGTGAGCATTGCGGTCCATTGTGCAGCACGAAGATCCCAACCATAGAAATACTGATAGTAGCTTCTCTGCATTTTCAAGACATTCTGATAAAATGGCAGACGAAAACAATCCATCGCGTGGTTCAACGTGTTCGTAAACGTCTCAACATGCTTCTGCGGATCGGAACTCCACTCATACATGAATGCGAAATCGCAAGCTGTCTCAGTAAGTGCAGCGTAGTTAGGAATGACCGGAAGCAAACCAGCACACATCGACTCGATCAGAACGCGACAGCTCGTCTCTTGATAGATGGAGGGATATGCGAGAATGTCGGTATGGATAAGCTCATTACGGAGCTTTGCGTTCATCACGGTCCCGTGGAGCTTCACACCGTCAATGCCACTCAGCTTATCAAACAACTCCTGAAACGCAGCATCATTATCCTTCCATCCGTAAAGCTCGAATGAAGAATAGATGTCAACGGTAAAGTCCTGACGATGCTGCCGCAGCACATGGAGCGCAGGATATAGCAAGGAAAGACCACGATGAGGAGTGGAGAAGTATGTTAGACGAATAGGCTCATCGGGATTAGGAGCATCGCGCTCATCCATGATAGGCTCAATCGCGTTCTTGATGACAACACCTTCATCAAGCGGAACGCCAAGCACTCGGTTGTATGCGTCGCGCTGCCAGTTAGAAACGAAGACGATCTTGTCGAACTTCTTTCGGTATTCTGCATTAGCCAGCATGGCTGACTCTGGATCTTCAGGGAGATCGTGAAGCCAGAGAATAGTAGGGCGATCATCAAACATATCTTCGCGAACGCGCGAAGGAATGATGTTAAACTTATCAAAGAGGTCAGGGTCGATGCGCGCTTTCAGCTCACGATAAAGCTGCTCGGTTCCGCCATTCGAGTTGGGGTGAACAAGTGTCTTGTCTTCTTGGTCATTCTTGATACTAAGCTCAAAGCTCATCGTGCCCTCCATATGAGTCAGGGGACCACGGCTGATCAGACCGCAGCCCCCTGACTCGAAACTATATTAGACCCGACTCGGATGGACGCTCCGAAGTTTCTAATATAGCATTATCAACTAGGATTAGTTGAACGATCGCATTCCATAGGCAGTCTTGCCCGTAGCGGTCGTCTCCGAGAAAATCTCGTGATTGCCGTAAGCCTCGACAACCGATCGAATGTCGGAGATCGTTGCGCGGAGGTTGGCGACGCCGAAGCGCGCCTTTGCCTGTGCAGCGGTCAGGGTCTTCCCCGAAGCGAGATAGTCAACGACCTTGCGGTTGGTAGAAGTAGAACGAAATGCCATAGTATATTACCTTTCAAATACGACAGATTTACATAAAGAACAAAGGGGCGCCGTCGCACCGTCCGCTCTGTTCTTATTACTATGTAGTCAAACTACACAGAAAAACTAACTACCATTTTTACTTTTATTCAAAATGGCGCAAATGGCGTGCGTTTCACATTTATGCTCCGCCATTAACTCTTTTGCTCGCTGAAGGCGAACTTGTGCTGAGTTCACACGATTGATACCAGCGATGACATTCACGTCATCAGCCTTTTCTACCTTTCTCTTTTCAGCATTTTCTTCTGCCCAAAAAAGACTTTGATTTGCCTGTTCAAGCTCACCTTCGGCTGAGTTGAGCTGCCATTCAATAACGCATTTGAAATTTCTGTTCTTCATCATGTTCCATATTATAGCTCCCAATCGGAGCATGTCAACAATCATTTTGAAATAAGTCAAAAATGGTATGCTTGCCATTTTGATTGCCTATGAAATTGGCAAGTGTTTTTTGTGTCTTTGTCTTATATATAGAGATGTAGTCGGCCGAAACCAAAGTAGATATAGTAATAAGGTAGTAGCTACGCTACGCATCCCGAAGGGATGCTACTCCATACTTACAGATATAGTAAGCATCCACAATGTCAGATACCGGAGAGTTTACTTTATCTGCTTTTGGGGATAGCTTCATCATCAAGTCCTCTCCTGTCTCTTCAACAAATGCTTCATACATTGCCTCTTTATTGGCATTGCCTTTACCTGTTGCAAATTTCTTCACCGCAGTTGGAGCAACAGTTTCATAACTGACTCCAGCATTATATAGCTTATGTTTCAGTATGGCAGTGTTCTCAGCAATGTGGAATACTTTACCAGAAGCACCGAAAGCATAACCTTCAATGAAGATAGAAATTTCATTGTTTGAAGATAGACCCAACGCATTGAATATCACCTGTTCTGCCCAATATGCGATCGAACTATATCTCCCCTCATCCGTTGTCCAGAGTTTCGGGTAGTTTTCAGATATGATTACGCCATCGTCGTAGGCTTCGTGCATTTTCTTACTTGCGAGAAAATGACACTTTGTATTACTAAACTTGAACTCATGGTCTGTATTATATAGACAGATCGCAGGAGATGTCAGAGAATAGTCAATGCCTACAACTAACATTGGCTAATCCATCATTGGCTCTGAGCAGAACGGGCAAAACGCATGATCCGCTTCCAAAAGATCATCGGCTAAAATAACGATGAATTCCGCTTCGCACGCTCGACATATTCTTGGGTCAATGTCATCCCAGTCAATATCCAATTCATCCATTATATTTCGCATCCTCCCGCTGCACACGCAAGCTCTTGGCTGCCTGTGGTTTGATCAGATACTTCATACTCGGCGAGATCGGCCCAGTCTACATTCTGTGGCATCTGCTTCAAAACTTTTTCATATTGTTCCTTATCGCAATCTTGATACGGAGCCTGTTGATAAATGTGCCCAACGAATGGCAGGAATGATACACCACTCATCTCATCAAAGTGCTTGTATACCCACGCTCCAACTTCAAACCATTCGTGTTCTTTGACGGAGATCGTAACAGAAGGCTTGTGTTCGCACCAATGTCGTTGATATGTCAGCCACAACTCAAGCTGCTCGATAGCAGTCAGATCCTCTCGAAAGATTGCGTTCTTCGGGCACTTGATGGGAAACGAGAAAACATAGTTATGGTCCGGCTGCATCACATCATCCTCAACCGGAAATCCTTTCTCTACCATCATACGCGCAAGCGGATCTTTCTTATCTGCTCGAATGGTACGAATATAGTATTCGCTGTGACGTGCATGAATACCACTCGCTGCATCCACGAGCTGCGATACGGTTCCCGAAGGCTTGACGCAAGTAATCGCAGCAGACTGGTTGACACCGAAGTTCTTTGCCCACTCTTCATTTGTTTTGATTGCTTCATTGCGAAGCTCTTCAAGGCGATTCGCCAATCCAACCTTCTTACCGTTAGTAAGATTGCAATCCATGATGCCTGTCATCGAGACACCAAGCAATCGTTCCTCTTCGCAGTTCTTCTTCCATGCTGCACTAATGAAGCGGAAGTTGGTCAGCGTTGATTGCATTGTTCCGAGAATGGTAGCAAGACGAACCTTTCGCTTCAGCGACTCTTCAGTATCATCTGCGCGAACCACAACTTCACTCAGATTACAGAACTCGCGAGGGCGAAGAATAATTTCGGAGCAAGGATTTGTTCCAAACTCCCACTCAGCATCTCGTCTACCATTCTTCAATGATTGCTTGATAGAAGCAGCACGCGAGAATATACCACGTTCTCCCGACTTTGATTCGTAGAGAGACAACCACTCCTGCATGAAGATACCCATCTCAGGCTTCTCATTATATACAGCAGAGTTGTTAGCCAACGCTCGCTGCCCTTCTGTATCCCACCACTGCCCAGTCTTTGCATGTCGCATTCTTTCATCAGAAAGATTAGACAGAGAGATCAAGGCAGACCGACGAACACCACCGACAACGATCGACTCTGCGATCTTACAAACAATGTCGTGACATTCGAGCGAAGTTAACCTGCGACCAGCCGCACCTTTTAGCGTGTTCACGCAAAACCTAAAAAGCGTGTCCAGTGGCTCGGGTCCAGATGCGCGGCCGCCAAATGTCTTCAATGGCGCGCCAGCGGGTCGCAGGCGAGACAGATCCCATCGAGGAACTTGCCCAGCATAGAGCATGGCAAGAAGCTCGCGAAGAGCCTTTGCCCATCCTAACTTGGAATCGGGAACAACAATAACGGTATCGGTTTGATTGAACTCATCATTCACAATACCTAACTGTTGAACATAATGCTCCTCAACCGAGAAGCCAACACCTGTGCCGTTCATCAGAATATACAACACTTCGTCGAACGCACGAAGATTGTCGATAGCCACATACGAGCAGTTATAACCTGCGATATTTTCACGAGCCAATGCGTCACCTGCTGTCATCAGACAACGCATAGAAGGCATCACCTCAAGATTCAATACAGCTTGTTCTAGCTCATTGCGTGTCTGCGCTGATAGTTTTCCTGTGGTATTCTCAGCTAGATGCCATTCAAAGAAGTCGAAATAACGCTTTACCGTTTCCTCCCAAGTTTCACGACGGTTCTTTTCGGGGAGCCATCGAGAGTATCGTGAAAGGTGAATGTAAGACTGGTAGAGCGTAGGTAGATCGACTGACATTTACTTTCCTTCCGTAAGGGCAGCCCAGCTTGCTGGGAATAGGGGGACAAGAATGCTCGCCCATATATGAGCAAGCTCTTGGATTTCTTTCTGTGCTGTTTTTTCAGCGCGGAGTATATATGCGCGAGCCCACGCAGATAATGATCCTGTCACATAATATGAGGTATACATGGACTGTGGAAGAACCATGCGAGCTTGCTCATTACAGACTCCCGATTCCATGAGTTTCTTATATAGGGATAATGACATTTCGTGATGTGCTTCAACAGCTTCAGTCAACCACGGCTCCTCTACAGTATCACTTGATGATCCCTGCTTGACATTTTCAGCAGAAGCTCGCCACTCCTCGGGAAGAAAGAACTCAGGATCATCGGAAACGTATCTTCGAGACACCTCGTTGTAGGTGAATCCGACTGTATGCTTGAAACGCTGACGCGCAACAAAGATCGGCACAGTCTCACGCACGGTGATTTGCGGGTGCGTGAAGGGAGTGAAGTGATTGTGCGAAGCTAGGTATTTGATGAGCTTTTCGTCTCTGGTAGAGAACTCCGTAGCGTGTTTATCGAACGAAACTCGCGCAGCATTTACAACAGTTAGATCAGATCCCATGTGATCCACATACTCAGCTCTCATTATCTACTCCAATCATTTATTGCCAGCTCCGCACTCA
>Ga0181590_10002025_pt1 | contig 17043 bp, 16 predicted proteins | sample 071ome_34_FD_132446 | JGI IMG/M metagenome (GOLD analysis project Ga0181590, IMG submission 132446) | Coastal salt marsh microbial communities from the Groves Creek Marsh, Skidaway Island, Georgia - 071411BT metaG (megahit assembly) | ecosystem: Environmental > Aquatic > Marine > Intertidal...
AGTGAACATAATTATTTAAGTAAAGCAAAATGGTATTTTGAGGGGGTCATGCATACACTTTCACGTTATGATAATACTAGCACCATCAATCAAGCAAAGAATTATCATATTTTTTTATATTTAATAAAATTAGCTTTGTTTAATGGTTTAAAAAATAAAAATAATTTCCTGAAAATTTTTAAGACCCAGCAAAATTTTTTAAGAAAATTTATTGGCTTTATTATTATTTATACAGCTGCAATTTTGCCTCAAAGTTTAAGAAAATTTTTTCAAAATAAGATAATTTTTAAGTCGAGTAAAATAATTAGTACAACTAACCTTTTAAAGTAAATGATTTTGCTGAAAAAAATTTATTCTAATATTCATGAACATGACCGTGCCCTGGTAATGGTTATAATAGGTGTGGGCTTGACCCTTCTCCAAATGCTGGGTTTGTTTTACTTATTTAATGATCATTATATTGATTCTCGAGCAATCATTAATACCATGAATATATCTGCACCTCTTCTTTGCATGGGTTTTGATATTACGTCACCCCAAATAACTAAGAGTGAAAAATCAGCTTTATTTATTTGGAATTTTGTTTTGTTACATTTATTTTTGGCGCTGGTTTTTTTCCTCGCATCATTTTTAATAAGTGACGTTAAAACAAGTTATATTTTTTTAGGGCTAGTGTTAGGTGCAATTTTTTCGTCAAATTTATTGCTCAATGAGTACGAACGAAATATTAACTCCGTTAAAAAATACTTTTTTGATTTACATGTCCGTGACAGGTTTAATCGAACTTTTTTTATTCTCGTTATAGCCTTTATAGCAGACTCAATTTTTACATGGTCTACCATACTCATAGTTCTCTCCCTTGCTTACCTCTTTTTTTTAATTATTAAATACAAAGAAGATATAGGTTTTGATTTTTTGAAATTAAAAAAACATCTGACTTTTTCGTTGCCATTTCTTTTAACATCGTTAGTTATTGTTTTTATATATCGGGCTACGTTTTACTTTTCTTATTATTATGATACGAGCACCTATGCTGCAAAAATTGATTTTTGGCTTACCATTTCACTTTTACTTTTAATACCGATGATGAATGTCTCAAAATTTGCAGAAACAAGCGCCCAAGGAGATATGAATAAATATATATATTCGCTCAAGAGTGGATGGACTAAGTTATATCAGCAACAACTTTTAATCATTTTAATGATTTTTATATTAACTGCGCTGGGCATTTATTTTAATAAAATTACATCAATTGAAATTATTACCATGATACTACCTTTATCGTTATCAATTTTATTGTTAACGTTAACACCTTCATACTTGTATCTAGCATTATTGAAAAATAAATTTAGCTCATGCCTACATCATGTTTTTCTTTTTATTATTATCTCTTTAATTATCTTTTTATTTAAAGCCATTTATTTATTTTTACCCGTATCATGGCTTTTATTAATCAATTGTTTTTTATATTTAATTTATACCCTTCATTTTTCTAGAGCATCTCTTGATGTTAAAATTAGTGTTATATTAAGATTTAATGATGGCTTGAAGCTTTTATGTATCTTTATACTTTGCCATTCTGTTTTATTTCTAGGTGCTTATTTTGCAGGAATTTAAATTAGATATAACCCATAAATTAATTTTATTGCTTGTAATTCCCTGTTACATCATATTTTTCATCGGTAAGGAGCCATTAATGCAAGGCCTGGCTTTCTCTTGTTATCCTATTGCATTAGGTGTTGTGGCAATACATTATCGGTCATTTAAGTTACCAAGAAATTTTATTCTCTTTTGGATCTTTTTTTTATTAGCATGGTGCATTCCAAGCCTTATAAATTTTTCTAGTAGGCGTCTAGAGTCAGAGTTAGTCATTTTAGAGGTGCTATTTGCTAATGTCATTTTTTTAAGTAGCGTTCTATTTGCTTTTAGTATTTGGTTAATGCAAGGTAAAGAGAATAGCTTTATAAAGTTTTTAAATGTTCTTTTTATTTATCTTTTGCCTATTGTCTTTTTAATTATTTTAAAAACTATCTACCTTAAGTTTTTAAATGATCAAGTAAGACCCTCTCCTTTTGGTATACATCCAGTTGTAGCCTCTGAAATTCTTTTTGTTTCGATGATAGGTTTGATGACCTTTAAAAACCAATATTTTAAACTGGTTTTGTCAGCGCCCTTATTTCTAGGTCTCTTTCTTTTGAATTCCAGAGGTTACATGATTCCATCTTTTTTTATATTTTTTATTTGTTTTTGTCTTCCAATTTTTATAACGTATACGACCAAGCAAAAAATAATTTTATTTTTTGTTGGCACCTTATTTTTGTTTTTTTGTGAAGAATATATTTACAGTAATATACTTCGTTTAGATAGTAAATCCTCAGGTTTTGGTAGTGGTTTTTCTGGAAGAGAGTATGTATGGATGTTTGCCCTTAAATCCATCTCGAGCCACCCTTGGCTAGGTGTTGGATATTGGGTTAACCCATTTGGCTACTCAGTGCCTGAAGATTTTATCTCTAATTCCTTAAGTATAAATGATCCATCTGTCACAATACATAACGCATTTATTCGTATTGCAGCAGAAAATGGTCTAATATTAGCTTGCCTTTCTTATTTTACAATTTGCTTATCTATTCTTAAGGCCATAAAAAAGAAACTTTACTTTGAGCTCACAATAGTAATTGCGATGGTCTTTGCGTTGTTTTTCTCTACGAGACACTTAACAAACAATCTGATGAACTTGATTTTTTATGCATCCATGCTCTCAATCTACCTAAAAAAAACTTCAAAGAAAGTTTAAAAAAATGACTACATTAATCACCGGTGGATCAGGTTTTATTGGCTCCCACATGGTCGCTTTTTTATTGTCAAATGAGTGTGATTTTATCGTGCTTGATAATTTATCAAACTCTGACAACTACAACATTCAACAGTTAGAAAAAAAATTTAATAAAAAAATTTCTTTTTATAAAGTTGACTTAACGGACTTGGAGAATACCGAGCAAATTTTCTCAGATAATAATATTCAAAAAGTCATTCATCTCGCTGCATTAAAGTCAGTGAATGAATCCATTCAATACCCTGACTTATATTTTACTAATAATGTGACAGGGTCTTCTCATTTAATTTATCTATGCAAGAAATATGAAATCAAAAATTTTATTTTTTCATCATCTGCTTGTGTATATGGCCAACCTGAATATCTTCCCATTAACGAGAAGCATCATCTTCAACCAACGAATCCTTATGGAGATTCAAAGGTGGCCGTTGAAGATCTGCTTACTCGGGATGATTATTTTCAAAATCATTGCAGCACAAAAATCCTTCGTTACTTTAATCCCATTGGTGCCTTTGATGATGGCTTGATTGGAGAGAGACCGCTGGGCAAGCCTAATAACCTGATGCCTTATATTTTAGGTGTAGTTCAAGGCCTATACCCTGTTCTAAGAGTTTATGGCAATGATTATAATACCCTTGACGGTACAGCCATTCGTGACTATATCCACATTATGGATCTCATTGATGCGCATGTCTGTGCCCTCAATGATAATAACATTGGCGTTGAAATTTTTAATGTGGGCACGGGCCAGGGTTATTCGGTGCTTGATATCATTAGTACCTTTAACCAAGTTAACGGTACGCAGATCCCCTATGAATTTCATCCAAGGAGACAGGGGGATGTAGAGGCTTGTTTTGCTGATGTCTCAAAGATTAAGACCCATTTAGGTTGGTGTGCATCAAGAGACTTGAACATGATGTGCCAAGATGCCTATAATTTTTCAATCAAAAAATAATAAGTTATGATCGTCATTTACTACTCTAATCATGATATAGCTTTTAAAACCTTAAATAAAAATGACCTTTAATAGCATGCTTGAGTTTTTAAACAAAATCATTAATGGATTCTATGAGTCCAACTTCATCTATGGTGCAATCTTTTTTATATTTCTGTATCAATTCATCGTTTTATTTTGGGCTAGAAATGTAAATTGGAAACTAAAAACGCTTCACTATAAAGGTAAGCAGCGCGTCCATGAGGGCGAGACGCCCAGGCTGGGAGGGCTTATCTGCTTCTTATACTTATTTATCTTCTCACTCATCCTAAGGGAGAAGATTTTTGCCGATAACTTGCAAGTGATCTTAGCCTGTCTCCTTCCCATGATGCTTGTGACCCTTAAGGAAGATCTTACTCACGACGTTGATTACAAGATTCGTTTTTTGGGCACAATTTTATCCGCCACAGCCCTGATCATATTTGCCAACCAAAGTTTACCGCACGTCAATCACATTATTGTAATCTCTGACCTCTTTCAAAGCCCGGTATTTAGCTTTGTCTTTTACAGCTTATGCCTCATGGCAGTGGCGAACGGCTGTAACTTCATTGACGGCATGAATGGCCTGCTAGGTTTTTACCTCCTGGGTGCGCTTTTGTCATGTTTGCAGTTAACTTATATTGTAGATGACGTTTTTATGGCTATACCAATCATTCTCTTAATTGAAATGATTATATTATTTTTGCTAGTGAACTTTCCTTGGGGTAAAATCTTCATGGGAGACTCGGGGGCCTACCTAATGGCGCTAATACTTGGCATTTGGGTCATTAATTTCTTTGGCACATATAACAAAATTTCGTCTTGGAACGCCTGCCTCATTTTCTTCTACCCGATCGCCGAGGTAACTTACTCCACAATCCGTAAGTTTTTGCAAAAAAAGTCACCGTTCCATCCGGATCGTGAGCACCTGCACCTTAAGGTTTACGATATCCTCAACACAACCTTGAAAAAACCGAGGCTTTCTAATAACCTCACGACGGTGTTCTTGGCGATTTTCTGGCTCGCCCCACCGCTGATACTGCCTTGGGTTCTCGACTCGCAAATCATGATTTTTTTCTCGATTTGCCTGATGTCTTTTGTTTATTTGGCTTTGAACCTACTGATCCCAAATAAAAATGAATATGATCCTTTTTTAGAAAAAACTAAAAAAAATTTATAACCAAGCAAGCTTTAATGCTAGAAATTATCCGCTTATGCTTTAAGTTCAAGACTCGGTGCGTGACTGTTTTAGCATGTTTGATCGAATGATCATAAATAACATCCAGCCGAAAGCCAAAAGCAAGCCAATAAATATACCTATCACACTATGCTTGACGGGCTTGGGATACAGCGCCTGAGTTTTACCAAAACTCAACTTTAAAGATTTGACCACCTCATCGGCATCGATTTTGGCAATATCCTGATTGGTCCAAGTTATATTATTATTTATACTGAAAATCTCTTGCTTGTTGTCGAAACTTTCAAGATTTTGCGCCAACCGTTTTACTTGATCTATTTCAAATACTAGGGCTTGCTTGAGAATTTCAGTAACTTCCTCTTTTATATTATCTTTTGTAGTTATAACGGTAAATATTTTACTTTTCTTATTAAAATGATAGTTTGGAAGATAATTGTTATTTACCGCGCTGGTATTTAAAAGTTCTTGTAATTTTTCAGAATTGAGCAAAGTATTATAAGTAAATATCGGATGACCTATGTAATACTTAAATGTCGTCTTATAGCGTGGCTCGTGATGGTAAGTAAGTCCTAGGCCCAACAGCAAACCCAATAGCCCCAATAAGATGTATTTACTTTTGTGGTTCAAGAAGATCCGGATTAATTCAATCAGATCGATTTCATCGTCAAACTTTTGTGGAACCTTCGCCATGACTTTAACCATAATAAATTATGGCTATTATAAATTATTTACAGACACTTGTGCGCTAAGGCAAACACTAAGGAACTATTTGAGTTATTGATGAATTAATTGGATCAGCAAAAAACAAGCCCTTAGATTGAATCAACATATACACTTGCAATTAGGCTTTACTTGAGTATTTTATGTTTGAGAGGTAAAGTACGGTTGTTCAATATTGAACAATAATCGTAAAATGAGATTTTTATAAGTAAGGACCCAAGTTAAGCGGGTAATGTGGCAAACATAAAGTCAATGAATTTAAAGAATATAACTGAGCACCCTGACACTCATTTTAAGGTCATGGACCTTATTCATAAAGCACCTGATGTCAGTCAGCGTGAGCTCGCCAAACAGGCAGGCATTAGCCTGGGCTCGATGCACTACTGCCTCAAGGACTTAGCCCGCAAAGGCTGGGTCAAAGTTGGTAACTTTAAGAACAACCCCTATAAGTCAGTTTACCTGTACCTGTTAACCCCCGAGGGTGTTATCCAAAAATCCAAGCTCGCTGTGGATTTCCTAAGGCGCAAGAAGCAGGAATACAAAAAATTAAAAAAAGAAATCGAGCAACTCTCTGAGGAACTTCACGATGAGGTTTAAAAGATTTAGGAGGGGAAGGTACGATCCTTCATGAGCACCATTATTCAGTGGCAGAGTTTTAGATTGACTGAGGCCGATAGGGCCAAGATCAAAGACCAGCAACCGTTGTGCCTATGGATGACGGGACTCTCAGGTGCCGGTAAGTCAACCCTGGCCAATGCGCTCGAGGAAAAATTGAATGTTTTAGGCAAGCATACTTATATCTTAGATGGTGATAACCTGCGCCATGGGCTTAATCAAGACTTAGGTTTTAGTGTCGAGGCTAGGAAAGAGAACGTCCGCCGAGTCGCAGAGGTAGCGAGGCTCATGGTCGATGCCGGATTGATTGTGATTGTGGGACTCATCTCACCACACAAGGCCGAGCGGGATCACGCGAGAAGTTTATTTGCTAAAAATCAATTTAAGGAGATCTATCTTTCGACTAGTATACAAGAGTGCGAGAAACGCGACGTCAAGGGTCTCTACCAAAAAGCCCGGGCAGGGGAGCTGAAAGACTTTACCGGAATTGATTCCCCATATGAAGCCCCTGAAGCCCCGGAGATGGAACTGAATACCGAACACCTTACCGTAACTCAAGGAGTGGAGGTTATTTTGAAGGCAATCCTATGATCAAACCGACCTTAAGTGACATGCATAACGTCATCACTATCGCCAAAAATGCTGGTGAGTTAATCATGAAGATCTATCAAAAAGATTTTAGTGTCGAATACAAAGAGGACCAGAGCCCATTGACCGAGGCGGACCTGGCCTCACACAAACTGATCTGTGATGAGTTAAGGAGATTATATCCAGACATTCCGATCCTGTCCGAGGAATCTTCTGATACCTTTACCCTACCTGATGTAAACGCCTGCTTCTGGTGTGTGGATCCCCTTGACGGCACCAAGGAGTTCATTAAAAAGAACGATGAATTTACCGTGAATATTGCACTCATCCATAACCAACAGCTGATTTTAGGGGTGATCGGCGTCCCGGCAAAGAATTTGATGTATGCGGCTGTGAGGGGTGAGGGCGCATTTAAGCAACAAGACGATAATGAACTCCAAAAAATTCAAGTAAAACCTCAAGATCCTGACCATCTTATTTTTGCAGTGAGTCGTTCTCACCTCGATGAAAAGACCCTGGGGATGGTTGAAGAGAATAATGCTAAGATGCTACTGGCGGGTTCGGCTTTAAAGTTAGCCTTTGTCGCGGAAGGGGTGGTGGATGTGTATCCCCGCTTTGGGCCGACCATGCTCTGGGATGTGGCGGCAGGGCAGTGTCTGATTGAAGAAGCCGGGGGTAAAGTGCTCTGGGCAGATAATCAACAACCTATGACTTACAATATTAATCATATGAAAAACGATCCCTTTATCGCCGTGAACAAAACTTTAAACAAGAAGGTTGTGGTGGCATGAAGATTAGTCCAGTGATTTTGTGTGGTGGATCAGGCACCCGACTCTGGCCATTATCGCGTCAATATTTTCCTAAACAGTTTCTCAAACTGGTAGGAGATATGACTTTATTCCAGCAGAGTATCAGCCGCGCGATTGCTTTAGAAAATAATGACATCCAGATCCAGGAAATTCTCATCATCACCAATGAAAATCATCGTTTTCTAGTTTTGGAACAGCTCGATGAATTAAAGTTAAAAGTACCCACTCGAATCCTACTAGAACCTGAACCCAAGAACACAGCACCTGCATTAACCCTAGCGGCTTTGGCAGCACAAGAGACTAATCCTAATTCTGTGTTAGTCGTAACCCCGGCCGACCATTATGTTAAAGATCTAAATCAATTTACCCAGGCAATGCACGTGGCTATTAAAGCAGTTCAAGACAAGGTTCTTGTGACTCTAGGCATTAATCCAACCCGACCTGATATAGGGTTTGGCTATATCCACTTCAAGGGTGATGCTGCGGTGAAGAATGTCCTGACCTTTAAAGAAAAGCCAAAATTAGAAGCTGCAAAACAGATGATAGAGCAGGGCCAACACGCCTGGAATGGCGGCATGTTCATTTTACAATCTAAGACCTGGTTGGATGCAATTACGCAAAGTAATTCTGAAATAGCTAAGTCAATTAATAAAGCCTGGAAAAATAAGAAAAAGGACCAATGGTTTGAGCGACCCGATTCAAAATTATTTAAGCAATCACCAATAGATTCTATTGATTATGCGGTCATGGAAAAAACCAAAGAGCTGGGTGTCGATGTGAAGCTGGTAGTCTTGGATGCGGGTTGGTCTGACCTCGGTTCCTTTGATGCTTTAGATGAGACTGCAGAGAAAGATAAGGATGGCAATATGTTTAAAGGTGATGTGGTATCCCTGAACTCTCAAAATACTATCGCCATCACCTCTAAGAAAAATGTGAGCCTCTTAGGCATTGATAATTTAATCGTCATTGAAACGGCGGATTCAGTTCTAGTTGTTAATAAGAATGATGCCCAATCGATTAAAAAACTCGTCAAGCTCTTAGAAAAAAATCATCAGTTTTTATTAAATGAGCATACAAAAGTTCAGCGACCTTGGGGTTGGTTTGAGATACTCGAAGAAGGAAAATCATTTAAGGTTAAACGAATTCAGATCAATCCAGGAAAATCAATCAGCTTGCAACGCCACCAAAAACGTTCAGAACACTGGGTGGTGATTCAAGGAAAAGCGACGGTTCAAAAAGACAATCAAGAATTTGAATTAAATCATAATGAATCAACATTTATCAAACAAAATCAAGTGCATCGCCTTACAAATCAATCTAGTAATGTCTTACAAATCATTGAGGTACAATCAGGTGAATATGTAGGTGAAGATGACATTGAAAGATTAAAGGACAGCTATGGCAGATAAAAAAGTGGCATTGATTACTGGGATTACCGGACAAGATGGTGCCTATTTGGCAGAATTTTTACTCAAGAAAAATTACATCGTGCATGGCATTAAACGTCGCACTTCGTTAATTAATACCTACCGAATTGATCATCTGTTTGAAGATCCAAAACATCAGGGTGTCGATTTCTTTTTGCACCATGGGGATATGACAGACTCTTCATCACTGATTCACATTATCCAAAAAACTCAGCCGGATGAAATTTATAACTTAGCGGCACAGTCACACGTTATGGTGAGTTTTGAAGAACCTGAATATACGGCCAATTCTGATGCTCTAGGCACTTTAAGAGTTTTAGAGGCGATTCGAACATTAGGTATGGAGAATAAAACTAAATTTTATCAAGCTTCGACCTCAGAACTCTACGGGTTGGTTCAAGAATCACCTCAAAAAGAAACCACCCCATTTTATCCAAGAAGTCCTTATGGGGTAGCAAAGTTATATGCCTATTGGATTACGGTTAATTATCGTGAGGCCTATAATTTATTTGCCTGTAACGGTATTTTATTTAATCATGAAAGTCCAATCCGAGGTGAGACTTTTGTGACACGCAAGATTACCATCGCTATGGCCAAGATTAAACAAGGATTGCAAGAATCTTTATCGCTTGGTAACTTAGATGCCGTTCGTGATTGGGGTCATGCGAAAGATTATGTCGAGGCGATGTGGTTGATATTGCAGCAAGACAAACCAGAAGACTTTGTGATTGCGACAGGAAAACAATACAGCGTCCGACAGTTTATTGAAGAAGTTGCAGAAAATTTGGAGATGAAAATCAAATGGCAAGGAACTAAAGAAAGCGAAGTAGGGCTTTGGAACGATAAGCTCATTATTAAAGTGGATTCAAAATATTATCGTCCTGCTGAAGTTGAGACGTTGCTTGGTGATCCCACAAAAGCAAGATTAAAATTAGGCTGGCAACCAAAAATTACTTTTGAAGAAATGGTGCATGAGATGATTGAAAATGATATGAGCATTCTTAAAAGTGATGCTTTATTAAAATAAAAAGTTATTAAAAACAATAATTTGAATTATTAAGATAAATATTAAGCACAAGCAAACCATTTTGAATTTTAATGACAAAATCTATATTGCAGGACATGCAGGACTAGTTGGTTCAGCTATTGTTCGACAGTTAAAAAAAAGGGGTTTTAATAATCTTTTAATGCGAAAGCATAGTGAATTAGACCTTACAAATCAAAGGGCCGTGGAAAATTTTTTCCAACAAGAAAATCCTGACTATGTTGTTTTAGCTGCCGCTAAGGTTGGGGGAATTCACGCAAACAATTCCTTTCCTGCAGAATTTATTTATCAAAATATCATGATAGAGGCTAATGTCATTCATTCTGCATATTTAACCAAAGTAAAGCGTCTATTATTTTTAGGTAGCACCTGTATTTATCCAAGATTGATTGAACAACCAATGCGCGAAGATGCACTTCTCACTGGCATTCTAGAACCAACTAATGAGCCATATTCAATTGCAAAAATAGCTGGTATAAAACTCTGCGAATCTTATAATCGTCAATATGGTACTGATTTTAGATCAGTAATGCCAACAAATTTATATGGCATTAATGATAACTTTCATCCAACAAATTCACATGTTATTCCTGCTTTGATGAGTCGCTTTCATAAAGCAAAAATTAATGGTGAAACTAAAGTAGAAATATGGGGTTCAGGAAATGCGCTACGTGAATTTTTATTCGTGGATGATATGGCTGACGCATCTTTATTTGTATTGAATTTGAGTAAAGATCTTTATCAAGCTGGCACAAAGCCGATGCTTTCCCATATTAATGTTGGTGTCGGTAAAGATATTACTATTAGAGATTTGGCAGAAACTATGAAAAAGGTTGTTGGATTTAAAGGCGAGCTCATTTTTGATACCAGTAAATCAGATGGCACACATCGAAAACTTATTGATGTGACTTGCTTATCAAAAATGGGTTGGAGTTATAGTACAGAACTCAAGGAAGGCCTTGAAAAAACTTATAAATGGTATTTGCAGGAAATTAAATAATAAAAATATCATTTTGTAGGTTAAAGATTACTTTAACTCATATACCTATAGTTGATAAAAATATAGAAAATTTTTAACTAATAGTGACTTTAAATTTTTTAGGATAAATTTATAAAGTGAAAATTTTAAAAGAGGGAGGTATATATACAAGCTCTTCATTGCTTGAAAAAAGCATTCCTTTTTTGTTAATGCCATTTCTCACTAGGGTCCTATCTATAGATCAGTATGGGTTAATAGCCATTTTCATATCAACTGTATCTATATACTCATTATTTTTAGGAGCTAATTTGAATGGATTTGTTAGAGTTGTTTATCATAAAACCTCTTTAAAAACATTCAGAATTTATGTTGGTAACTCATTAGCAATAATATCTATTATGACTTTAATCACTTTATTAATTACATGGATATTTCAAACAAACATATCTGAATTTATTAAGATTAAAAGTAATTATTTATATTTAGCTATTTTTGTAGCTTTTTTGAAGTTTTTTATTGACATGCGCTTAATTATATTCCAAACAATGAGGCAGGCTTTTAATTATGCAAAACTGCAATTGTGTTATCCAATAATTGAGTTATTTTTTGTCATGTTCCTTGTATTTTATTTGCATGAAGGTGCCGTTGGTAGGATTTTCTCAATAACAATTTCGACTCTCATAGCGGCAAGTATTTCAGCTTATTTGTTGTATGGGTCTAAATTACTTAACATATTCTTCAACATAAAATATATCAAAAGAATTGCAAAGTTTATTCTTCCTTTACTACCACATTCAATTGCATTAACTGCAATTACTACCTTTGATAAATTTATTTTATCTTCTTATGTTGGTTTATCACTCGTAGGTGAACTTGCAGTTGCATTGACACTCGCTTACCCACTATGGGTGCTAGCTGAGTCAATTAATAAAGCTTTTATGCCATGGTCATTTCAGAATTTTAGGAAAGGTAGGGTTGATGAAGTAGTTGGTGCAAGCTACCTATTATTAATTGGATTTTTTGTAATAGGTATTTTCTACTCGATATTTCTTTTCTTTACGTTTGATATACTTGTTGATGATAAATTTAAACATGTTTTACACCCCGCGTTAGTTCTTTTATGGTCAGGTTGGTTTAAGCTTGCATATTATTTATTCGCAAAAGGTTTAGTTTATTCAGAGAAAATGAATTTATTACCCTTAATATCAATTAGTTCAGGATGCATATATTTTGGATTGATTTTTATCAATATTGAGAATATAACTCTTGTAAGCATGTCTCTTTACATTAATATTTTTTATTCGTTTATGTTTGTCGGCACTCTTATCTTATCCCAAATAATATACCCACAACCTTGGGCAAATTTTAGCTCAATTTTAAATGTATTGAAGATAATTTATAAAAAAAATGAGATTAAAAAATGAAAGAGAATTTGGATTTAATAACGATTCAATCATTAAATACTACTAAAGTTGTTGATACCTTAGATCAATATGGTTGTTGTGTGATTAATAATTATCTCAATAAAAAAGAATTGAACAATCTAAAATCTGAGTTTGATTGCATGTTTTTAGACGCAAAAAAAAACAATACTTTTGCTATTAACAAACATCCAACTAATAAAATGGGTTCATTTATAGTATGTAAAAAAAATCAATTACAAGCGCCTTACAAGACAATAAAAAACATATTCACTTCAAAATTTATGCAGAAAATAGCTAATGCCTATTTTAATTGTAATCATTTGCTTAATGATGATATTTTTTTAACTCAGGAACAGCCGTCTAAAACTGAATTACTTCCATGGCATTTTGATAGAAGACATGCACTAAAGTTCTATATTAATCTAGTTGATGTTGATGAAACACATGGAGCACTTGCTTATGATATAGGGTCACATAGGGAAGGTCATTTTCGTGCTAATTTTTATATGTTAACAGGAACTAAGGTTGGTGAAATACCGAACGATATTCCTGAAAAAGAGTTACATAGACCAACATCCATAATAACTAAAGCAGGCTCATTGGTAATTTTTGATAGTGATGGTTTTCATAAAGAAGGTTTGTTATTAAAAGGAAAGAGAAAAATTATTAGAGGTCATTCTCATTCAATTCCACTCGTAATGTATAAGGCAAAATTTTTTGATGCACACTGGTGGCTACAAAGCTATTTTAATATTACGAAATTACTAAAAAAAGGGGGGGTAAGAAATATTCCAGCCCAAAGGCTGTCAAGGGCAAAATCAAGAAATGAAAAAAAATAAAATCGAAGTTGAGTTACATGAGACTCTGCATAAGAAAAAAATCAATATAGATAATTTTTTTAAAAATCCAAGATTAAAAATTTTTCCTTATGTGGAAAAAATTACTGGTAAAAAAATATCAGGTAATGTTTTAGATATTGGTGCAGGAAGTGGTTATGCTGGTATTTGGCTTGCTAAAAATAGAGATACACAAGTTACTTTATTAGAGTGCACAAATGAGGCAACTCAAAACACAATTCCATATTTTGCTAAACATTTTGACGTATTAAATTCTTGTCAAATTCGAAATGGTACTTTCAATGACCTTTCTGCATTTGAAGAAAAGTTCGATTATATTGTATGTTTCGGAGTTTTGCATCATTCAAAAAATTTATTAAAAGTTTTGGATAATGTAATACATGCTTTAAAACCAGGTGGAATTCTTATTGCTAATGAGCCATTCACTAAAAATAGTATCGATAATAAAATCTTTAATGATATTTATAATTCTAAAGAGAATTTTGCAGGCAAACTTATTCGTCATGGTGATCGAGACGATCATTTTTATAGGGAGTGTGAATGGTTAACTGCAGTTCATCATTCTGGATTAAGTATAATCAAATTGCAAGATTTGCATAGAATATTAAATAAAAATAACCTACGTTCGATCTTATCTAGCTTTATATTTTATTTAAAAAGATATTTTAATGTCGCATGGATTAAGCAAGAAGTTTCATTCGCTGAGATGAGGAGCCAAAAGTTAAATCCAAGACATATGCTCTTGCTTTGTCAAAAGCCTTCATTTAATGATACACCTCCACATAGATGGAATAGATTTAAGCGTTAATGATTATAATAATTTCAGAAATTGGAATTAATCATGATAGTACATAGGAAAAGGCAAGAGAGCTAATCGTTGCAAGTACTGAAAAAAAATAAATGAAAACGTCTGATGCATATAATTTAATTCTTTTTATTGAAAAAAATATCAATATAGATGTTTTTGAATACAATTCCTTTAAAACCTGGCCAATTCTTAGAATTCTTTTATACAATCATTTAATCAATGTTCATCAATCACGTCCAAGAATTAATATCTTAATTAATGCCTTAATTAAATTTTTTCAATTTTTTGATAATAAAAAAACATTCAAAAAAGAATTAATTTGTAATAATACGAAAATTAAAAAAATCTTTTTTTCACGCCCAGTTTATCTTGTTGATACGATCAACCAAAATGGACTGTTTGATAGAGTAATCGATCCAATTATCATGGAAAAAAAAAATAAAGGTTCCAGCTTAAAGCTATATACATCTAAATTAAAAAAAGGGATTGCATTATTTAATCAAGGATATGATATTCAACCCCCATTACCATTTCTTTTTTTTAATTCAATTAATTTTTCAGATCAAGAGGTTAATGAAATAAATAAAATATCTAAGCTTTCAGGATTAAATAATTCTAAAATTAAAAAAAGTTTCAAAGTTAGTTTGATAAAATTTAGTAAATGGTATCAATATGGAAAAAATATATTTCGAGAAAATAATTCACTTAGAGAGATATATTTAGTTGCTTGGTATTTTCCGGATATGATGGGTATTTGTGCTGCAGCTAGTGAGGCAGGCATACCTACGATTGATATTCAACATGGGAAGCAAGGTATTTTTCAAGCTTGTTATAGTGGTTGGCAAAAAATACCTAAAGATGGATATGACTTAGTTCCTGATTTTTTTTGGTGCTGGGGTAAGCCTAGTTGTGATCATATATTAAGAGATTCTCCTAATAGAAAGAAACATACTCCATTTGTTGGTGGGTACCCTTGGATAAAATACTATAAAACTCATCTATGTAAGAAAAAATTTAATAAGCACAAAAATAAAATTAGGGTTGTTGTAACACTTCAAACATTAGGGGGTTTACACGTAGAAAGAATCCCTGACTTTATAGTTAATTTTTTGATTAATTTAAAAACTAAAATGATTCATTTTAACTTTAAAATACACCCTAATGATCATTATCATGCTTTAGAGTATACAAAAAATCGCCTCAAAAATGTAAACAAAGATCTATATTCAATTGATTCAAATGAAGTAAATTTATATGATACTTTTATGAATTCTACTCATCATATTACTGCTTGTAGTTCTTGCTGTTATGAGGCTCAAGCATTTGGCTTATCAACATTACTTTTTGGCCAGGAAGCCAAAGAAATTTATGATTATGAGATAAGAAATAATATTTTTGCCTGGACCGTTGGTAACAAGAAAGATCTAGATATGTGGTTAAGAAATAATAAAAAAAGAACAATAAGTAAAAATAAAAAAAACTATATAACTATTTAGATATTGCTGTGAAAAGATTATTTTTATTTATTTTTCCATTTTGTAAGATTATGAATTTAGACGATAAATGTTCACCCATTTTTAGAAAACAATTAATAAGAGGTAAATATAAGCTTTTTCGACTATTAAATTTATTTTTTATGACAGAGTATTTTTGCTAGAATCAATCAATTACTTTCGACAAAGTTATGGAATGAGTATAGAGACACTAAAAAATATTGAAAAAAGTCGTAATACGAGTGACCAACTCGACTGGTATAACCGTAGAGATAAATTTCTCAATAAAATTTCTGCTAGTAATTTAGCTAATAACTTTAGTGTTTTTGCTTCAAGGCAACAAATTACTAGGTTTATTGAAACTTTAAGATATTGGGAAATGATACAAAATATACCGGGAAATATTTTAGAATGTGGTGTAGCTGGCGGAAGCTTTCTATTCTCAATGGCGCATTTCAGTTCAATTTATGAACCACATCACTACACAAGAAAAATTGTTGGATTTGACACCTTTGAGGGTTTTACTCCGCCATCATCACAAGATCTTTCTTCAGGTGCAAAGCATATGACTTCGGGCGGACTTCGCTATGATAGCTATGAATATCTTAATGAAGCTATAAAAATATATGATCAGAATAGAATGATCGGTAATATCTCTAAGATAAGCTTATACAAAGGCGATATTTCCGAAACATTACCCAGATATCTCACTGAACATCCATCAAGCACAATTAGTTTACTTCATCTCGACTTAGATCTTTATACCCCTACCAAGAAGGTTTTGGAACTGACCATTGATAGAATGCCAAAAGGCTCAATTATTGTTTTTGATGAGATCAATAATGATGACTATCCTGGAGAAACAATAGCTGTTATCGAGGAACTAGGAATAAGAAATATTAATCTTAATCGAGTCCAAGAAGCTTCAATGGCAGGTTATTACATTGTTGAGTGAGAGATTTTTTAAAAACAATAAAAATTACTGACCAAGCGCCATTAAAGTTATTCCAAAAATATTGTTTTAGTCTGGAAAATGCTTTGTCGCATAAAGATTTTTCTAAAAAAGTAACTATTAAACAAAAGTCCAATAGGGGTTATACAGGATATTTGCAAGATAAAATCAAAAATTCACAAGAGTTTTTAGATGTAACAAGTGATTTTGCATTTTATAGGCTGGCAGGAGACCTTATGAACATACCCTTGGATGATGTTAAAATAATTTATCCACATTTCCGAATTGATTTGCCAAATTATTTCAAAGACCAACAAGATAA
>Ga0181590_10002031_pt1 | contig 17032 bp, 9 predicted proteins | sample 071ome_34_FD_132446 | JGI IMG/M metagenome (GOLD analysis project Ga0181590, IMG submission 132446) | Coastal salt marsh microbial communities from the Groves Creek Marsh, Skidaway Island, Georgia - 071411BT metaG (megahit assembly) | ecosystem: Environmental > Aquatic > Marine > Intertidal zone...
AAGTTATTTGTTGTGGTTCAGCATTTAAAACTAATTGTGTTAACACCCCTCGACCTGCATCTCCACCTTTAAAAGTGTAAATAACAGGATCTGGATGGTCAAACGGTGGTAATGTTCTAGCATCAAAATCTGTAACATTAGAAGAAACTAATCCATCATCTATTCCAGTAAAAGTTAACCCCCTCATATCTAACACTTTAAAAGCAAAACCAGCACTTTCAACACTTGGAAAAACTCTTGGTATTATTGTAATAGGTGTACTTTCTGTTTCACCAGCAATCTTAGATATAGTTACTGAAGTTCCACTTGTTACAGTAATAAAAGAAAAGTTCTGTACATTCCTTTCACCTTCACCATATAATTTAAATCTTAAAAATACATTATCATCTGGTACAGCTTCTAACATTGGTAGAGAAGTGATAGCACTTCCATAAGCACTTGAGCCACTTGGGTGTTCAGCATTATATAATGTGTAGTCTACGCCAGTGTCTCCAAAAGCATATTGTGTTATTCCTAAAGGTTCTCCGTTTGCTAGTTTCTGTCTTCCTAACTTTGTTAAGATGGCATCTACTATGACGGTATCATTATCTAAAAGTCCCATAATTTTTTCCTTGTGTTAAATATGTCTATCTATAAATATATCGAAATTATTTTTTACCTTATTACTTTTAACTTTCTAGTAGTATCTGAACCACCTACATCTATTTTATAAGCAGATATAGATGGAAATACATCTAATTCAGGATCAAATTGTGGTGGATTTGAACCATCGTTTTGTGTTCCCTTATAGATTAGATTTGTTAATCCATCTTTACTTGTCCCAACTTTAAAGTAATGATTGATTGGGTAAAATATTTCACCATTAGAAGCACTAAAAAATAATGTTCTACCGACCATTCTACCATTCACCGTAGCACCTTTACTACCAAAAAAAGAAGTATAGGTATATCCACTTCCACTATCTACATAATAACGATTTCCAAAATGTCTAAAGTTTGTGTGATGATTAAAAGGTTGTTTAGCATTATTACCTGTTCTATCTTCAAGTGTTCCACTTGTTGGGAAAAACTCTTCTATATCTCCTATGGTTCTAAAGAAAAATCTATCTTCATATCTGTAAGTATTGTAGTTTCCATCACTACCAGGATTACCAGATTTAAAGAAAGTTTGATTTTCAGACTTACCAGCATTTTTATAAAACTCATTTTTAGAACCAAGTAATAAATTAGTAAAATTATCAGGCTCTACATTAAATACTGTTTGATTTGAAGAGTCTGATAAATCAGTTATGTTTAATTCAATAGCAGAGTTGGAATGTACTTTATCATTAGCATTGCCACTCACATTAACTTCGTCAATTAAAACATTAATATTTTTTTCTTTTAAGTTTTCGTTAACTAAAGAAGAGATAGTAAACTCATCACTTGGAACATTAACTGATGCTTCATGTTTGTTTTCATTAAAGTTTACACTAAGATTAGGTTCAGACAGATTAGTAGAACCAATTACGTTATTTGGGTTTAGTTCGGTTTGTAAATTAGCTTTTTTAATTTTTGACCTAAACAAAGTATCATTTTTTACTTCATAAGAAAATTCTAATTTTGTTTTTGCTGGTAATACCTTTTCTATATTTTCTATAAAAACAGGATCGTCTGTGTGGTTTTCCACAGTAGTTAAGTTATCAACGATGTCAACTTTTATTAATCTTTCTTCTATTAATTGTTTTCTTAAAGTTAACAAGTCATCATAAATACCATTATTATCATAATCGTCTAAGTAATCATCTATTTCAAAATCAGCCATTGAGTTTATTACTATAGAATCAATAGCATCAACATAAGAAAAAGTTTTTCCTATCTTTGGTATAACTTTTACTTTTGGCTCATTCGTTCCAGCTTTGACAGGTTGTGTTAAAGTTGTTGTTTTATCACTAAGACCACCATTAGGTTTTAAGTCAGAACCTATATTATATTGTTTATCACTTTTAACAACGTCAGTTCCCCTTACTTGAAAACTATAGTTATTGACAGTAGATATACTACTTTTTATTGTGCTTAAACTTGGTTGACTTGAAACAGATTTATCATAATTTTTAATTTTATTTGGAGATGAAATATCTTTAATGGTTGTAGCACCTGGAGCATCATCTAATGGAAAGTGATAAACTAAATTATCCCTAGTAGAAGTTGGTGTTCCAGCAACAGTACTTTTATAATTCAAAGTGTGTTGTTTTACTTTAGACATACTAATTGGTGTATCCCAAGCTCTAACTTCAGCAATAGAGCCTGTCATCTCCTCACCAATAAGAAAGTTATTTGATGTTTGTCCAGATGCTGTCATAAAAGCTTTATTGGCATTTACATCAAATGATGACATACTAATATGTTGGACATCTTTTATTTTATCGTCATCTTTTCTAGCAACCATTAAACTATATGATTGAGTTAATTCAGCAGATGATGTTGGTATATTTTTTTGTAGTAATACATTGAAGTACTTATTATCATTTATATTATCAATAAAATCAGTTGACATTGATATAGCATTTGAAGCAATAGCACCGGAACCGTTAACACTATTATTTAATCTAAATTCTATTTTACCTTTAGTAGTAGAAGAACCTGATGGGACAATTCTCAAATCCCAATTATCTTCAGAACCACTAGATCTTAATATTTTCTGTTCGTTGTTAGTTCTAGTAGTTTTAACAATAAACTCTATTCCGTTTGGTTCAGCATCATTAGAGTACCAATCTAATGCCAATTTATCTTCTTTTTTAGATAAATTTAAAGACCTAATTCGTTCTTTCTTTTTTCTATAAGAAACATTTCCCTTTTTCTTTCTTAAACCATTACCTAAATCATTTTTAGCATCATTAGTAACAACTGATGGGTTATGTTCATCGGTAGAGCCTCCATATTCTGTTAATTTAAAAGATTCCGTATCATACCCATAAAGATTTAATAATGTGTTTATACTTTCTTGTGTTCCCTTAGTTTTGTAAATATAAATTAAATTGTTTAATATCTTTGTCCAAAGAGAAGCAATAGCTTTTTTATCACTAATCTCATCACCTCTAGTCCCCTCTAAATAATCCTCTAAACTACCAGACATTGGATTTTTTAAATCAAATCCTAATGAGTCTCCAATAATAGGTAAAAGGTTGTCTGGCATAGCATTTGGATTTTTATATCCGAGTTTATAAATGTTATGATAGTTGTCAATATAACTTCTTAACAAGTCAAATTGTTCTCCTAACATATTGACGAAATCGCGGAGAACTTTATGTTCAGGACCTATTTGTAAAATTTCAGGTAAATTATTTACAAGTGAATGTATGTTTCTATCATCGTATTCTTCAGCAATGGTTTCCATTGTGTTATACCAACTGTTCCATTCGGATGAACCACCATAAGTACCATTGGGTGGTCTATATGTTTTTGAAAAAGGAAGAACATTAGTTGGATCATTTTTTGTTAAAACTACATCAGTAAATAAAATATCTTTACTTCCGGTTTGTTCAGAAAACACAGGAAATAAATCACCTTGTGGTAATATAGAAGCTGTTACAAAATTTATTAAATTTATAGTACCATCTTGTTGTACTTGTGATGGGAACATATGTGGGACATAAACACCAGATATATCTATTATAGCTTGACCTTGTGTTAAGGAATCTGATAACTGATTAGAGCCAGAAATAATTATCCAATGAGTTGAATTTTCTTCAAAGGTTTCACTAACACCATCTATTATTCTATCACTTGGTCTAAAAAAGTTCTGTTGTGCTCTAAATACATATCTCTGATAATTAGATCCTGTTACTTGGGGATTAAACATAGCAGAACCACTAAAAGCATTAAATGGAACTTGTCTATCGTTGTAATACGGATAGTTACCCACTAAAGAAGTACCCACGGTATTATACTTTTCATTAGCCAACCCACCACTAATAACTAATGAGTATTTATTATTAATGTGATTGGTGTCCCCCTTTGCTAAAAATGATAAGTAAAAGAAATCACTAGAGTTATAAAAAGGTGGTTGTTCTACATTATACACATCAGTAAAAACATGAATAAAGCCATCTTCTTCTTTTTTGTAAACCCTATCAAATCCACTTTGTCCTTGAATAGAAGTAAATGAATTATCTACATTGTTAGTATAGTTTGTTCCTGCTAAATTACCACCGACACCAGGCGCTGAAGACGTAGAATAACTTTGACCGTCATTATACATAAAATGTTCATAATGAGTAAAGTCTCTTTCTATATCTCGTATCTGTTTAAATAAATCTTTTCTTTTTTCTACTATATTATCGGTATCTGTAAATTTTAGTGATGAACTAATTTCAGCATATAGGGTGTCTAAACTAACCACTTTGTTTTTAAAATTTTCTAATTTAGATTTCGCAGAACCAAAAAATACATGACCATCAAATTTTTCATAATCTATGTTTAGGTTAATATCTTTTTGTAATCTATTTACTTTCTCTACAATATTTTCTCCAACAGAAGAAGTAATTTGATTATAGTTGTCATAACTATTAAGGGTTTGAGATTGTAAAGTTACAAACGAAGCATCTATGTCTAATCCCAATCCACTTACAGCAAGACCTTCTCGGTCAATAAAAAATATTGTTTCGGTTTGTGATGATAAAAATTTATTTGATATATTAAAATCAGTTGATAAAACTGGTATATCACTTGGTAGTGGTTCATTTAATTTTAATACTAAAGTTGTTTTATTATTGGTAACAAAGTCAAAAGCATAACTATTAATTGGAATCAACCTTGCTTCTGAAATTTCAAAGTAAGAATTAAACTGATAAGTATCTTTAACCTCACCAGACGTATCCTCATTCATAAAATTAGATATTATTTCTCTAAGAGTACTGTCTATTGAAACTGTTGGTGCACTTAAACGAATTTCTTGTCTTGTTGGAGATATTTCAGCTATATTAAAATCAGAAACAAATCTCTTTAAAAAATCAAATTGTAAATTATAATTATTTTCACTAAAACCATTTCTATCTAAAAATTCATTTGGTTTTAAAAATAACTCATCATTCTTTACATAGAAATCAATGTTTTCTTGTAAGTCTTCACTTTGTAAAAAAGTGTTTACATCAGAGAATACAGATATTTTTATTTTACCATTTTGTAAATCAGACTCGGTAAATATATAATCGGTATTATCAGATATAAGTTGTAAAGTATCGTTATTATATGGTTGTAATATTTCCATTAAAATGCTTGTTTATTGTTATCTGTTTCTAAAAGAGGAATTTCCATTACACCTTGTTTTTGTATTTTACCATTATCTAATTGATTAACTCCGTAATCTCCAATTAAAATTCCTATCTCTTCTAAACCAGCTTGATTTTGTATAGTTGAATATTCAGAGTTAGATGGATTTAAATCAACAATACAATTATCATCTCTTATAAATATGTCGGTTGCTAAACTATTGATTGGTAAACTTCCCGATCCGTTATTTATCCAATCTAATTTATCACCACCTATAAAATCATAAATGTCCTTTGACTCTTTAAAAATTCTTGTTTGCCCTAAATCTAATTGACCAGGTCTTTTTCCTAAAAAATTTCCATTAAACTTTTCTATATAATCCCTAGACGACACTCTTTCTAAATATTCATCTTGAGAAAAGTTGTCATCTTTTACAATTTTAGAAACCGAATTATTATATTTTGAGTTTTCATCAAATCCACCTATAATTGCTTGGTTTTCATCGAGTGGTAGAAAGTTGAAATCACTGGCACCAAATATTGAAAAATCTTGTGATGTAAATAGACCATCATTTATAACAATATTTTTTGTAACTAAATAAGTTTCTGTAATATATTTTCCTGTTTTACTATATCTATACACAACTATTTTAATTGACTTAACTCCAGGAGTAAGGTATGTGTGAGATAAGGTGTCTCTAAATGAATTCGAATTATAAATTATTTCTTGATTATATCTTAATATATTATAATCACTCGGTGCTGGGTATTCATCTCTGTCATAAAAGTTAAAAAAGTATGTGCCTTCTATCTGTTCATCAGTTAATAAATTTTTTTCATCACCCCATTGTATAACTTGATATCTATAAAAAGACTCATCGGGAGCTGACCTTACTTCATTATTAATAAAGTTTTGAGCATTAAAATTAGCAAGATTAGAATAAGATAAGGTCAAAGAATCAAACTCACTAACATCTCTATCATCTTCTAGTTGTATAGAACCACTAGTGTTACCATTAAATAAAGACATTTCTAATGTAACTTCTAATGGATAAGAGGTATCTAAATATTTGTTACTACCATTTTCCCAATATAATAAATCTTCACCATCTTTATTGTTACATATCACCTCAAATAAAACTCTATTTAAGTTTACATTATGTGATAATAATCCATTATATTGAAAGTCAGGAAATCCTAATTGTTTAAAATAACTGTCAGAATCGGAGTTTATAAAAAACGGCGTGTAATTATCATCTTCCGCATTTAATAAAGAAAATTCAAGAAAATTATCTGAAGAAAATAATTGATTTAAAATATCATTATCAGTTGTACCTGATATATCAAAGGTATTGTTACTATCTCCAATTCTTGGTCTAGGCAATAAAGGTTGAGGAACACCATCTTTTGAAACAGCAAGTTCTATAATAACTCCATCCCCATATGTTTCATCACCTGATGGATTTATTATTTTAAAAAATCTTGGAAAAACTATTTCCCAGGTCCTCCCACCCATCCTTTCAAATTGAGCAAAAAACTCTAATCCATCTTCTTTTCCATCTATATGTAAATCATTTGGATCACTCGAACCAATACCGCTATTTTCATATGCTGGCACTTCTCTTATATAAATCAATTCTCTCATCTTTTGTAAAAGATTATTATCAAACTCTATAACATATTTTTGTTGTACACTACTAGCACCTGGTCTTTCCTTTATAAAAGCAAAACCATCTTCTTTGGTAATTTGTTTATTGTTTCTTATGGAGTTTATAGTAAATTCTCTTTGACTTCCCCCTCCCCCATAGTTAGCATAAAAGTCAAGAATATCTATTTGTCTATTTTTTCTGGCTACCCAAGCAAGTGGTTGGGTAATTCGGTTATATCCCGAATCACTTGAAGCATCAAATGTCCCATCTCCAATATCCATTTCCACATAAGTTTGATACGGAGCTCCACTAGATTGTTGAGTGTCATCGTCATCAAAATCATCACTATAGTCTGTCCCAGCTTTAAATATTTCTGTAAGTTGTAAACGATTGTAAGTACCTACACGCTCTCCTTTAACAAAAAATGAAGCAAAAGGATAATTAGTACTAGGATACTTTTCATCATTTTCATCAAACTGTATAGAAAGTATTTGTGGGACTCCCCATTCAATGTGAATAGGTCTACCTCTAGGATCTTCAGATGTTGCCTTTAAACCACCAGTATCAGTTGACACTATTAACTTACTATTTTTTCTTATAGAATTCCAATTACCTAATGAAAAATTTTCTAAATCAGAATTGTTTAAGCCAAGTTCTTTATCAGTTACACCTTCAGCATCAGAATATATTCCTGGTTTTTTAGCAGATGGATAATATGTTTTTTTAACTGCCATTAAAATGCCTGTTCGTTATTATTTTTTTCTATACTATCTGGTATATTAAAAGTATCAGTCGTTACTCTAAAATCATCATCCAATGACACTTCATAATCTTGATTGTATTGTATCTGATTATAATTAGTTTTATCAATTATATCATCTGTGCTAGTTTGGTCAAAGTCTATGTTTAGTATTAAATTACTGTCCGAGTCGTTTAAATCTGTTATTGCTGCTGTATCCACTCCATATGAGTTTTCTGTGTTTACGTCTCCTACAAAAACACCGTACTTATTTAACTTAGGTAATATAGGATAAAGATAACCGTCATCCCATATTTGTTCATCATTTTCATTTACATTAAACTCTGTATATGGAGTTCTTGGTGTTCGTGAACCACTTAGAGGATTATCACCATCCTTTACTGTAATCCCACTTTTATTTAAAAAACTGTAATCACTTGGTATTATATTTTTCCAATAAATATTTTCAGTTGGTACATCACTATCATCACTTTCAAAACCAAGAAGTGTCCACATTGGCTTGATACCCTTGTAAACTTTAGTCGTGGCTAAGTCAAAGTTATTTAAACCAGTATCCTTAAAGGTATTAGTTAATTCTTTGTTTATAAATCCATTATGTATTTTAGCCATTTTATCTACTCTTGTTATGGTCTAGTGTTACCACTCGAAACACCTGGTTCTACCCATATACCATAAATATTTAAATTTTGATAATTGTCAGGACCTGGTACTCCAACTGGCTCTTTTAATCTTATAGCTATCTGTTCAGTAGCATTTATACCACCAAATGGAGGCGTATTAGGATCAGTATCTAAAGTTGGATTAAAAGGTCCTTCATTCCATTCACCAACAGTACCCTCACCATCAGGATTATTAATAAAAGAAAAATCAGCTACAGCATATTCTATATTATCTGGTATAACCCATCCGTAAAAGTTACCGGCATCATCTGGTTGATTTACAGATACATCTAATAATACCCAAGTGTCAATACCATTTAATCTATTAGTTGGATTTATAATTGGATATCCATTTGTATTTGAATCAGTTCCAGCTACTATCTGAGCAGGACCACCATCAATGATTTCTATTGTATATTCATCAAAAGTTTCTGGATCGACATTTCCACCTCCGAAAGATCCTCCAACAATATCAGGCTCTATAGAAGTTCCATCAGCATTATATCCAGGAGGAATAACAGTAGTTAAATTTCCTCTAATCCCTCTTATCACACCAGGTTCTCCAATAGTTAAACCAAGTGCTTCACCATCAGATGCTACTTGTGTTACTACACTAATACTGTAAGAACAAGAACCATCATCTTCATCTGCTTCTGAATTATAGTTATCAGCATTTGGATCCATACACCCTAATATAGCTTGGTCTTCAATTAATGTTTCAGCAGTCGCACCCTCAATTTCTGTTTCAGTTTGGTCTAATATTTCCATGCTATAGGGTTGAATTAAATCATTAAACTTTTCAACAACATCTTCACTTGATATCTTATAAACAAAATTTAGTAACTTCAATTTATCAAAATCATTTAAACCTTTAATAAGTTCAAGATTAGCTTTTGATGAATCTCCAGTTAATGGATTAAAACCGATTGTATTATATATTGATTTTACCAAAGTAGATTTATCTGATATACCACCTATGGTAGCAAAATTTTCATATTCATATAAGTTGAATTCATTAATTCTTGATTCATTAAGTAATATGTTAGTTTCAAACCTTTCATACATATCAACTGTTTTTCCTGAATAAGAAACATATACAACACCACTTATGGTATAAAAACCAGGTTTTTCATATATATGGTCTAATAAAGTTGTCCCTTCCAAAAGCTTTGGTTTAGTTGTATGCTCTAATGGAGAACCATCACCCCAATTTAATTTAAATAAATAAAATCCACTTTCGGTTTCTTCATTTGAGGAATAAGAAGTAAATTTATTTAAACTAGAGTCTTTTCTATTCCTCTGAGAAAATAAATCTATATTACCACTTTCAAGTCTACCATCAGTTCTAGGATAAATATAGTAATTTATTTTACCCTCTGTTGCTAAATAATGTTCCGTTGAATTTATTTTTTTGTCCCAATATCTATCAACCCTAATTATCTCATCACCATCGTTAGGATTGGTTACAAATGGCAAAGCGTCAATTGAATATCTATATGTTGATGAAGTAGTACCAGGATCTCTTTTTACTATCTTTTCTCCGTTGCCATCTTCTATAATTTCTGTTTCAACTACCCCTCTACCATCAGATAAATATGGTGAAAATGTAGCTTCGTTAAAATTTATATCTTCCCAAAAACCTCTATTATTTAAAGTAAATGTTCCAAGTTTTATTCTACTATCTCTATCTTCTATTATTTCAGTAGAGTCATTATTCGTAAGAGGATTTCTATATAAAACATCTATTCCTTGTTCAGGTTGAAATACTCTAAGAATTTCATTAGCCTCATTACCTTCAGTATATGGTCCTACTGATTGTTTATCTATTTGAAAATATAGATTTTCAGGTGTAGTAAACTTTGGCATTAATATCTACCACCACCTGCACCAAAGTTTATTATATCATCAGGAATGTCTATATCTACATCTGAGTCTGGTAAAATATCTCTTGGATTAGTTTCGTTTGATTCGTCAGTTTCTTCTTGAGTTTCTTCTTCGGAACTTTCTTCTTGAGTTTCTTCTTCAGATGATTGTTCATTAGATGGATTAGTTACACCATCCCCACCACCTACACTTGGTACTATAACATTATTACCTTCTTCTTCCCCAACACCATTTTCACCAATTAAACTATCTTCATCTTCTTCTAATCCATCAACTGCTGGAGCATCTACAGTTAAATCATCAACTTTAAATCCACGAGCTCTAAGTAAATCAGAACGACTAATTATCTCCACTTTACATTTAGCACCAAAACCACTATTAGCAACCACGGTATCTCCATTCTCTGTTGGTAAAATATGATTTAACCAATATTGTCTGTTTGTAAAATATGGAGAACTGTCATCAAGTTCTAGCTCATTTATACTTGGATTATAAGTAGCACATATAAAATACCATTCATTTAAATTATCAGTTGGTATTTGTGGAAAAGCAGTATGAATCCTTGGATGAATATTATCAACACTACGATTTGATAACCTACCTAACGCACCACCAAACTCACCAGTGTGTCCCCAATGATTGTCTCTAAGTGCACCACCACTCTCTCTAACAATCAAACTTATATACCTATAGTAGTTTCCATTATATTCATTTACTCTAGTTTCTAATCTGAATCCACTTCCGTTTTCTTCTAAAGGATTACCAAAATTAAAAAGAGTTCCCTCTGATGTTTTACTAACAAATCTTACCCACATTGTTATTGTAAAACCGTCAGTTAAATAAGAGTTATTTTTTTGAAATTCTAGTTCACCACTAGTAGGTGTTTTTAAAATAATTGCCTGATTTGGTTTTCTTATTTTAAGAAACCCATTTGATATATTTTCATATTCAGGTCTGTCATCATTTAAAGTATCAACTACATTGTCAACATCACCAAGATAAGTGTTAAGTTTATTTCTCATTGACTGAAGAGTTTTGTTATTATTATCTTCATTTGCTTGTTCATCTAACCTAGTTATGAAAGCAGTAGGAACGTTACCTTCACTTATCCTAGAACCAGAATCAGCTGCTCCACCATCGGGTATAAACTCCCCAACACCATCACCATCGATATCTTCAAATAGTGGTGTTGGTCCTATTAAACTATCAAAGTTAACAAAAAAATTATTTATTTCTTCTTGACGATTTGGTTGAGTAGGGAGAAGTTCAAATATATTAGTATCCAAAACTTCTCTAGCTTTTTCAGGATCTATTTTAGAACTTGTTTTTGTTTTTGTCAATTGACTTAAGTTTAAAATATCTGTAAATTGGTTTCCTACTTTCCTAGCAATATTTATTGCATATTCTACATTATCACTATGATTAAATGTTATTTGATATTGAGTAACTGATTCTCCCCCATCAGTTGTGGGTGGGTATTGTGTTTCTGTAATAGAAAACTTATCCTCTAATACAACAATATCGTTGTCAAAGATATATTGACACATTTGTTCAAAAGTGTCACTTTGTATGTCTTTTCTATTCTCTAATGTATTTCTATCTTTTTTATAAAATACAAGTGGTTCTTCTTCAGTACGACCTGATTGTTTTATCCCATCACGAATAGTTGTTTGAAGAGAGAGAAGTTGGTCATCAGTTAAGGTGTTAGATTCAAACCAAAGTTTATAAAATATATCACTAACTGCTTCACGAGTTTCTTGTATAAACTGATAAGTAACCTTTCTAATTATAATTTCATCAGGAATCATATCGTGAACAATGCCAAGTTGACCAGCACCAATCATTAAAGTTCCATCTTCATGTCTATGGTAAGGACCAATGTATTGTTCCTGAAGATTATTCTGAAAATAAAAACCGTCTTCTTGAGTTGCTTGTAAGTTAACTTCTACGATAGGGTTTTCAAATTCATCGATAGAATCATCTGAAGAATTTCCATAGTTACTAGGCATTATTATGTCCTCAATATAAATTCAAAATCATTATCATAAATTATTTCTTGACCATCATTATGATTGACTTTAATTAAAATCTTATAAGCACGATTAGGTTCAAAGGCATCTAGGTCTTGTTTAAAATAGTTAGAAGTCGTATCACAACTCATTGTTGTGTAAGCACTAAATGGAACAACTGATTCGTTTGTTGCCATATCTATAATAGAGTAAGAACCTGAACCGTGTGGTATGAAACTACCACTTACGGTTTGAACTGATGTTGTAAATGATTTTTGTATGTATCTTTTACGAGCACCAAATCTAAACTTAACGGTTTCGTTTTCTTTATATGCTTCTCTAAAATGTATTGGGTATAAATAGTTTTCACTATTACCACTAATATCTAATTCAGTTAAACTGCCAGTGTTTGAACCAGTTGCTGGTAGATGGTCATCCCATTTAAGTTCTATCTTTGGAGAATATATCGTGTTAGTTTGTCTTGAGAAAAACTTGATGTCTTCAAAACTACCTGTGGATTGCTCATAAGCTTCATTAACACTAGACAAATCACTACTGCCAGATAGTCTTATTAATAGTCCATAATTTGTTAATGTTCCGTCAAACCATTTTTTAGCAATATTCGTAATATCTATATTAACATCTGGAGATTCACCAGAAAAAGATTGAGTTGCTACATAATCTCTGCTGTAATTTCCACCAGCACCACCTATAATATCACCAAGTCCTCCACCGAAAGGTGTATCTGAACTTGTTACATATCCAGAGAAGGGTACATGCGAACCAGTTGATACGATTACAGAATTAAATTCTATTCCAGTTCTACTGGCAGTTAGATGTAAATTAGTTCCGTCCCAAGAAGCGCTATAAGGTATGATACCACCACCATCGTACTGTAGAACGGTATGATGTCGTGTTGAAACTGTTCGAGTATCGCCTGATTCTCTAGTTGCTGTGAATACTCCATTATCTATATTAAATAAATTTATGGTGTCTCTTATTCTACCACCAATAACATCAAGAGAACCAGATCCCCCTATAAAATATTGTCCGTTAGCAACATATAATCTATTAAAATCGTTATTGCTGATTTCATCTTCAAAATTTAGAAAATGATAACTTTCTAATTCTGGAAACGAAGGACTAGGATTTTTTATAAAAAGATTAGAAGATTTATCTTCAAATTGAAAATTTGACAAATCTATACTAGCAGAAGCAAATGCACCGTCAGCACTTTCACCAGATGGAAATTGATCTGACCAAGGTATTTCTTTAGAGTTTGGATTATTTTGAGCGTACTCCCAACTACATCCTTGAGTTGTTTTCGGTTCATCACTTTCTTTACCGATACCCTCATCCCAAGATTGAGTTAAGGGATTAGCAGCAATAGTGTAGTTTTCACTTAACCCACTTGTTCCTTCTGTTTCATAAAGTCTAAGATTAAGTTTGTAATCACTAGGTATATTAGAAGAAGTTATATAGTTCTTAATTTCATCAGTATCAAACTGTACTAATAGTCTCGTAAATCCTTGAAGTTCTCTGTTAAAAAAATATTTCTTTAATTCAAGAACCTCATCTTGTCCTACATTCTTGTCTTTAAAATCTTCACCAGTAAGTCTATTTGAACCACTATTAATAAAAGTGTCTTTAGTTATAAAAAAATACTTATGCATTATATTACCTTCCCATATATGTCTTCATTTGGATTTCTTAATTCAAATACAGCAGGTGAAACCGATGGTCTGTAAATACCATCTTGAAGAGCTTCATTAAAATTAAATTGAAATCCGTAATTGTTATCATCTCCTATGACCTCACCATCAGCTTTATAGTAATATAATTTTCTACCACTAGCATATTCATCATTTCCATCTTGAAATAATGTCAATTCTTTTATCCCTATCACTCCACTCAACCCTAATATATTATATTGTAAATCATTTATGTTTATTGACTGTTTAAATTGCATCTTTTCTACTCTAAAAAAGTCTTTTATCACTTCAATTACATTTAATTTAACTTCCGTTGGGTTAAATCTTCTATCGTAGTTTACTATAAACCTAACACCAAAATTTATTACATATCCAGAAAATAAGTTTTCGTTTAAAGTAAAACCAAAATCAATTAAATCATTAATCATTCTAAACTGATTAATATAAGTAGCAACGTTCTGTAAAATAAGTTGTGGTGTTTGAACTAACTGTTTATTTTGATTATAAGAAAGAGTGGAAACTAAAAGAGTTCCACCATCCAATCTTTCAACATAACACTTAGCAATACTACCAAACTTTATTGGAATACTTTGTATTCTTGCCGTGTAGTCTTCTTTTGTCACACAACGAAGTTGAGTAGCAAAAAAAGCACTAGCATTGTGTCTTATCTCATCTACAGTTTGACCATCTGTCCCACCAATACTAGGCTCTTCATTTGTTACAGATAGAGTTACACCATCAGGAGCATTATTTACAATAGTAAGTTCTCCAGCTTGAACATTAGATTCAGCACCACCACCAACTCTATATGAAAAAGTCATTATAGTGTTTGCTGGTGTTTCACCTAAATTTAAATTATTTCCTATTGTAACACCTATAGCACTAGGTATATCAGCAAGATTAGTTCCGTTTATAGTGACACCAGCTTGTTCAACAGTATCGACATTTGAACCTGAATTACTAAATCTAAATAGTCCGTTCCCAAAACAAACTTTATACGTCTGAGTATCTTCGTCAAACTTTTTTATAAATTTTTTATTTGTTCTTATATAATCAGCAACATATGGGATAGGTATAGAGGACAGGTCATCGGTAGCATCACCTTGATCGTAAGCAGAATCTCTGGTTATATCATTACTGTAATGAGTTTCTTTTAAAACTTTTTCTTGTGCTAAGTAATCAACTTCAGTCCATGTAAGAGCTGATGAATCTGTACAACTTAGTATCTCAACCACATCATCTTCGTCTAAATCTAATTCTAAAAATTTAGTTGGACTTGTTATGGTAAATGATTTAGATTTTGTTTTTCCCGAAACAGCTCTGACATATCTTGTTAGGGTATATGAACTAGCTTCACCATTACTATCAAGTGTTGGAGCACTTATAGCAGGATCACCTGAACCACTTGATGTGAAGTCTATCTCATCAGTAGTCTCAAAAAGAATTTCAGAATCTACATTAGAAGCAATTTGTAATCCACTATCTATAGATGCTGGTGCTTGACCATAATCAGGTGTTCCATCCGACTTAGCATCTATGGTTGTAGTAACTTTTAACCTAGCAACAGATGGAGTTTTGTTTGGAGTTTTATATCCAAGAAATTCTGACAACCTACGAATGTTTCTTTTTTCAGTTGCAGTTGTTATTAAATTTTCTTTGTAGTTGTAGTCTATATAATAAGAAAGAACGTCACCTACATAACTTGACAATTCTATCAACATCATACCAGGTGATGTTTCGTTAAAATCTTTATATGTATCGGGAAAGTAAGATTTAGTATATTCGATTAAGTCAGCTTTAATCGTATTAAAATCTTTACTCGTATAATTTACATTTGTTTCTATTAATTTTTGTTTCTCTGTATATGCCATTAGTAAGCTCCATCACTCGTTGTTGATGAGGTTTCATCACCTACATCATCAAATGTAACTTGAACACTCTCTAAAGAATTAGGTGCTCTATTTATATTAAATTCTATATTTATTGTCACTTGGTTTAAATCGTCTCTGCGGTTAATTTTAATATTTCTTAAATCAACAAAAGGCAACCAACTCTGAAAAACATCCACTATATCATTTTCAATTTGAATTGTAACGTCTTCTGTTATTTGTTCAAATAAAAGTTGCTTTAAATTCATACCCAAATTAGGTTGAAATACTCTCTCACCTCGATTGGTTTGTAATAAAAGTTTTATATTAGTTTTTACAGCATCGATAGTTGTTTTAGTTGTTGAAAAATACCCATCACTGCCAGCAACTCTAGCAAATGGAAAGTCGATTCCAACTGATACTCTACTATCTTGGTCATCTACAAATCTATCTTTTCTTCTATCTAATATTGGCATTATTTTTCCTTCACCTCATTTGGTCTTAGTCTTACTTCACTAAAATTAGATTGTGGTTGTCCACTAGCAACAGGATTACGGGTGGCCTGTCCATCTTTATCAACCTCTACCGTAAGAACTGATGTAATAGGTATTGGTGGTAATGGTAATGGTGATCCTGGTGGAGGGGTTATTCCAGCAGTTGGAATTGGTTGTGTTGTTATAGGACCAACACTAGCAGATAACTTATCCACTCTGAAAGTTTGTGCGGTAATAAAATCTATTACGGCTTTAGATAGGTCTGTGGCTAAATCTTCAACTTTTTTCTTACCTTTAGCATCAGCATCAACATAATCCTTACCTAAGTTTTTTTCAAAAGCTTTGTATATGTCGTCTTTAAGCCCCATTTTTAAACTTTGCCTTTTCTTCTACTTTTTGCATTACTTGTGAATAATCTTTGTTAAGAGCATTTGCCAGATGGTCAGGTAATCCTTGAGTATTTTCTGTTACAGATTGAACTTGTGGTTCTTCATTTATTTTTTTCCAATCATCATTTGCTGCTGTTTCAGCAAGAATATCATTTAAGATGGAATCTTTAGTTATGGGAACTTTAGTATCTGAGACTGGATTTTTACCAGTAGGAGATGCGGTAGGTTGTGGCGCTCTATCTTCTACTATACTATTAGATCTACTACTAACTAACACTTCATCTAACTTTTTTTCAAGTGCAGAAAATTTATAATCTAACTCTTCTCTTACTACTTCTCTTATTAACTTCTTAAATATAT
>Ga0181590_10002036_pt1 | contig 17005 bp, 17 predicted proteins | sample 071ome_34_FD_132446 | JGI IMG/M metagenome (GOLD analysis project Ga0181590, IMG submission 132446) | Coastal salt marsh microbial communities from the Groves Creek Marsh, Skidaway Island, Georgia - 071411BT metaG (megahit assembly) | ecosystem: Environmental > Aquatic > Marine > Intertidal...
ACCCGCAAGACGTTCAAGACACGCACCGGGTTCCAGATCGGTGTGCGTATCGTGGTGCCGCCCTTTCCTTTTACTGACCCTGAAACCTTCCGCGTGAAATCCAAGGACACCATTATCCATTTCCGCAAAGGCAAGGAAGGTGTTCACTTCGAGGACGTCAAGCTGGTCAACGACGAATGGCTGATTACCGGCAACTCCGGCGTGATCCTTGTAGTGGTGGGCATGGGGCCCACCATGAAACAGGCCCAGCGCCAGGCTTATTCACGCATCAAGAATCTCATCATTCCCCACATGTACTACCGGGTGGACATCGGTGATCGCTGGTATGAAGACAGCGACAAACTACACAGTTGGGGCTACCTGCGCGAACTATGATCAGATTCGTAACAGAACAGGCCGAATGTGAAGCACTCTGGGAGCAATTCAGCCCCAGGGAACGCGCATGGGATGAATGGGAACTCATGTCTGCCTTTCATGATGAAGCGCGTTATCGTTTCAACTTCATGGTTCATGAAACCGACGGTACCGTCCACGGCCTCATTCCCCTGGTCGAAGACACAAAAGACAACAGTTATGAATTGTTTGGCGGTTGTTATGCAGATAGCCGGGAGCCCTGGATTGCCATAGTTGACTTCAAGGAGTGTTTCGACAACCTGCCGAACAACACCGCTTTTTTCGACCTGCGTGGCAGTTGGGTAGCGAATGTCCTGAAGATATTTCCTGAATATGAGCCCAACTTTGTCGAGCAGGATATGCAGTACTACCTGGTACCTGCCGACTTTGATTACGATTTCATCAACCATATTCACGCCACCTTTTCCAAGGACAAGCGCAAAGGCTTTCTGCGGGACATTCGCAAGATGGTTGAAACCTATCCGCTGGAATCCTTGTGGAGTGACGACGATGAAACCGAAGCCTTCATTGAACTGAACGTGAAAAATTTCGGCGAGGAGTCTGACTACGCCAATTAGGAAGGCAAGCAGGAAGTACGCCGCGTTGTCCGGGAACTCAGGGAACTGGGTTACCTGCGCACCTTTGCCATTCGCATCGACGGGATTGTCCAGGCAGTATCGCTGTCAGCCCTGTATAACAACAACTGGGTTGCCCTGTATTCAAGTAGCAACAATGACATCAACAACCTGGGCAAACACCTGACCGTGGAAACCATTCAGGAAGCTTGCAGACTCAAGGTGGATGAAATCAACTACATGACCGGCATGGCCTGGAAAGCTGCCTGGCACATGAAAAAAAACCCTGTTGAACGATGCGCAAACCGGCCGCCATTCCTGATTTACCAATACCCTGAGCCCCTCACCGGCTTCCATTCACTTCCAGCATTCCCGAAAGCAAGATTACGCCTTGTTCATGGGCCGCTTGTATCATTCGGGAAAACTTCCCAAACCTCTCCAACCCCAGTGATTTAGCGGCAATTCAGTCAATGCCTGAGTAAAAAAATCGACTCGGGAATTTTTCACATGGAAATGTGCATTGGAAAAGCCTTCAATAACCGGCAGTACAAACATGCCCGTCATACATGGCGCTTGAATATCATTTTGAAATTATTTGGAAATACGTGATCCAGTTAACAGAAAATATTTTGGGAATAAGAAATATTAGTTTAATCTCAGGGGTATTATTTGTATTTTACATTACTCTACACAATAGCTCTGGAATTGTACCCTCCTCTGTTTCCATAATTGCAATCTGCGTTTCACCCCTGCTTTCCGCTTTTCTGCCGAGACATATCATTGACTCCCTGCCCGAATGTGTGACGAGCCGCTCGAGATATGAATGGAATGAATGAGATGTATGAAAAAAAACAACAAACAACCGAACACGAGAATTACCTCTACGTCGGTGAAAAACTGGACGACGGGTTTCTGCAACAGCTTGAACACTATATCTGTTACAAGAAAGGCAAGCTGTTCAAGGCATCGGATAATACAGAGGCCAGGGTAATCATAGAGAACAATGCCATCCGGGTAGTCCTGGTTGACCAGTTCCTGAATTCCTGGAGCGGCATAGAGTTCATGCGCTGGATGTATTCTTTTGCTTACATTCCAACTATCCTGCTTATTCAGGAAAAAAATGCAGTCGTGTTTGAAACAGTAGTTTCACTGGAAGCAGGGGCAGCTGACGCCATCAGTGACGAGGTTTCCGTACGTGAACTGGCAGCACGAATAAAAGCCTGCAACAGGAAGCAGTTCAGTGAAAACAATTCACTTCTACAGGACCAGCATGGCCCGGGCAAACGCATTGCCAAACCCCTGCACAAGAGACCCCTGTACTACACACCCCAAACCAGGCGCCTGTATTTTTCCGATTCAAGCCGCACTGTACTGCATGGCAAGGAAGCAGAACTGCTTGACCTGTTGATCCTGCGTTATCCTGATTACGTGAACCGGAATGAAATCAGTGAAATGGTATTCCAGCGTGATTGGAATCCCAGGGACAAAAGTATCGATAACCTGATTTACAGGTTACGTAAAACTATAGACTGTGATGAGTATGAATGTACCGAGTCGATTATCGAAACCGTGCGAAATGAAGGCTACAAGCTACGCACTCCGATCGGTCTGTTACCAGCTGAACAGGCCAGCTGACCTGAGAATATAACATTATCCGGGGAACAACACAGACCCGGATGAAGTGTCCAAAGCCATTTGAAGCCAGCGCAGTACTTTCCAGGTTTTCTGAAGCGGATTTGTATTTAACAAAAAAGTATCTTGTAATCTGCTTTGCAGGCCTGGCTGGCCCAGGATCCGATGCTACTAGGTCAGGCCATTGTCTGGACAATAGTTGCTTCCACCTGGAATAACCTTCATTACCTCAGGCGGAAACTCCCCTTGCCTCCCCCTTTTATTCTTCTGTCGTTTTATAGCAGCCTTGATGCAAGTTTTTCATGATAAAGAAAACGCTGATGTTCAGGATTGACCAGCCCGGATTTATTCCGGGAAAGTAATTGGTGAAACCCTGGCCATGTACTGGTGGCGACTGGCCGTCGAGTGCCGCTTGCCACACGCTATCGCCGCGCTGTAAAACCTGCAGCAATAGACACCGAAACGGGAATTATTTTTGACATTCCAGGGCGATTATGGACCTAATAGCCCTCATGCCTGCCGGAATCCTTCACTGAATTCCCGCCTAACACTATCCGGAACACTATGGAGCTTGCCATGCCGAATTCACGTTCTTCACTCAAGCTGGCACTGTGCCTGACATCCCTGCTGACTTCCCCCACCCTGTTCGCAAAGAAACCCGCCTGGGTGCCCGTGGCTGAACTGTTGCTGGGCAGCATGGGCAACGCTGATGCACACCAGATGGCCGAAGTCATGAACCGCTGCACGGCACTGAACATGACCCTGTCCGCCCTGACAGCACAGGAGTCTCCCGATGTGTCTGCCGGTTATGAAAACCAGGCGCTGAAACTGATCCAGAACGGTATCATGATCGAGATGAACACGGAATTGCAGCGCACCGGGATGGAACCTGACATGGAAATCCTTTCCGAAAATGCGATCACCGCGGTCAAGGCTATGCTGGGCACTTACAACCTGTGGCTGGAAGACAATTACAATGAGGGTGGTTCCTATTTCAATAACGATTTTGAAATAGAAATGAAGGGTTGTGAGCTGGCCACCAAGTTCGTGATGCAGATGGCCAGGCGCTGATTCACCAGTTATTTACGGGACAGGTCTCTAGCCGGCTCTTTGTAGCAGGTCCAGTCCCTGGGCGTACCACTGCGGCACTTCCCGCCGCTTCCACGTAGCAAACTCCGCTTTTTCGTGAATGTAAAATGACCGGTATGCACTCACCGCATCACCCGGTATCTTGAACTGATCCGGCATGGCCTGCACGAAAAGTGTCAACCCCTTGCTCGGCAATGGCATGTATTCAATTTCCCTTAACACGTGAATCGAGGCGTGATCCCTGTCGCGCTCATAACGCCAGCAAAATTCCGTGTTCAACGCATAGGCAAGCTGCACCAGCCAACGAAAATTATCAGCCGACTCCTCGACCCATTTCACACAGGGATGATTGACGTGCGTAGAACGATAAGGGGTTTCAAACCCGCGCTTGTTCAGCGCGGTACACAGAATCTGCGTGCTTTCCAGAATCATTTTTCCCACGTGCTGGTCACAGTGGTAACGGGCACAGGTCTCAATATCTTTATCAAGGATAAAAATGTTCATAATGGTATTACGCCAGTATAAGACAGACGGATGACGGCATACCGCTATATAGAACGGATTCGTGACGTAAATCACAGGACTTCAGGGAATACCCGAAGCACGGTGGTTTTACCCTGGGGAGATATAGTGGGTTGGGCCTTCAGGGACAAGGGACAAGAAAAGGATGATTTGCCGTATTTTTATATCAAGCGTTTTCCCTGGACAATGGCGTTTATTGGTATTTTCGTAGGTCGGCATAAGCGAAGCGTTTGCCGACGAAGAAAATTTTACATGAGGTGAATATTCACGTCGGGAAACGGCGCTTTGCGCCTATCCCGACCTACGACGGCCCGGGCATTCGTTAAAGCCCAACGTGTCGTTCCTTGTCCCTTGTCCCTTGCTCCTTGTCCCTCCCGGCGTAGCCGGGGAATCAAACCGCTTGCCAGTCAAACTGCCGGTCACCAATGGCAAAAAAGAAAGGATTGAGGATGTCTTCTTTCTGGTTGTAACGGTAAATGGTGAAACTGGTATCCGTGAGAATGCCACCTGCTGCTTCCAGGATGGCCTGGGCAGCGGCGGTGTCCCATTCGGAGGTCGGGGCCAGGCGCGGGTAGATATCGGCACTGCCTTCTGCCACCAGGCAAATCTTCAATGAACTGCCCATACTGACCAGTTCGAGCTGGGGAAACTTTTCTGCGACACGCTCCAGCCAGGCTTCCAGGTCATCACCCTTGTGACTACGGCTGGCCACCACGGAAATGGTGTGCTGGTTCTCCTCGATCCGGGCGGTCTGGATGGATTCCCGTTTGCCGTTTTCTTCCTTGAAGGCGCCATCAGGGCTCCCCAGGTAATAGACATCCTTGACCGGCACATAAACCACACCAAGTACCGGACGGCCATTTTCAATCAGTGCCACGTTAACCGTAAACTCACCATTACGGCTGATAAACTCCTTCGTGCCATCCAGGGGGTCCACCAACCAGTAGGTTTGCCAGGACTGGCGCTCCTGCCACGACACGGCTTTTGACTCTTCGGACAAAACCGGCAGCGCAGGGGTCAACTCATGCAGAGCTTCAACAATAATGCGGTGAGCAGCCAGGTCAGCTTCCGTTAACGGTGAATCATTGTCCTTGGTGGTGACATCAATTTCAGATTCACGGTCATACACCTCCAGAATAGCTTTGCCAGCCTGGTGGCTGATATCCCTGACTTCATCAAGCAGTAACTTGTAGTTCATTGGTTTTAATCCGGGCAAATGAAAGGAAAATCGTTTTCCTTCCTCTTTTTTAGCGCACGACTCCATTATAATGGAAATGCAAACTTTCATGCATTCCAAGCCTGTTCACACAATGATTAACTGGACTGACATCGACACCGTATTGCTCGATATGGACGGCACCCTGCTGGACCTGAGCTTTGACAATTATTTCTGGCTGGAATATTTGCCCGGCAAGGTCGCCGATCACAAGGCGCTGGAACTGGATGCCGCCAGGGAATCCGTGCGCCAACTCTCCGAATCCACTTACGGCAGCCTCCAATGGTACTGCCTGGACCACTGGTCAACACAACTGGACATGGATGTAGAGGCACTGAAAAAAGAAATCCGTCACCTGATTCGCATGCGCCCCCATTGCGGGGAATTTCTCGACTGGCTCAAGGATAATGGCAAACGCGTTATCCTGGTCACCAATGCCCACCCCAAGGCGCTGGCCATCAAGGTTGAGGCCTCCGGCCTGCGCGCCCACCTGGATGAAATGATTTCATCCCACGAGTTTGACCTGGCCAAGGAAAATGACGGCTTCTGGGAGAAACTGGAAAGCCGCGAGAAAATCGACCTGTCCCGTTCACTGTTTGTCGATGACAGCCTGCCGGTTCTTGAATGCGCTCACCGGGGCGGACTCGGGCAGCTGGTCCAGGTCCTGCATCCGGATTCCAGCACCCAGCCAACGGACCCCAGTCATTTTCCCGGCATTGTTCATCTGGATGAACTGATGCGGGCAACAGGCTGACTATGCAAAAAGTTCGACTCGACAAATGGCTGTGGGCGGCACGTTTTTTCAAAACCCGGTCCATGGCCAAGCAGGCCATTGAAGGTGGCAAGGTACACTGCAATGGCGCGCGCAGCAAAAGCAGCCGTGAAATAGAAGCCGGCTCTGTACTTGATATCCGCCAGGGCTGGGATGAGCGCACCGTGGTGGTCAAGGCCCTGTCGGACAAACGCGGCAGCGCGCCACAGGCGGCACTGCTTTATGAGGAAACCCCGGAAAGCATTGAAAAAAGGACCCTTCAGGCAGAGCAGCGCAAGGCCATGCGTGCACTGAACCCGGTCTCGGCAAGGCGACCGACCAAGCAGGACCGGCGCAAAATCCATCGCTTCAAGCAACAGAACCTGGACAGCGAGTAAATCCACCAGCGTGTGAAATTGAGTTATCCAGACTCGAACAACTGTGGCATAATCCCTTGCCACAACAAAGGGGTATGGCTTCCGGCAGTAAATTCCTAATAATAACAAAATGTTACTGTGTTTATTCTGTCCCCATGGCAGCCTGTTTTCAGTGACTGGCTACTGGTAACAAACGCATCAGATTTCAGGAATTTTTGCTTTGTCGGAACTCTTAAAGCAGCGCCTCAGCCAGCTCCAAAGCTCTTCTGGCACTGAATGTCTGGCTGATATCGGCCATGGCATAGAAAAGGAAAGCCTTCGCATTGACCCCGAGGGTCATATCGCCATGACACCCCATCCGTCCGGACTGGGTTCACCGCTGACCCATCCGAGCATCACCACGGATTTTTCAGAAGCGCTGCTGGAATTCATCACCCCAGTATTCAAGGATCCCGCGGCAAGCCTGGATTACCTGGCCAACCTGCATACCTGGCTGTTTACCCAGCTCGACCGCGAGGAACTGATCTGGACATCCAGCATGCCATGCGTGATCGGCGATGATGAACAGATTCCGCTGGCCCGTTATGGCTGCTCCAATATCGGCAAACTGAAAACCCTGTACCGCTCCGGTCTGAGCTATCGCTATGGCCGGGCCATGCAGACCATTGCCGGCATCCACTTCAATTTTTCCCTGCCGGACAGTTTCTGGACGCTCTACAAGGACATGGAAGGCGCTGACAAAACCCTGCAGGACTTCAAAACCGAACAGTATTTCAACCTGATCCGTAACTTCCGTCGCTACTCCTGGTTGCTGATCTATCTGTTTGGCGCCTCACCGGCTGTCTGCAAAAGTTTCGTGCGCAACAATCCCGACCATGGACTTGAGGCGTACGATGAAAACTCGCTCTACCTGCCTTATGCCACCTGCCTGAGAATGGGTGACCTGGGTTATACCAGTGATGCCCAGACCGAACTTTATGTCAGCTATAACAACCTGGAGGAGTACGCCAGGGACCTGACCAACGCCATCAAAACGCCCTATCCGCCATATAGCCGGTTCGTACCGGAAAACGGCGAGTTCAAGCAGCTCAACGACAGTATTTTGCAGATTGAAAACGAGTTCTACAGCACCATCCGTCCAAAACGTGAATCCTCCTCGGGGCTGCGACCTGTCCGGGTGCTCATGAACGAAGGCGTGGAATACATTGAGGTCCGCTGCCTGGATCTCAACCCCTTCCTGCCCGTAGGCATTGATGAAGAGGAAATCCAGTTCCTCAAGAGTTTCCTGCTGTTTTGCCTGATGCGCAAAAGTCCGCCATCAGACCGGGACGAATACCGGGAAATCGAGTGCAACCTGAAAACCGTGGTCAACCGCGGCCGGGAGCCGGACCTGGAGCTCAAGCAGAAAGGCAAAGCCATTCCACTGACCGACTGGGCCGAGGAAATCCTGCAGGAATCGCGGGATATTGCCCGGTTTCTGGATGAGGTCAGCGGACAGCCAGGCCACACTGCAGCAACAGATGCCCAGATTGCCAAAGTCAGAGACAGCAGCCTGACGCCTTCGGCCAAAGTGTTGCACAGAATGGATGAGCTGGAGACTCCCTACTTTAGATTTGCCATGAACCAGTCCCTGGCCAATAGTGACTATTTCAGGTCACTGACCCTGGATGACGAGCTCATGGCAACCATGAAATCCCTGTCCGAAAAATCCAATCAGGATCGGGAAGCCATTGAAAAAACTGATAATATTGACTTTGAAACCTATCTCGAACGACAAAACGCGTCCTGAATACGACAAGACCAGAAACATTATTATGAATCCAACAATCACCAAGTTACTGCAAACCCGCCTGATCTACCTGTACATCTTTTTATTCTGTGTTTCCCTGCTGGCCATTGCCATGTACATGGAACACGTGATGATGCTGGAGCCCTGCCCGCTTTGCATGACCCAACGCTTTTTCTTCGTCCTGGCCGGCCTGACTTCGCTGGTCGCCTTTATTCACAATCCACAGGCCAGTGGCAAACTGGTCTACGGCTTCCTGGCCGCCGCATTTGCTGTTGCCGGCGGTGGTTTTGCCATTCGCCAGATCTGGCTGCAGCACCTGCCCAAGGATGAAGTCCCTGCCTGCGGGCCCAGCGTGGCCTACATGTTCCAGGAGTTTCCGCTTACCGAAGCCCTGGCCACCATGTTTACCGGCGACGGCAACTGCGCAGAGATCGCCTGGCAGGACCCGGTCATTGGCATGAGTATTCCGCAATGGTCCCTGGTGGGGTTTGTCGCCCTGGCCGGAGTCTGTGTCTGGCAGGCATTGCGCAAATAAGCCTTTTTAACAGACTGTCGGTCTGTATTTCTGGAATTTATTTCCGACCTCTTCTAAGATTGGATTAACCGGTGCAATCAGGCGCCGGTAAGAGGGGGTTGTATGAATAAACACATCACTGCCGCCCGTCGCCAAGAAATCGAAGCTATCATCAGTCGCTGGAAACAACAGCGCGATGCTATCCATGATGACCTGGAAGAATCACTGTATTCTGATCACGCACTCCAGGTCGAAGTCCAGGATTTCCCCATCGAGCTGTTTTGCGAATCCCTGATGGATTACGTGTCGGCCGGGCATTTTGAAGTCTACGAGACACTGCTCCAGGAAAGCACACAGGAACTGGAAGCCAACCGCAACCTGCTGGAAGAGATTTACCACAGCATAGAAACCACCACCGACCTGGCCCTGTCATTCAATGACAAGTACAAAGGTGAACTGGTGCATTCTTCCGAGGATGATTCATTGCCCCGTGACCTGCAGGCACTGGATTCAGCATTAACCATACGCTTTGCCCTGGAAGACCAGTTGCTGGAACTGACCAACGAAGTTCACTAGGTTATTTGCAAGGAAGTACCGGACAAGACAGGCAAGTAAAACGCCAACGATGAAACTGGATATGCCCAAACGCATTCTCATTACCAGCAGCATGATGGCAGCAGCCATACTGTGCTACCTGGTTGGCTACATGCCCGGGATGAAAGGTTTTTTCTTCGCAGGCATCGTCTTTGAAACGATCTTCTGGGTTCGATTGCTGCACAATCGCCCCAGGCGCAAGGAAAGGCTGGATAAACTGAAAGCCCAGACGACTGAGTAGTCAGGGTCCTCCTCCAAAACCATGTCGGCAAACGGCCCTGCAGGCCTTTTATGCCCTTCAGGGTAATGCCGACCTACACATCTTCGGGATTTAGCTGCAACCCAAAGTGTCGGCCCTTTCTCCCTTTTTCGAAAAGCCTGTCGAAGCTGTCGGATGGCGGTACTCCGTACCTTATCCGACCTACCTCCACTCCCCGCAACTTTAACAACACCCCCCAACATTACCACTTTCCTCGCCACCAACCTGATGTGCCAGCTTCTTGCTGTCAGTCGCTGCGCGCACCCTGTCGTCACCGATTTCACCTTTGGCTGAACAGCAACCTGCCGGTGCCAGGAAAATAAAACTGTCACGGGCCATACCTGACAGCAGGCGCTGCCACTCCGCCGGGCTGACCCGGGTTCGACTACCGCGGCGATACACTACGCCATCATCTGTTCGCAACTCTGCAAACGGACCACGGTAAATGACACTGTGCCCCGCATCCTGATTATTCTTGTCCGGCTTGCTGGCCAGAACTGTGACGGAGCGGAATTCGATTTCTTCCACCACTTGCCAGGGAGCCACATCCCACTTGTCATAAGCGGCATCGACAAATCCGGCGTCGAGAAAGACCTGGATGAATTCAGCTTCCTGGAAAGCCCCGGAAATACAGCCGCTCCACAAGGTAGCATCGTCTTTCAGGTGCTGTGGTACGTTTTCATCACAGACGATATCCGAAATGGCCACTCGACCACCGGGTTTGAGCACACGGAATATTTCGCTGATCATCTGCTTGCGATGCGCCTCGTCCACGAGATTGAGCACGCAGTTACTGACCACGATATCGACACTGTTATCCGCAACCAGCGGCTTCTCGACTTTCTGTTTTTCTTTCCAGGCTGAGAGGGTGTCGCTGTCTGCATCGGGATTTTCAGCCTGGAATTTCTCACGGGCAGCAAGATCCAGCGCCAGGTCCTGGATATAGCCCTTGCGAAAACTCACCCGGTCACCACCCAGCTTGTCCGCCATGTCAGCCTGGTATTTCCGTGCGAGGTCGAGCATTTCATCCGTCATGTCCACGCCGATAACACTGCCTTTTTCTCCCACCAGCTGCGCAGCCATGTAGCAGATCTTGCCACCGCCACTGCCAAGGTCCAGCACCGTGTCGCCTTCTTTCACATATCGGGAGGGGTCACCACAGCCATAGTCCTTGTCGATTATTTCCTTTGGCAGTAGCGCCAGCAGTGACTGGTCATAGTCCACGGGACAGCACAAACTTGGCTGCACTTCCTTTGCACCTTCAGCGTAACGTTCGGATACTTTTGTTTCTGTATTCACGGTAATCAACCTCTTCGCCAGCGATGATACTTTTCCAGAAAGGGATACAGCCACTGAGGCGCATGCTGTTTGCGCCATTGTGCGGCCGAGAATTTGACGCTTTCTGAAAGCGTTGGATAAATATGTATCGTATTCATGATTTTCTTCAGGCCAAGGCCATGGGTCATGGCAAGCACAAATTCACTGATCAGTTCCGCGCCATGGTATCCCACGATAGTGACCCCCAGAATACGATCCTTGCCCGGTGGTGTCAGTACCTTGATAAAGCCTCGGGCTTCACTGTCTGCAATGGCCCGGTCCAGGTCGGCCAGGTCAAAGCGGGAAATCTCGTAAGGGATTTCCTGTTCGATGGCCTCCTGTTCATTGATCCCTACCCGGGCCACTTCGGGATCTGTAAACGTGGCCCAGGGAACAACCTTGTAATTGACCCTGAACTTTCTGAATGCACCGAACAGGCTGTTGACCGCGGCAAACCACGACTGGAACGAGGCCATGTGCGTAAACTGGTAGGGGCCGGCCACATCACCACAGGCAAATATGGTGGGAATACTGGTTTGCAGGAATTCGTTCACACGGACCGTGCCATCCTCATTGGTCGCCACCTTGAGCTCCTCCAGCCCAAACCCTGTCGTATTGGCCTGGCGTCCCAGGGCAAGCAATACATGGGTAAAGGGCAGAGTGCTTTGACTGCCTTTTTGCCGCAGTGTTGCCGAGGCGCCCGATACATCATTGCTGAAGGCTTCAAGCTCGGTGCTGGTCATCACTGAGATTCCCTCTTCGCGAAAAACCGCTTCCAGCATGTCAGAGACTTCCGGATCTTCTTTAGGTAACAGGCGTGATCCCCGTTGCACGATGGTGACTTTTGCACCGAGACGCGCAAAGGCCTGGGCCAGTTCACAGCCGATGGGACCGCCACCGGCAACAAGCAGCTGCTGTGGTAGTTCCTCAAGATTCCAGATGGTGTCAGAAGTGTAATAACTCACGGCATCGAGTCCCGGCAAATCAGGCACAAAAGGCCGTGCACCGGTGGCAATCACGATATGGCGTGTGGTGATTTCCCGGTCATTGACCTGGACCACATAGGGCGACAGAATTTTTGCTTCCCCATCAATACAATCCACACCCAGGCCGGTATAACGTTCACGGGAGTCATGGGGTTCAATGGTTGCAATGGTGTTACGGACACGCGCCATCACTGCCGGGAAGTCCACGTCCAGTGACCTGTTTTCCAGGCCGAACTCCTCGCCCCGACTGGACAGGTGTTTTACAGCGGCGCTGCGCAACAGTGTCTTGCTCGGCACACACCCGGTATTCAGGCAGTCTCCCCCCATGCGCTGTTTTTCTATCAAGGTGACAGACGCCTTGACCAGGGAAGCAATGTAGGCAGTTACAAGACCTGCAGAGCCAGCACCGATGACCACCATGTTGGTATCAAAGCGGTCGGGCTTTTTATAAGCCTTCATGGCTTTACGAAAATTGCGCCGGTTAATCACCCAGCGTGCGAGCCAGGGAAAAATGGCCAGGGCAACCACGGCCTTGATCACACCGACACTGAAAATATCGGGCTGGGTGGTCGCTGCCCCCAGTTCCACACCAACATTAATATAAAGGGCCGTGCCAAAGAGCATGCCGAGCTGGCTGACAAGGTAAAAGGCTGCCACCGAAATGGGTGTCAGCGCCATCAGCACATTAACCAGGAAAAACGGAAAGGCCGGCACCATGCGCAGGGTAAACAGGTAGAACATGCCATCGCGCTCGATACCCCGGTTAATGGGTTTGAGCTTATCGCCGAACTTGTCCTGTACCCAGTCATATAAAAGGGTGCGGGCAACCAGGAAAGCCAGCGTGGCCCCGATCGTGCTGGCAAAGGAAACCAGAAGCAGTCCCCACCAGAATCCGAAAATCGCACCGCCAATGATGGTGATGACGCCGGCTGCCGGCAGTGAAAGGGCCGTAATAATGATGTAGGCAAAGAAATAGATGATCCTGCTGAGCCAGAAGTTGTCCTCACTGTAGGCAATCAGGATGTCTTTTTGCTCCTGGAAATAGGCCAGGTTGAAAAAGCGTTGCAGGTCGAGGAGAAAAAACAGCGCCACCAGGGAAAGGACAAGCAACAGCAGAATGACTTTTTTAGGGCTCATAAATTCTTGTTCTTATGTGGCGCCGGCATTGAATTCAGGCAAGGCTATGCAGGTAACTCCTGATTTGACCGGGAAACCCGGAAAAGCTTGCTGCAAACCCTGTCCCGCAGCCGTACGTGAAGTAATTTGGAACAGGTTCATGTTATATTCTGCGCCTTCTGCATGAATCCACGTTAAAAGTGTAGCTGAATTCCGGAGCAAAGGCGTGTCAGCAAACCGATTTACCAGACAATTTCCATCCACGCGCATGCGCCGCATGCGCCATGATGACTTCAGCCGTCGCCTGATGCGCGAAAACGTCCTCACGCCTGACGACCTGATCTACCCGGTGTTTGTCATCGAGGGCAAGGCCAGCCGGGAAGCTGTGGCATCCATGCCCGGCGTTGAACGCCTGTCAGTAGATGAACTGGCTAAAGAAGCAAAGCGGGCTGCCAGCCTGGGAATTCCTGCCATGGCCCTGTTCCCCGTACCTGATCCGGCCACCAAGACCCTGGGTGGTGATGAGTCCTTTAATCCGGACGGGCTCGCCCAGCGTGCCGTCAAGGCAATCAAGAACGCCTGCCCGGAAATGGGCGTGATTACCGATGTTGCCCTGGATCCGTTTACCACCCATGGCCAGGACGGCATCATTGATGACAGTGGTTATGTATTAAATGATGTGACCGTGGAGACCCTGGTCAAACAGGCGTTATCCCATGCCGAAGCCGGTGCCGATATCGTGGCCCCCTCTGACATGATGGATGGCAGGATTGGTGCCATAAGGTCAGCGCTGGAAGAAGCCGGGCATATCAATACCCGCATCCTGGCCTACGCGGCCAAGTATTCCTCCGCCTTTTATGGCCCCTTTCGTGATGCCGTTGGCTCGGCAGGCAACCTGGGCGCATCCAGCAAGGACAATTACCAGATGGATCCGGCCAATTCTGATGAAGCCCTGCATGAAGTGACACTGGACCTGGCAGAAGGTGCCGATATGGTCATGGTGAAACCGGCCATGCCCTATCAGGATATTATTCGCCGGGTCAAAGACGAGTTCGGTGTGCCCACCTTTGCCTACCAGGTCAGTGGTGAATACGCCATGTTAAGCGCGGCCTTTGAAAAAGGCTGGCTGGACCCGGACAAGATCATCCTCGAGTCCCTGACCGGAATCAAGCGGGCCGGCGCTGATGCCATTTTGACGTATTTTGCTGTTATCGCCGCTGAAAAAATCCAGGGCTGAACAGGCCTTTGCCCTGCGGAAATCCTGTCTTATCGGGGAAACCAATCAGCCCGATTGGCAGGCTGTTCTTGAATAGTGGCAATTTGGCCTTATCATTGACACATTGCCCGGCCGAAATACTGCAACCAGACAATTTAATTTCACTAAATACAGCCAGAACAGGCTATCACTAATTACAGTCATATCAAGGAAATCAACATGAGCGAGAACCTCACCCACGTAACCGACGACAGTTTTGAAGAAGAAGTGCTTAACGCCAGCGGCCCTGTCCTGGTGGATTTCTGGGCGGAGTGGTGCGGTCCCTGCAAAATGATTGCACCTGTACTCGACGAAGTGGCCGACGAATATTCAGGCAAACTGAAAGTCGTCAAACTGGACGTGGAAGCCAACCCGAATACAGCACCCAAATATAATGTGAAAGGTATTCCAACACTGATCCTGTTCAAGAATGGTGCAGCTGAGGCGAAAAAAGTGGGTGCACTTTCCAAGTCACAACTCGCTGCCTTCCTGGATAGCAGCATCTGATCGCGGTTTTATTTTTGCCATTGATCAGCTTACCCGGTCACTTTACTCGAGCAAGGTGATCGGGCAAATAAATTTAAAAAGGCTCCTGGTATTCGCCCGGAGCCTTTTTATATTTCAAGCCGCTCAATATCGTCTTGTTTTTCTCGCAAAAAACCACAATATTTTTCTGGACACTCCCAAAAGGTGGTGATAGATTACCAATCTGCTCGTCACTCCGACACCTTTTCCAAGAGCAGAACCCGCAAGACCTAATAATCAGAACAACAATAACTTCGTTACTAAACTAGTTTTAATTAACCTTTTTATAAACGTTTTTTAACCTTCTGACCCAGGCTCCGTCCGTTCGTCCTACAAGCCCCCTGATAATTTTTAACGCTATCCCTATTACTATAAAAACAGAATTTTCTCCCACCATCCTTTAATGAATCTTATTATCGATATATCAAAGACATCATCCTGAATCATGAATTTATCCGAATTAAAAACCAAACCCATATCCGAACTACTTGAAACCGCCCACGAGATGGGCCTGGATAATGTATCCAGAACGCGCAAACAGGATGTCATCTTCCAGATGCTCAAGCGTCATGCGAAGAATGGTGAAGATATCTATGGGGATGGTGTACTGGAAATATTACAGGATGGTTTTGGCTTCCTGCGTTCAGCAGATGCTTCTTACCTGGCGGGTCCGGACGACATCTACGTGTCACCAAGCCAGATCAGGCGCTTCAGTCTCAGGACGGGAGACACCATCGCCGGCAAGATCCGGCCACCCAAGGAAGGTGAACGTTACTTTGCCCTGCTCAAGGTTAACGAAATCAACTTCGACAAACCTGAAAACGCCCGCCAGAAAATTCTTTTTGAAAACCTCACTCCCCTTTTTCCCGATGTCCGCATTGTCCTTGAAGCCGGTAATGGCAGCTCTGAAGATCTCAGCGCCCGCGTCATCGACCTGGTTGCTCCCATCGGCAAGGGCCAACGCGGACTGATTGTTTCTCCGCCGAAAGCGGGAAAAACCCTTATACTGCAGAATATTGCCCAGTCGATTACGCGTAACTCCCCGGAGTGTCGCCTGATCGTCCTGCTTATTGATGAGCGTCCTGAAGAAGTGACAGAAATGAAACGCTCTGTACGCGGCGAAGTGGTGGCCAGTACATTTGATGAGCCCCCTTCCCGTCATGTACAGGTCGCCGAGATGGTCATCGAAAAGGCCAAGCGCCTCGTCGAGCACAAGGAAGATGTCATCATCCTGCTCGATTCCATGACACGACTGGCTCGCGCCTACAACACGATTATTCCTTCTTCAGGCAAGGTGCTCACCGGTGGTGTGGATGCCCATGCCCTGGAAAGACCCAAGCGTTTCTTCGGTGCGGCACGTAATGTCGAAGAAGGCGGCAGCCTGACCATTATCTCGACCTGTTTGATTGAAACCGGCTCGAAAATGGACGAAGTCATTTACGAAGAGTTCAAGGGTACCGGTAACATGGAACTGCATCTTGATCGCAAGATGGCGGAAAAACGTGTTTACCCGGCCATCAATGTGCGCCGTTCCGGCACTCGACGTGAAGACCTGCTGATGTCTGAGGAAGAACTGCAACGCATCTATATTCTGCGAAAGCTGCTGACATCCATGGAAGATGTACCTGCCACTGAATTCATCCTCGACAAGCTCAAGGACACCAAGACCAACGACGAATTCTTCAAGGCCATGAAGCGCAAGTAGGAAGCGACTTCTGTCGTGAATCCATGGGGGTAAAACTCCTTCCTTCCTGCAGAGACTCCTGACCATGCCAGCATATAAAGATTTGCGCGACTTCATTGATGCGCTGGAAAAAGCCGGCGAACTTAAACGCATCACCACTGAAGTCGATCCCTGCCTTGAACTCACTGAAATCTGTGACCGCACACTGAAACGCCAGGGCCCTGCCCTGCTGTTTGAAAATCCGACCGGTCATTCCATTCCGGTACTGGGCAACCTGTTTGGCACACCCAGGCGCGTTGCCATGGCCATGGGCCAGGATGATGTGGGTGCGTTGCGCGATGTTGGCAAACTGCTGGCCTTCCTGAAAGAACCCGAACCCCCTGCCGGCTGGAAAGACCTGCTGGAAAAAGC
>Ga0181590_10002041_pt1 | contig 16992 bp, 11 predicted proteins | sample 071ome_34_FD_132446 | JGI IMG/M metagenome (GOLD analysis project Ga0181590, IMG submission 132446) | Coastal salt marsh microbial communities from the Groves Creek Marsh, Skidaway Island, Georgia - 071411BT metaG (megahit assembly) | ecosystem: Environmental > Aquatic > Marine > Intertidal...
TAATAACAAATAGTACCATCTGGATCAGTTGCTCCACTAAAAGTAACGTCAAAACATGTTATTACATCATCTGTACTCCATGTTGTACTATAATTATTTACAATAGTACCTCCCGGCGGCTGATTATCAACATAAGTGGCAGTATAATCTACAGAAGCACTTCTATTACCTTTATCATCAATAGCAACAACAGTTATTGTTATTTGTGTTCCATCTGTCTGATCTGATGGATATGTATGACTTACAGTTGCAGCTTCGTTTGTTGCACTTACTGTTTCGGATGAGCTTCCATCTGCCCAATTTACTTCAAATGAAGAAATAACACCATCTAAAAGAGCGCTATCAGCTGATAGAGTGATTTCTATAGTTCTATCTCCACCGGCCGCGGCGTTTGGAATTAATGTTCCTCCACCTACAACTGGACTATCAACAACAATAGCTTTTGGGACCAATTCTCCAATAGCATCTGCTGTTGTTTGGTCAATAGCACTAATATTACTTAATTGCCTACTATTATCAATGACTGTGGTATTACAAACTTTAATTGCCATCTTCGTATCTCCTACTAGGCTTTAATTTTACTTGATAATTCTTTAATGGCTTCAATAAGAACTGGAACCAAAGCATCGTAATTGACTCGCTTATAACCATCAGTTCCTGTTGCAACCATTTCAGGAAAAACTTTTTCTACTTCTTGAGCCATAACACCAACAGCTGGTTTATCATTATGATTCCAATTAAAGGTATAACCTGAAAGTTGACTAATCTTTTCAAGTGGATTAGATACAGGTTGAAGATTATGCTTTAAAGTAATATCTGAAGTTGTGTTAAAATCAGTTGCACTAATTGTACCAGCACCACTAATATCATTACCGCCCATTGCAATATTACCAGACATAGTTCCACCAGATAATGGTAAAGACACAGAAGTGATTGAAGCTTGTACTCCAGAATCCAGTTTAGCTAATGTAACAGCGCCATCAGCAATTTTAGATGTAGTTACATCGTCATCAGCAATTTTTACAGTAGTTACAGCGCCATTAGCGATATCTGCCGTTTGGATTACTCCATCGACAATTAACGATGTATCATCAATATAACCTGGACTAATTGGCGGATATCCTAAATATGACATGTGTTATTTCCTATTAGCTAATTTCTAGAACTGAAACAATTGTATCAATGCTTGATGCAGTATCAGATGTTACATCAATACGATCACCAGTTTCTAAAACCAATTTTTGTTCTCCACCAACTACAACAAAAGTACCACCAAGTGGAACGGGCGCTGCTTTGGCTAAGTAATATGAGCTACCGCCACTTTTTACTAATTGCACATCAGCAGAAACTCCACCTGTACTAACATTAGCAAGTGTCATACCAATTACAGTAGATGTTGTTGATGCTGGAGCAGTATAAACTGTTTGGGCTGAAGTACCTGCACCGGCGTCACCATATGATTTGAATGTATTTGCCATTTAATTTTCCTCGATTTATCCTAATGCAATAGCAAGTGCCAATGCGTTTCCTTCAATTTCTTCGATAGTTGAGCCTCCAACAGAAGCTGCGTTAACATTAGTAATTTGTGAACCATTACCAATAAAGTTTCCTGCTTGAAAATCCGCAAGATTAAATGATGAATGGCTAGTATCAAGATATGTTTGCTCATCTGGCTCTGGTGTATAACCATCAAAAACTTTAAAAATTCCATCAGAAGCATCTCTAAACAGACCAGCATGGCCATATGATCCATCATCATATCCACCAACCCAACCTAAATCTGGATTCGTCGCTGCATGGGCTCTAGCTGTACCAGCAGATGAAAAAGTATCGGTATTCGAACTTGCAATTGTAAAAGATGTAGAAGTTACAGCAGTAATTGTAGCGTTATCAATATTAAAAGAAGATGGAGAAACTCCAGTAACATCTACATTCATGCCAACAAGATAGTTGTTTTCAGTAGTAGTATAAACTACATTTGTTCCATCCCCTACTGCATTTGTAACATCAACAGAAACACCTTGGTTCATATAAATCATGTTATCTGAAATTGCAAGGTCTTGAGCAGAAATTGTTGTAGTAGTACCCTGAACAGTTAAGTCACCGGAAATAATAACATCCCCAGTAAAAGTAGGGTTAGCTCCTAATGCGCCAAGTTCAGTATTTAGGTTTGTAAAGTTTGCATCCACCTCAGCATTTGTGAGTGGAGATCCCTTTACACTTCTTAATGTAATTGTTGCCATTTGAATTCCTATAACTTACTTGCAATGCTGCTCAGTAACGATTTAATATCATTAATGTCAGATTTTATATTATTTATATCTGTTTCAAGTGTCTCTACTTTATTACTAAGAGCCTTTTGTTGATTTGCTCTTTGCGATAATAAAGCCTTTTGTTTCATATAAGCTTCATATTCTTGACGATTAGTATTAATGATCCCTCCTGTAGAGGGATCTTTTACAAAATCTTCATAACCTTTTATTTTTAATCTTTCCATTATGAGTACGCGATTAGTTTCATATTTTTCATTTTTGGAACAAATATTTCATTTGTAGATTTAAATGCAAACTTAACTTGTAATTTAGTAAATGCTGTCAAATCTTCAATAGTAACTTCTCTTTCAACAAATTCACCATTGTTTTCACTACTTGTATTTACAAAGTTAGTATTTTCATAAACCTTTTCGCCTATTTCATCACCCCCAGAAGAAACTCTATAATATACTTTAATATCAGTATTTACTGGAATAGATGCATCAAATACTAATTTGAATGAATCTGCCGGAGTTTCAAGAAGTAAAGGTCGAGTGATATAATTTGCATAGTTATAAACACCAGTTGGTGCAAAATCATCAACAAACTTTTGAAGAGCTGTAATATTATATGTTGTGGTTTCTTCTTGGAATCTCCAATCAGAAATACCAGCTACTGCAGCTAAAGCATTTGCCTCTAGTTCCAATTCTGTATCATTTGTAATTGAAGCAATTGTACCAAGTTCAGTTCCATCATTTGAAAGTAGTTTTTGGCCAGCTTTTGCTTCTAGTTCAAATTGAGTTCCAGAACCAGTTACAGTTGTAGAAGATGTAGTTGATGTAATTGTGCCTGTACCATCATAATTTAGTTCGTTATTTACTAAATCTAAATATTGAATATTATTAATTGGTAGTGCAGTTGCTAAAGTAATTACAACCGCATCTCCTTCAGTGTTTGCAATAGTATCAGTATCAGCTAAACTTTCAACTGATTCTACTTGATATGTTCCATCTAATGTAACGCCAAAGTTGTTGATTTTTAGCTGGGTTCCAACTTCGGCATTAACAAGTAAGTTATCTGCTGTATCTACTGAAGTTGTAATAGTACCTTGACCATCACCATTGTTTTCAAATTTAACATGTCTTAATCTTTGGATTTTAAATGCAGCACCAGCAATTGCAGTTACTCCATTAGATGTTAAGGTGATATTTTCACCATCAGTAATTGTTTTTACAGTACCAACTACATTATCTGAAGTATCTAATAAAACATCTCCAACTTCAACTTCAGTTGTAAATGATGTACCAACACCAACAACAGTATTTGCACCAGTTCCAGCAGTAATTGTTCCTGTAGCATTTACAGTTACATCAGAAGCAGTTACAAGACCAGTTTCAAGTAGGGTTACACCATCTAGTTCTTCAACGTTTACATTACCAGCCGATGCATCATTTACAAGATTTGATACAATATAAGCATTAATTTTTTGTAAATCAAGAACTGGAGATACAAACTTATTTGTTGTAGACATAGTTGCTTTGAATCTCAAAGAACTACGTTTAACTAATGGAGAAGCCTGAACCGTAAATTGATTTTCATAAGACTTAATTAACTTACGCTCTGGGAATTCATATGTTGAATCTGGAACAATTGAAGTTTCATCTGTATATGTACCACCAGCATTTTCTGCAATAAATGTATATGTAATATCAGTATTAGGGACAACAACCTGACCAGATTTAAGATACATAAGATCCATGTCAAGCTGCCGAGTCATAATAACTCCAGTTCCACCATATTCACCATTAATTAGATCTGATAAAGCTCCAGTAATTAATGATTGTCCACCGGTATCTGTGGTATCAACTTCAATAATAAATGAATCTTTATCAAGACCAGTTGAAGTTACTGTGTGTTGTCCATTTAATAATGTGTGTGGAATACCATTTGTTCCATCTGCGCCATAGGTACCAGTAGCAACATTTTGAATTACCACAACATCATTTGCTTTAAATCCATGATTTCTAGCATTTACGCGAACTTTATTTGTTCCTGTTGCCATAGTGAATGGATTATCCACCAACGTAATTGTTGGAGGTGGAGCCGTTTTTAGATCAATAGTTACTGGATCTGTAGAGAACTCCGCTTGCCGAAGTGTAAACTTCATATCGTAAAGTGGGTTAATTTCAAACTCAATAGAGTTTTGAGATAAGTACAATGCTCCAGTAAGAGGCTGAGATGTAATAATGTTCCCAGTAACAATATCTGTTTGACCAACTTCAGAGATAAAGAATCTGCATCCAGGCTCATCTGTTTTTACAACCAATGCATATGTTTCAGCATTTTGTAAATAAATTGGAGCTTGGAATGTAAATTTAGTTAGTGCAGAACCATCATCAGAAACATTTAGTTCTGAAGGTTGTAATGTTACTTGAGAGAATGGAATAATCTTTGAAGATGGAACTCCATTATTTGTAACTCGAAGTGCTACTGGAACTGGGCGATTACCAGCTTCTTGGAAATATAAATCTGCTGAAGTAACTTGGATACCACCAGGATTTGAAACAGTAAATGTTTGAGCTACTGGATCGTGTCCAGTGTAATAAGTATAAGTACGTCGTGGAGTAGTTGTTACTCGACGAGTTGTAATTTCTTCATATAATCTATCTTCAACAAAGCGAACATCGCGAGAATTGACAACAGTACGTTCTTTGCTCAACTGCATGCCAGTTGAATAATAGATTGCTGTACCTTTTGAATCAAAATCAGCATCATTATTTGTACGGTTATCAATTAACTTAAATGTACGCTCACCAGTACGGAAAGATAGAGCATCTGAATTTGGCAGATAGAATGTACCAACAACCGATCCATCAACATCTGTTCTTAAATCGTCAGAGGTTGTTTTCATAGTTGAAGCTGTATCAGAATCTGTATTTCCATTAATTGAATCAATTACAACGTTATTAACAGAACCACCAGATGTAGTAATTGTACCAGTTAATACTTCACCAACACCGAATCCATTTTTAATATTTACAAGGTGAATATCTTGAGTAGTTGGAGCAGCCTGTGTTCCTGAAGTAACTGTACCAGCGTATGCTACTACACCAGAAGCTCTTAAGCGAAGAAGTTTACCTCCGTCATTAGCGCCATACGCTGAAGTATTATATGCAGAGAATGCATCAATATCAGTACCGTCTAGATTTGCTAGAGTAACTGTTGTGCCAGAAATCGCTGTAATTTTGAATTTTCTTAAGTTTAGTTCAGAAGAAGTATTAAGAGAATAATTACTAATTGTTGATTCTGGAATAGCAACATTATCGCCAAATGGTGAAGCAGTTAATGCTCTATTTGCTGCTAAGTTATAAAGTACAACATGGTTTCCTACAGCCAAATCAGAAGTTGAAGCAACTGTCAAGTTAAAGCTTGAGGCCGCAACTGTAAGATTTGTAATAGCAGAAATATTAGTTGCGGTATGAACACTATTTCTAACTACATCACCAATTTGGTATGCAGGTTCTACTCTACCATCTTCTAGTCTTTCATAAGAATCAGCAACAATACCCTGAACCAAACGAGTTGGATCAAAGTCCATAAATGTAGCAGATGGGCTATTTAAAGAAACTCTAAATACGTCAGCTGGTTTTACATATGAATCAACAGGAATTGAATCAAAGAATGGCCAGAATTTTGTATCTGATTTTAAGTTTCTAGCAACTACTGTAATTGGTCGCGCTCTCATATATGGAATATATGAAATATCTACAACGCGATCACCATAATCTTGAGTATTTACAGTTGTTGAAAGGTTTGTTGCCAAACCAGTACGAGATTGTTGTGTAACTGTTTCTGTTGTTACACCGCCAGTTTCAACGGTAACCCATTGACGTCTTCTGTTTGGATCACCAGAAATAATTCTTCTTCCACCATCACCCGTTGTAGTTGTAGAAGACCAGTTAGTTTCCCATTCATTCCATTGTGTACCAGTAATACCAAGCTCATCAGCAATATATTTAATAGCATCATAGCCATTATCATCAGTAACTTGTAAGTCAGGACGGCGATCTGTATCTTTCCAATTATCACCCTCTGGGTTTAGAATGATTTCTCCTTTAAATGCACCAATTTTATATGGGTTAACATCAATAGATCTAGAAGCATATGGATTAGAAATTACTGCTGCTTCAGTATAAGATAGAGATAATAGATCACCTTCTCTACGATATCCTGCAGCAGCACGTTCTGCTTGAGTTGAAATATCTTCAACAATATCAAGAGCAGAAGTAAAGTGCATTGGTCTAATTTCTCGTGAAATTGGATCAATTGAAACTTTATAATCTGGATCTCTTACATTACCAATAGAATGTCCAGAAGCATCATCTGTAATAAATCCATTTTTGAATTTTGGTAACCCAGTCGTATCATCATTAATTTGTAAGTCGGCTGCGTCTTTACTTAATTGATCTAAGCCAACCGCTTTTTCGACATTACTGACGCGTTGTTCAATTTCGCCAATATCTTTTGCTTTATAACGACGATTTTTAGCAAGAGTAAGTGTAACATCGTCAGCTTTTAAAGTATATGGAGGAATTAGAGTATCACCTAATAACATTTCTTCAGGAGGATGCGGAGGTAACTTTGGATCCAATGAAGGAATACCTTGAATTACTCTAAATGTTCCTTCTGAATTTACTGTAATTTTATCACGGCGCGCCAAGTAGTACGAATAAGACGATGTCATATCTGTACCAGTTTTTGGAAGTTCGTTATAAACAGTATTTGTTCCAGATACAATTGGTCTAAAATCAACAACATCAGCTAAAGATACCTTTTTACCATCAGCAAATTCTGCTTGAGGAATATCTTTATAATCAATACCTGAGCTTGGAGTTTCTGGGCGAATATATGAGTCAACTGAGAAATAGTTACCAGTGGTACCATGACTAAAGTAATCATAAATTACTCTAATTGCACCTGAAGGAACCTTTTTAGTTCCTTTCAAAATAATTGCGCCATTTTTATAAAAGGTTGGTCTTTGACCATTGTCTAAATTATAGTTGTCTTTAATAGAAATATAATTAGCAGGATCAAAGGCATCGTAATCACCCGGAGTTACGCGGATATCTTTAATTTTGAAAACATCAGCTTTATCTAATTGAATTGTACCCGAAGTAACATTTTTCTTTCCAGTAAATGTTTGGGCATAATCTTCAACAAGAGTTTTAGTTCTTTCTGAAGCAGCAGTACCATCTTCTTGTTTAATTGTTGTAAGAAGAGAATATTGTACAGATGGAGTTAGACCAGAAATAGTAACTGTTTTTCTAGCACCTACTGCATTAAATTCAATATCAGCAGAAGTAATATTTTGAATAGCACCGCTTGAAACAAGAGCAATTGTATAGTTTGCTAAGTCTTGGTCTGATAAGAATGTCTCACTTGTATTTGTGAGAGTATGAGTCCAGTTACCAGAAGTATCTGTAGTTTCAGTAATTGTTCTGCGAACAAATAAAGTACCATTAAGGTTACCATCCTCATCACGAAGACTCTTAATGTTTTCATAACCAAGACGGAACATCATCTCGTTATATTCAGGCTCATTAATTTGAGCTTTAAAGTTTTGTACTCTACCATCAAGAACATCAGTGCTGAAATCAGAAATAGTCATTTCTGTTTGAGATGTAATAGTAGCAACTTTACCAGCAATTGAGCCATTAATGATTACAACATCTCCAACTACAAACTCATCCTGGAAAAGAGTACCGGAACCAACAATGCTTCCAGTTCCTGAACCGGAATCTAGAGCGTCATTTGTAGCAGAACCTGTAACATATCCTTTTGCTGCAGGAACTATATTAGCACCACCAGTTGCAGCTCCGGAACTAGCTTGACGAACTACAGACTTAACATCTTTTTCAAAAGACTTGCCTACATTCATCTTAATATCAAAAAGACCAAGTTTAAATTGTGTATCATCACCTGAAGAATAATTTGCAGAATATAACTCAAAAGCACGCACTCTAGCAGTACCAACCTTTTCAGCAGAGGTTCCACCCAAGTGACCAGATCCACCAAATGTATATTTGTTCAAAAGATCTACGGTTTCAAATGTTGCAATACTGGTCAATCCACCACGAACATTGTCAACAACCGCATAATTACCAATTGGAGTATTGATTGGATAATCTGAAACTTGTACGACGTGAGCATCAGTACGGGCTTTATCAGCTTCTAAATAAGTAGCAACAATTGATTCTACTTCGTAGCCATGAACATATGCACGACCTGGATCAATTACAATTGCTAGTTTATCATCATCACCGCCTTCAGCTGCAGTATATACACCTTGATTAGTTCCATCATTCAAATGTTCACGCTTAGAAACTTTAAACTTATTTGTTTCAAAGTGACCTTCAGCATCGTATGTGCGTTTTGCAAATTCTCTTTCAATATGATTATATTCAGTTTGCTTAATTTTATGCTGTAATGCACCTTCACGAATTCTTGCTAATTCTACAAATTGAATTCCATCAGCCCCAGATGAAGTTTCTGGAAGCTCAACAAGTTCCAAAGCTACTTTGTATCTATGAGCGCCAGGTGCAGTATAGTTATATGACCCTTGAGCAGGATCTAAAAGAGTAGTATCATCTTCAGGAGTTACAATTGACTCTACAACTTTGAAACCGACTCGAGCAGTAGGATTAGGGTCAAAACGACCTACGTATAAGTGGAGTTCTTCGTTACGAACAAACTGACCATTAATATAGTAAATACCTTCTTTTACTTCAACACCAAATCCATAACCCAAAACATCTGTTGTTGCATTATCAGTATAAGTTGTAGCGCCAACAGGAGATTGAACAGTTACAGATAAATCGCCAACTTGGTCAGCGGTTAAACGATAGTTATTCGCTGCAGTATTATCGGTGGCATAAGCAATTAGGTTTTCACCGGGTTGAAAACGTTTAGTTTCACCATCAGATCCAGTAGATTCATATTTAAAGTAAAGAGTAGGAATTGTGTCATCAACAACACAGTTACATTCCGAAGAATCAACTACAACAGCTGTAACGCCAGAGGTTTCACCTGTAATAATCTTATCACTAAAGCTGGTAAGATAAGTAGTAACTTCAACAGAATTAAATGTATCTTCTAACTTAGCAAAGTGAACTTTGTTGTCAATATTAACGGAACCGGGAATAACCTGAGAACCATTCTTAAACATATGATCGCCAAAGCGAGTAACTTGCTTTTGTAGAATAGTTTGTAATTGCGTAAGTTCACGAGCTTGGACCGCAACGCCAGGTCTAAAAAGAATTCGATAGAAATCCTTTGCCTCGTTGTAATCATCATAATATGGATCGGTATTAAAATTAATTGCCATGTTGCACTACTCTATCTAGGTTAATTCTATTAGAAATATTTATATGTTAAAATTTGATGAACGTTCTAAATACAACCAATTGTTCATCAGACGGCGTAAATGCTGATCTATTATCAATGAATAAAACTTCACCAGAAAATTTATTCACATTTGGATTAGTCACAGTAGTTACAGTAAAGTTAGCTGATTCATCTGCATTATAATATACATCACTGACTGCTGGAAGAGATCCATCTACAGATTGAACCAACAATTTATTATCTTCAGCTGCAATAACTCGTAAAGTTTTTGCATTACCTGACGTATGTATATCACTATCAAGAGCATAACTTGCTCCAGTTAAAGTACCTTCAAGCAAGAAAGCTGCAGAACCAAGACCTGAGTTATAAACTTCAACTTGATCATATTTTTCAATGTCTTTTATAATACCAAACTGTCTGAAGTCATTGTTAATATTCATCCCTTGGTTTTCTTCATCTTCAAAAGAAGCATAAAAACTTAATGTGTCTGCATGAAGTTCACGAGGAGCATTTGAGCCATGCCCGCCAATTGGAGAGATAATTGCACGGGCAGTAGCTGTAGACTCATCTTCAGCCGTAATTGTTACAGTTACATAGGAATATCCAGAACCTCTATTCGTTAAAGTAATTCCAGTAACAGTTCCATTTGCGTCAATTGTTGAAGTAGCAGTTGCGCCAGATCCATCACCTGTGATTGTTACTGCTGGAGCACTAGTGAATCCAGTTGTACTTGACTCAACAACAATATAAGATATATCACGGTCAACTGTAAGTAGTTCAACGTTGGCTTGCAAACTATCAAGATCTCCAGGAGAACTTAAGATAAGAGTAATGTCAGCACCATCTCCTTCTAAAGCATTTCCTCGAGCAACAGTATATTCAGCATTTGTATATCCAGTACCACCATCGTTAATTACAAGAGCAGTAATTGTTCCATTTTCTACAACAATATCGATATCTGCATCTTGACCATCTCCTGTAACATTACCATAAGCTTCATCAATATCATAATCCGCACCGCCATGTACAATTGTATAATCTACAATTTCTCCTGCAGAATAATATTGGTTTTTCACTTGTTTAGGAACAGGCATAAGTCCTGCTGTTAAGAATTTATTTCTTAATGCTAATGGAAGAAAGAACATAAACTTCCAAACATATCCATCAGCCGTTTCAAAATAATCTGTATCAGTTCCGCTTGGAGCTACTGTAGATTGTCCGCCATCATTATTCCATATACATTTATATACATTAAAGTCTTCGGTAAGTACATAAAAATCACGCTGTTCTAATGGATCATCATTAGCATATGTGTCTTCATACATATCATAAACTGTACCAGAAGTCCAGTTAATTCTACGAGTAATAAAAGCAACATCATTCAATGTAACTTGTTTTAACGTAATAAAATTATTACGAGCATCATACTCATATGAATTATTATTTAATGGAACTGGTGGTGTTGCATCATCATCCCATGTCAAAGTCTTGCCAAGATAATAGTAATAAATGGCAGACTTATTCTGAATCTTTTCATAAATAGATTCAGCCATAGTATGATGTAGGTTGGGTCTGATGATTGCGCTCATGGCTTCCTACTTATGAAATTGTTACAGTCCAAGTGATAATCATTGTATCAGCAGCAGCTTTGTTGACTACGTTAAATTCGGTTCGACAAAGCATTGTACCACCACTTGCAGCATTAAAAATACCAGCTTCAGTGATTGCTCCGGTTGCATCGCCTGGAGCATAAGTTGTAACGAAAGTTACGACATTGTTTGTTCTAGTTGCTGAATCAAATGTTTGGCGATACAATTCATTGCCCAAAGCGGTATCAGCTAAATCTACCGCATCAGTATCTTCACCAACAGCCATATGCGTCATTGGATCAAAATTAGAACTGCTAATAATTCTATCAGCAATAAAATCACGACCGGTTTGAACAACAAGGTTATTGATATGAATCTTTTCCTTAGTTTTTCCATCTGCACCTAAAATGACGATATCTAATTCGCCTTTGGGATGCAAAAATTCTTGCGCTTTCATTAAAGTCTCTCCTAGTTTATGTAAATGAAGTAATACCTTCGGTATATTCTTCGGCGAAATAAGATATCGCATATGGGTTTAGAGCAACGGCTCCGGTATCAATACTATTTATCGTTTCAGAAACGTTCTTTCCAAGTTGGAAAATATCATCATCTGAAGTAGTTGCTGAATCACTAAATGGTTTTCTAAATGTTGCGACATAAACTTCAGTTGCATATTGCTGTTCAATGATTGGTTTATAAAATTCCCAATCAAATTGCTGAGTAGCATATTGAGTTTCATTAATTGGTTTTTGCAATTCCCAATCTGCTTCATTATCTTCAGTTTGAACATTATCATAAAAACGATCATAGTAGTAACGAGCCAATAATGCAATACTTCTAGCAAGATCAAACTCATTATTAATTTCAAACTCACCAAACATAAGCATACCAGCTGGATGCACTGTTTTCTTAACAACATTATCATACTTATTAAACTGTTCACCAGATTTAATCACATAAGAGTATTGTTGATAGAAATAGTTATCTTGTAGATAAATATCGTCTGATAAGAAACCTTTATTAGTAATATAAGAACCAGCATATTGTGCTAGTGTTGAATTACTAAATGTAAAAATAGCATGGGTAGGATGATTTGTTTCGTCATCGTCTGGAGTTGTTGTAACAATTACATCTTGATCTCCAGGATTTAGTTCTGATTGTGGAACTAATCGTGCAGTAAAGTTTGCTGCATATCCAACACCAAATTGTAAAAGATCTAATTTTGTAATAGCACCGCTTGAATCTACAGTTGCAACCTTTGCTCTTGTTCCATCAACTGTGCCATCATCAATATCAAAAATTTGGCCAACTTCAAATCCTGAACCACCATGAACAAGAGTTGCTGTATTAAGAGAATTAACTACTGTAAATTCTACGCCATTTAGAGTAACTTCAGTTCCAGCAGCAATTGTTGCGGTTTGAGTCTTTTTAGTAATAACCATTTCATAATTTGAGGTTTGACCAATTTTTTTAACTCGGTCAACTTCAACTACAATATTGGAACCACCAGAAGTTACTATTAATGTTTTACCAGAAAGATCAAAGGCTTCACCTTCTGTAACATTAATAAAGATTGAATTTTGCTGAGACCATCTACCATCAGAAGCAATAAGAATTTGTTCCTTTGGAAGACGAATATCGATTTCAACATTAAATAAAAATCTAAATAGTAATTTAAAAGAATCTAAAGAACCTTTAGCTTGATAGAAATCAGTAACATTTTTATAAAGATTTACTTTATCAGTGACAATTCCTTTTACAAGACCTTCACCAATTTCTTTTCGAATTAGATCTATGAAAGAATCAACAGCGTGATCTAAATCACGATTATCAAGCATAGCATTGATAACACCAGAAGGGTTGTTACTCTGGTTTAAGTATTTGTAGTATTCTTTTAAGAATTCGATTAATGGCCCAGCATCGTTTACTAACTGCTGAGGAATTAATCCTTCTACTCTACTTGATTCTATATTATCTCTATGCATTAGTCGTGCTTACTAAATGTTGTATAATTTGCTGCACCAGAAGAACCTAAGATAGCAATTGTATCTTGTTCACCAGTAATTGTAATACCAGGTGTTTCATCTAATTCTAATGATACAAGTTGATTGAATTTTGGAGCAATGTCATAAGAATCTGGGTTACAATATATAAAAATAGTATCAGTTGAAGTCACATTAATATTTGTAATTTCTAATAAACCTTTTTCTGGATATAATGTACCAACATTTGCAGAAACAACATCGCCAGTAGCAGCACTTAATAATTGAACTGTACGATTGTTTGTACCGTCACCAACTGGAATATCTGACAAAGTTACTTCAGTTTGATTCACTGTAAATGTATTTGATCTTAATGTTGCTTCATCTTCTTCAGTAATATAGATTGGCGCAGAAAATTTTACAGTATAGTTTGAAGCTACATTTGTAACTGGTGTAACATGTTTATGCATTTCCAATCTGGCAAAAGAGTTTAGAATTCCATCATCAACATTGTCAATAACTCTTAGCAATTCTGAATAACGAAGAACTCCGTCAAACTTTCCAAGCTTAGTAGAATTATAAGATGTAATAGCATCTCTTACCGAAGCTTCTAATTGAGCCTGAGTTCTATCAGTATTGTTTGGATCGTATTTAAATAATACAGTGCCAGTAATATAAGTATAATCTGGATCTTCAATTTCTACTGTAACCGATCCAACGTTTTTATTTGCTAAGAAACTACTAATACCGTCTTTAGTAGCATCAGTTAAGAAATCTGCATCTACTGGTTTAATAGAAATAAACACTTTACCATAAAGAGGTGGGTCATTTACTTCTCCACCCCAAACTGAAATATCTTGAATAAAATCATAATTAGCATTCAAAATAGTTTTATAATCTTCAGATGTAACGGCTCTGTTTTGCGCAGCAAATAGTTTTGGAGCATTAAACTTAATTGATTCAATAGATTCTCTATTAGTACCATTTACTGTTTTATCAAAGCCAGTAGCACGTTCTACTAAGATTGAAGTAAAGCCTCCAATTGAACCATTAATAGTAAATGTTTTAGCACCATTACCATCAACACCATTTGTAGAAATATAAGTTAATTCTACAATTTCTCCAGTATCTGGTTTCAAACCTAGAATATTGTCACCAAAATAAAATTCGTATTTACCTTCAAAATTTTCTTGTAAGAAATATACTCTTGTGTCTGAAGTAACATCAAGAAGGTTTGTGTACTTAGTAAAAGTTCTATAATCAGATGAAGTCAGAGATTCGCGTGAACGAACTAACATTGTAGAAGTATCGATCTTTGAATCGTCGATTTTAAATTTTTGTCTTTCAATACGATTATCTACACGATAAGATAAGGTATTCAATCTTCCCTCGTGAATAGTTACGTTATCAAATACGTATTGATTTGAGCTATTTTTTGTTGCAATATAAGATTTATTAGTAACAAAGTCTTTTTGCTCTGAACCAATTTGGCCAGAAAATGTAGTCCCTTTTGTGATTTGTAATGTAGCTGCAGAGTCTGCATCACCGGTTACAGTTACTTTCAAAAGAGCTGTCGCAGCAACATTAGATTGTGGAATATATCCAAGGTCTTTTGCTCTTGATACTACGTTAGAACGAATTTGTGCAGTATCTAAATATGCTTCATTTGCCACCATATGAGATAGTAAAGCGTTATATTGAGTATTATATGACAAAACATCTAAAAGAACATTGAGGCCTGCACCATCAAAGTCGTAGTCATTAAACTTTTCTTGAGAACTTAGATAAGCTTTCAGATTTGTTTAAATCTGATCAAAATCCAGCTCCGTGACATTTTTAATTTTTGTAGCCATTTATCTTGTTCTCTCTAAAAATAATTCAACGTCAACGATTTCTTGTCTTGATAATACTAATACTGAAATAGAAACAAATATAGCATTATTATCAGATCTATCTTCTACATCAACGCGTTGTACAGCAACCCTTGGCTCAAATCTTTTAATTGCATTTATAATTTCGTCTTTAATTAATGATATAGTAATTGGATCAGGATTCTCAAACATAAATTGAGTGACACGACTTCCAAAAGTAGGTTGGAATGGTCTTTCGCCATAGCCCGTAAGTACAATATTTTTTACAGAATTTTTAATTGCCACAAGGTCCTTAGTTGGAACAACATCTCCAAAATTTGGATGTGGCTTAAACTTTAAGTCTAAATCTGTGTATGGCTTAGCGCGTGCAACTACTTTTGCAGATGCAACCTCTACGTTTTTATCTGATAAAATTTGTGTACTCATGCTATTATTTATATCTGTTTAATTGACGTTTACACTTCCAGCACCATTTGCGCCAGAACTTCCGCATGAAATAGCATCTCCAACTCGATGTATGGGTTTACCATTTACATTTACATTTGGTGAACCTGCTGCAGCTGTAGCTCCATGAGGAGGCGCACCTGGACAAGCATGAGCAGCATATGCATCACCTTGTCTCACTACTGCCTTACCTTCTATAAAAACATCTCCACTAAAAGCTGAAGGCGGTCTTGGAGGAGCACCGCATGGATCTCCAGTAGATGCAGATCCTTGAACAACTGGATTAGGCATAATTTTCTCCTATGATGTCATAATTTTAACTAACCATGAAGGAGCATTGGCTGATCTACCAGAAGCTCCCCAATATGTGGCTGAATTGGCCGGTACTGTATTTCCAGCAGATATGTCGAGGTGAACGCCAACATTACCCATATAACCAATACCCGCTCCAATTGCGGTAGCTCCAGCATTTTTAGCAGCTTGGACCCAAGCATGAAGATCTGGTGAATTTACAGTCAAACGCTTACCATCTTTATAAAGCCATACATCAGCAGCATATCCATTTAAGTGACGATCGGAGCCAGTTCTTCTTTGAGGTGTCATACCACCAGAGAAAATTTCAACATCCAAGCCAGTGGAGTTAGCTGCAGAAATAATAATGCTTTCAAGTGCTGGTTGAATTTCTTTATTACGAGTTGCATATTGATTAACATATTTAACTCTTGGTGTATCATTAATAATTTTACCAGTTGAAGATATAGTTCCTGAATCTGTTTCTGGAATTTGAGTATCTGTAGCTGAAAGACTTGTACCACTCCATCCAGAAATTCTAGAATTACTTTCTCCTGATCTACCAGTAAGTCTAAGAGCATCAATTTGTTGAGACACAGAAGAAGTACCATCAGGCTTAATTACAGAATATTTTGGAGTTGGAAATTGAATATCAGTATCAGCTTCTTCAATCTCAATTAAGAATGGTGTTGCTTCGTCATCTGTAAATCCAACACCTGGTAAATCTACTCTTTCTAGAAGTTCGTCTGGTGTATGTAATACAGGAGCTTCTGCGCCAGGAGAAGAAGGACTAAATGGACTCATAGTTCCACCTGGGTTCAAATTCAAAGTAGAAGATTTAATATTTGTAGTTCCAGAAGATCCAAGATTAGTAGTCGCACCCGCAATATTTACTTCAGAATCTCCATCAATGTTAGTAGTTGCTGATATAATATTTGCTTCAGAAGAAGCATCAGCGTTAAATGTAGTAGTCAAAAGATTTATTTCTGAATCTGCTTCTAAATCAATATTAGAAGTAGCACTCATTGAAATATTATCTGTTTTGATTGCTAATTCTGAAATGCTCATATCCAAGTTATCAATTTCACCTTTTAGATTAGGGGCATCCATATAAATTTCTTCGGTAGCATTAATGGAATACTTTGGCCCATTAGCACCA
>Ga0181590_10002043_pt1 | contig 16978 bp, 14 predicted proteins | sample 071ome_34_FD_132446 | JGI IMG/M metagenome (GOLD analysis project Ga0181590, IMG submission 132446) | Coastal salt marsh microbial communities from the Groves Creek Marsh, Skidaway Island, Georgia - 071411BT metaG (megahit assembly) | ecosystem: Environmental > Aquatic > Marine > Intertidal...
CTCAAGAATCGTATCGATGAGGCCACTGAACAGGCGGTAGTGGCCTGGGCTATCGAACAACCAGCTCATGGTCAGCACCGTACCAGTAATGAACTGCGCAAAATCGGCATCTTCGTCTCTGGCGGCGGAGTTCGCTCGATCTGGCTTCGTCATAATCTGGAAAACTTCAAAAAGCGCCTCAAAGCCCTGGAAGAGATCGGCAGCCATATGTACTTTACAGGTCACGCCCTTGTTTGCAGCAAGCGGAAAAACGACTCCCGTGACGGAATGAACAAACTCATGCAAATCAAAATCGACAGCTTCAGGCTCAGTCCTGCCCGCCTCGATTTTGGAGAAATCGAGAATGTTCTCGATCAGGGCCAGGAGTGATTTAGCTGACGCGTGAATGGTATTGGCGTATTCCTGCTGCTGCGGGATAAGCTCGGTAGTATTGAGCATATCGCTCATGCCCACCACACCATTCAGGGGAGTGCGGATTTCATGGCTCATGTTAGCCAGGAACTGGCTTTTCGCTTCACTGGCCATTTCCGCTTCACGAGTAGCCGATTGCAAACGGGTCAGCAGCGCAGCGATATAAACAGGCAGTACCGACAGGGACAAAAACAGGCCGCCGCCCAGATAAAGGTGCTGGGACCAGTAATCGCTGAGAAACATCACCAGGGAAAAGCCGAATATGCTCATACACATACTCAGGTACAGATAGTTCTTTCCGTAGCGGAAACCATTCCCGAAAGTAGTCCATAGATAAATAAGGAAAAGTGGACTGCCCGCCTCACCCGATATACTCATGGCCGCAGTAGTCGTTCCCAGGTCTGCCAGCATGCCTATTATTCGGCGCGGGACATTGGGGTCAGGTCTTTTTATGCTCCATGCCAGGACGGCCAGGGAGAAAGGAATGGCATAAAGATAAATAAGGACTACGACATGACTTAAGAGCTGGTTCAGATAACAGGCGTACGCATATATGACAACGATCAGGCAATTGATCAGCCGGACAATTGCTTGTTCGCGATCTGTTGACTGCTTCTTCTCTGAGCTCAGGTTACTTGAAACCTGCATATTATCCGGATTCCCTGGAGTACCTTTGTACCAACTCTACTCGCTGTCTGTAAGTAGCTTTACTATGAGTTCTCTCTGGGCAAAAAAAGCTTCAACACACTGGGGATCGAAATGCTTTCCTTTTTCATTTTCTATTTAGTCAAAAGCAGAATCCAGGGACCATGCTTCTTTATACGGGCGTTTGGTGATGAGGGCATCGAACACATCGGCTACCATGGCAATACGGGCTTCAATGGAAATTTCTTCTCCCTACAAGCCCCTCGGATACCCTGTGCCATCGAATTTCTCATGATGGTGCAAGGCAATGATTGCCCCCATCTGCACAAAAGGTGACGGGCTGTCTTTCAGAATTTCATAGCCGATCTGGGGGTGTCGCTTCATGATTTCAAATTCATGGTCTTCCAGGGGGCCTTCTTTCATCAGGATATTGTCCGGTATGCCAATCTTGCCAATATCATGCATGGTTGAAGATATCTGGAGCTTTTCCTTGTGTTCATCATCAAGCCCGAGCTGCTCTGCTATGATGTAGGCCAGCTCTCCCATACGCATTAGGTCACGCCCGGTTATCTTGCCCTTGTATTCCCCCGCCTTGGCCAGCCTTGTCAGGGTTTCCAGCTCACGCAACTGCACCTGCCGGGTAGCTTCCTTGACCTTCTCTTCCAGGGACCGGGCATGGTTACGGATAATCAGCTTCTGCCTTTGCAGGGTCAGCAAATTACGACAACGTACCTGGCACTCGTGGATATCCACTGGTTTCACCAGGAAGTCTGTGGCACCTGCCTCAAGCGCCTTGTAAAGAGACTCCTTGTCATCCAGGGCCGTAATAATCACTATGGGGATATCCCTGTAGTTGCCTGAGGCACGAACTTTCTCAATAAACTCGACGCCATCCATTACAGGCATCTGGTAGTCGGTCAATATCAGGTCCGGGCTGTGCGTCTCCATTTCACGAAGTGCATCCATGGCATTGTCAAAAGACTTGATCTCGATCCGGTCATCAATGGTCCGGGCAATTCTTTCCATGATAATGCGGCTTGTCGCCTGGTCATCAATGATGAAGATCATGTTCTTCTCTGGTCGCTCTATGGCACCTTCGTTCATTTCTGGTCTCAATGCTGTCTGTTGCAATTAGGGTTTGTATTTCAAATTGCGTCCCTGCAACCTTTATATTTCTTATCACAGCGTATCCAGATTCACTAATGGCTACTGGGTGAATCTTCTGGCCTCATAGTACTTATCTCAGCACTATTGCCACCGGTATTACCGTCCGATTAATTCTAGTATTTCCTGGGTCTGCAATACCATGATCCAGTTCATTATATGCCCACACTAAGGTGTGATACTGCCACCTGGCAAAAGTTTGCATAGGGGCAATGGCTTACTGATGTGAAAATATCCGCGTAGCGTCTGTTTTGGAGGGGGAGTGCCTGGCCTGTCTCAACCTTGGGGGAGAAATCTCTGCTGACTTTGTACTGGTTTTCAGCCGGCAAGGTTGTTCAGTCCTGATGTAGTCTGACCACGGAAACCAGGCCAGTTTATACTACATTGGAGTGTTTTAGCAGCCTGTTTGAACACTGACACACCCTGAAACAGCTTTTGCTTCCTGGTATCGCACCAGGGGTAAATCGAGCTGAAAAATCTATCCCGAACGTTTTCTGCAGGGGATCAGCGGCAGCTTATAACCACCTTATAGCAGATATTCCGGTAACACTCAGTCAATCTTGCGATACAGGGATCGCACACTGATGCCCAGAATTCCGGCAACCTTTTCCTTGTCATCATCGTGGCGAAGCAACAGGTCATTGATATAGCGTCGCTCCAGCGTCTTGAGATCCATTTCGCGTTCACCTGGCTGTGATATCGCCGTAATATCCTGCGGTTGCTGTACCACCTGGTCAAAAAAACAGCTCCGAATGGTGTCTTCGGAAATCTGGCGGGTATCACTCAATACCAGGGCCCGGCTCAGAATATTACGCAGTTCCCGGATATTGCCTTTATAGGCATGCTTGAGCAGCTCACTTTTCGCCTCTGGTGATAATGAAAATTCCTTACCCAAATCCAGCCGCTTCAGCAGGGCATCAGCAAGCAACGGGATGTCTTCTGTTCGCTCATGCAAGGCCGGCAAGTGAATGGGAAATACATTGATCCGGTAGTAAAGGTCATCCCTGAAACTGCCAGCACTGATCATTTGCGGCAGGTTGCGGTGCGTGGCACAGATCAGGCGAAAGTCAGAGCGCCTGACTTCGGCGCTGCCCACGGCTCGAAAGGTCCCGGTTTCCAGAAGCCGCAACAGCTTGACCTGGGTCGGCATGGGTACGTCCCCTATTTCGTCCAGGAACAGGGTACCGCCATCTGCCAGTTCAGCCAGGCCTTTCTTGTTGGAAACGGCACCGGTAAAAGCGCCTTTGACGTGACCAAATAGTTCGCTTTCAAACAGGGAGTCGGTCAGCCCGGTACACTCGAGAGTCACCAGGGGCTTGTCCTTGCGCTTACTGGCTTCATGAATGGCGCGGGCAGCCAGTTCCTTGCCCGTACCTGATTCGCCCAGCAACAATACCGAGATATCCGAGACACCGACGCGGGCAATTTTTTCCAGCATGTCGTTGAAGGCTTTACTCTCACCAACCATTTGCTTGTTTTGTATTTCGCCGCTGGCCAGGGGTACCGGGCGCAGCAGTTCCACGAAATAGATCAGCTCGCCTTCCTGGTTATGGATCGGGAGCATTTCCACATCCACATGCTCCTTGCCCCGGGGTGTCTGGTGTATATGCAACACACGCTCCTTGTGGCCTGAACGCCTGGCGGCGCCCAACGGACAATCCTCTCCAGCCTGGTCACAGGGCACCTGGTAACCATGTGATACCTGGAAACAGCGATTCGTCTTACTGAAATCGATATCTCCGAATGTCTCCTGGTAGCGGGCATTGGTGGCGAGGATTTCATAGTCGGCGGACACCAGGATGGCGGGACAATCGTAGCCATTGAGCATGGCGGCCATTGGTGCTTTCTGGTCAGAAGCAATGAGATTCATGGTCTTTGTCATTTATGTCAAATTACTTGTCAAATTTGACATATTCATGGGTCTTGTCAAGCCTCCATGAACAGTTTTTTTCATCCTGAGAACAATTATTCCATTTAATTTCAAATGGTTATTATGTTTTCGAGTTCTTGGCACGCTCTCTGCAATAACAAACAGTGAAGAAAGAATGAAGGAATAGTGAAGTAAGCGAGCGTTCCCCGGGCAACAGGTTAAAGAAACCAAACCTTTGGTCGGAACAACAGAATTTTCAGATTAAATGAAGGAGTGAAGACAATGGTTAAAATCAGAAATATGGTCGCCCTGATGTTGCTTCCCATGGTAATTACCGCGGGCTGCATGGTGTGGGTTCAGTATTTTCCCAACCCGATGATGTGAAACTTTTAAAGAATCCCTCTTGAGGTTTGACTGGATTCGAACCAGGGGCAGGTCCCTCCAACATCCCCTCCATGTACCTGCCCCTTTTTTTTTGCAATGTGCACCGGGATCCGCTGATCAGTCCAGTGTGTCCCTGGGTAAACAATGTTTACCTGAATGTGAACAATTCTACAGGCGGGGAGGAAAGCTTTACCATGCCGCCGTTTTTCAAGCCCGCACTTTCCTGATGTTTGTTCGAGGAGAACCCGAAATGATCAAGACACGATTTATGACCCTGCTTATGCTCTTGCCCCCGGTTGTTACCGCGGTAGCCCTGCTCTGGGCCAATGGCCTGTTGTTGGCCATGTAAGAAAAGCCTTTGCTGAAGGCCGGGTGAATACCCGGCCTGACCTGCCTTCAATTCACTAAAGCCGTTATTGGCTGAGCAATTCCCTGGCCAGGGCAAGCATTTCTGCGCTTTCCGCCCTGTCTGCACGACCACCGGCTTCATTGGCCGTAGCCGCATCCACGATGGTCTTGCCCCTGTCATCCGTTAAATCGACCTCGGCGCCATGGTCTACCAACCATTGCACCACTGACATCCAGTTCTGTTTTACCGCACCAAAGATCGGGGTTTGGCCTGCCCGATTGGTCATGGTGGACATCCGCGCAATCCGTGCCGTGTGACTCGAGGTGTCCTGGACCCGGCGATTGATATTAGCACCTGCAGCCAGCAGAATTTCCAGGGCTGGAATGACCAGGTCTTCGCGGCCTTCTTCGTAGGTCCCTCGTAGTTGTCCGCGCCGATTGCCAAACCCGGCTGCTGCCATGAAAGGAGTCACGCCCATGACATTGGGCAGGTCAACCTGCGCACCGTATTCCAGCAACAGGCTGATGGCATCGACATCATGGGAATTGGCAGCACGCAACAGGGGTGTGGCGCCGGTAGTCAGGTGATCATCAACAAAACGGCCACTGTTACCGCCACGTCCCGGGCGATGAAAGTTGAGCTGCGAGTCCGGGTTCACACCGGCATCGAGCAACATACGGGCTATCTCCAGGGGCGTGGTGACTGAAAAATCATTGCCGTCCTGTGCAGTGCGCCGGGACTGCGACATCCCCTGGAAAGAATTCATATCAATGGCGATATACAGCGCCGTACGTCCCCACCAGTCCCACAGGTGAGGGTTGGCGCCTTTCTCGAGGAGCAGTTTGGCCGTGTCGTAACGCATGTTGTCGATGGCAATCATCAGGGGCGTCACTGCATCCGGTGTCGGCTTGTCGATATCCGCACCGGCCTCCAGGATAGCCTCAACACAGCCGGTACAACCGGTACGTGCACCATAGAGCAAGGCGGTCAAACCACCGGTCGGGCGATACTGGGCACGGGGTTCGGAGGTAATCTGGCTGCCCCAGTCAAAGGCCCTGGCCCTGACGCTGACATCGGCACCATGTGCCAACAGCAAACGTGTCATTTCAGGATGATCACTGGCTGCTGCCCACATCAGGGCTGTCTGCCCACGCCACTGCTCGGCCACGTTAACATCGGCACCAAAGTTCAGCAGCAGTTCGGCTATTTCCACAACGCCGGTGCGGGCGGCCAGCATCAGTGCTGTCTGGCCATCAGTGTTGGCCGCTTCCGGGTTGGCGCCGGCATGCAGCAACATATCGACCAGCTCAACATTACCGGCATTGACCGCCTCGGCCAGGGGGCTGGCACCATAACTGTTCAACAGGTTCGGATCTGCTTCCCGCTCCAGGAGTTCATTCACCAGTTCGGTATCCACGTTGTACACCGCCCAGAGCAAAGCCGTTGAACCATCGCCCTGGCGGGAGTTCACATCGGCACCTAACCGGATCAGCTCGAGTGCTTCCTCACGATTGCCGTCCTGAATCAGATCAGCCAGATCTTGTGCTGCTGATGCGACAGGAACAAGGAACAAGGAACAAGGGACAAGGAGGTATGCCATCCCTTTCAATGTTATTTTTTTAATCTGTTGTAGATAGCCCATTTTCATAATCTTTCTCTGGTATCAATCGAAGCCCTTCCTTGTCCCTTGTCCCTTGTCCCTTTGGTTAAACAATATTCGGCTCAAGCTTGTTGTGATGCGCCCAAAGTCCCTTGTGTGCGTCGTAGAGAAACTTTGCCGGGTCATCCAGTTTTCTGGGCAGGTTATCCATGATGCCGGTGGCCAGGCTGTCCTGGTAATCAAAACCCATGCGAATCTGGTCGACCAGGGTGTCGTAAAGGAACTGCATCATGTCACGTTCGGCTTCCACGTCAGCACGTCCAATGACGGGACCATAGGAAGGCAGGTAGCGGGTTTCATCATTGCCCATGTCCAGCAGCCTGTTGAGGGCATCCACGCGACCACCAATCCAGCCACCACTGAACCAGTCGAAACCGGGATCAATAACCGGGGAGACCACATCGCCGACAGCAATGACATTGGCATTGTTGAAACGCACGTAGAGATCACCATTGCTGTGTGCCATTTCCAGGTAACCGTATTCCACTTCCTCGTTGCCCACATCAATACTGCCGCTGGTGTACACGGCTTCTTCAGGCCAGGCATCGGCCGGCATGGGCTGGTGATAGCGTTCCTCTTCGAACAGGTAGTACGGTGTTTTCAGATGCAGTTGGGTATTCTTGTGCGCAATGATGCGGGCACCACGATTGCCGAAATAAGCATTGCCACCCACCTGGTCAGGATGCCAGTGAGTATTGATCAGGGTATGGACCGGCTTGTTGCCAAGAGCGGCTACCAACTGATCGGTGGCCTGTGCCGAGCCACTGTCTACCAGCAAGAGACCGTCACCGGAATCCAGGGTAATCACGTTGCCGCCCACATCACGGACCAGGTTAATGGCCGGAGTGACCGGGTCAACCAAAGCGCCCTGGGCCAGCACGAGTCGCGGCAATCCCATGGCTGCCATAGTGCCAGCACCGGCGAGCAAAAATGAGCGGCGGCCAGCCAACATTTCATTGTGTTTCATGACTTACTCTCCCGATACAGCAGCAAGCTGGCCTGCTTCGCTGTTTTCATCATGAGGCAGCGCCTGGTTCTGGAAGGCATCACTGTTGACGATGCCGGATATCAGGGAAGACAGTCGGTAGTCATCTGCGGCAGCGTTGCGAACAATGGCGCGCAGCTGGGGCATGTCGAAATATTCCAGTTCACGATTAAGCGCATACATCATGAGCTTCTCAGTCATGGCCAGAGCGAATTGCTCAGGCCTGCCGGCCAGTTCTTCACGCAACTCGATCACGCCGTCAATGGCCTTGCCGTTTGGCAATACTGTACTTGCGTCGATGGGAGCTTCTGCCAGTAAATCAACATCGCGCCACTGACCGGTGACGGTAAAGTTTTCCAGCGCCAGGCCAATGGGATCGATCACGCCATGACATTGATTACAGCCGGGGCTTTCACGATGCTGCTCAAGACGGGCGCGCACAGTTGTCGGCTTCTGGCCTTCCGGTACGGACAGGTCGGTTTCAACATTGGGTGGTGGCGGTGAAGGCGGTGTACCCATCAATTTTTCCAGGACCCAGGCACCACGCAGCACCGGAGAGGTACGATCGCCATAGGATGTGCGCAACAGCGCTGCTCCTTTGCCCAATATGCCCCACCGACGCTCATCATCCAGGGTCACCCGGCGGAACTGTCCGCCATGGACACCATCGATGCCGTAATGACGGGCAAGGCCTTCGTTCAGATAGGTCCAGTCTGCTTCCAGCAGATCAGTCACCGGTCGGTCTTCCAGCAGCACACTGCCCAGGAAGAGGGTCAACTCGGTACTGAACAGGTCATACATCTGGTCGCTGAAACCGGGAAACAGGTTGGGGTCCGGGTCAATGGCATCCAGTTCGTCCAGGTTCAGCCACTTCAGGGCAAAGCTGTTGACCAGGTGCTCGGCGCGATCATCATTCAGCATGCGCATGACCTGCTGGTCCAGGACCTCACGGTTTTTCAGCTCTCCGGCCTGTGCAAGATCCAGCAAGGTGCTGTCCGGTCCCTGCCCCCATAAAAAGAACGAGAGACGGGTCGCCAGTTCCATATCATTGAGGGCAAACACCTGGGCATCCCCGATATCACGTATGGGTGAAATACCGCGGTACAGGAAGTCAGGGCTGGCCAATACGGCAGCCACGAGCTGTTCCACGCCCCCATCAAAGCCTCCCGGTCCTTCATTACCCATATCAAAGAATGGCATCAGGGCATCCAGGTCTTCCTGGGTTACCGGACGACGATAGGCACGTCGGGCCAGGTTTTCAGCAATACGGATTGCACAGGCCCGCTCATCGGCAACCTCGTCAGGCTGGCAAACAAAGATTTTTTCGCGGCTGTCGGTCATGGAAATTCCGGTGGCATTGAAGGGACCGATAATTTCTATGCCGTCCAGCAATCGGGGTACACGCAGTGAACCGGTGAAGGCAAAGCCACCATAGGGCGTAAAGCCGCCAATCATTTCATCGGTTTCCACCCGCGCCCTTTCTATGAAAGTCACCGTGACGTCATGGACACCGGCCTTGATCAGCAGCGGAATGTCCTGGAACCGTTCCATCACCTGGGCCACGGCAGGCGCGCCGCCCTTGTTGACCAGGGCAAAGTCTTCAGGCCCGCCTATCTGTTCACGAAAGACCTCCTCGCTGTCAATCAATACCACGAGCGTCTGCTCGGTTTCGATGGAACGCGGATAGAGGCCGACATCCAGGTCGAGAATATTCAGGCGATATTCCCCGTCGGCAGGAAAATTATGGGAGATCTGCATACCGCCACGTGTGCCCAGGGGGAAACCGTCCTGGTAGGTATCCTGGTCACCACTGACCACCTGGTACCAGCTGTTGGACAGTTTCGGTACCGGCTGGCCCACGGCCAGTTTGGCGACTTCACGAGCCACATTGATATATTGCTCAAGAAAAGACGGCGACACACTCAGGGCCGCAGCAATATTGTCAAAACCATCCACTTCGATATCCACCGGCAGATAATCCGCGGCATTGATATCCACACCCAGCAGTTCCTTGACGGCAATGGCGTACTCGGTCCGGTTGAGCCGCTGCACCGGGACATGCCCGGCCGTGATGCCATGCCCTGCGCTGATCGCCTCATCCAGGTTGCCTTCCAGCCAGGCGACAAATTCATCGATGGCTTGCTGTTCAGGCTGGTCACTGCCCGGCGGTGGCATGAGTCGGCCCCGCAATTTGCGCACGGCGGTTTCCCAGATATCCGCATCACTACCCACGTTGTCCAGTGACATGAGATCAAAAGCCACGCTGCCGGCCCAGTCCTCGCTGTTATGACAGTCGCTGCAATAGGCATCAAGAAGTGATCCAGGGGGATTATTTTCCTGGGCAATGGCCATCGACAGTGTGAAAGTCAGTGGTAATGTCAGTAGCAGTTTTCGCATCATGCAGATTTCAGATTCAGTAATTATTTCAACAGGTTAGCCGGCAACTACAGGCGTTATTCCTGTACCGGGCTCCGGGCGACTGATTATACTTGGTTTACCAGCGAGATAATAACCGCCCTGTTCTATTAGACACCTCGCAGGTAACTGATCTTCCGGGGATTTCAGGAGTTTCTCCTTATTTTCATAATTTCAAAATAGGGTGGAATTCCTGCTGTACAACCCCTGGTGCCTCTTACATAATAAAAACTCATCAGAATTAAGTGCTTACATCAGCTTGTTACTGACCAGGTAAGCCCACTGAGGAAGCGGCCGGAGACAGCATTTGGCGAAAATTCCACATAAAGAACGAGTGATGTTTTACTGCCTGGCCGCAGCACTCCCTCTTTTCATAGTCGCTTCACTCTACAACTACAGTCTTTTGCGTGGTGAAGGCCATTACCTGTTTGGTACCAGCCTGGAAACACTTGGCTATGTTATCCAGGCCGAGTTCCTCGCCGTAGCCAGCGGCATCCTGGTGCTAATCCCCTTGCTGGTCCAGGCGAACTCGAAATACCTGCGCTGGTTCCTGTACTCCGTGTTTGCCATCATGGCCGGCGGCCTGTCATGGCTGGCTTATGAAATTGATGGCGCACCCGGCATGATTTTCTATGCTCTGCTTGTTTTCGTTTACTACGGTGGCGGCACCTTGCTGGTGTTCGACTGGTATGCCGGAACCACCCGCACCTTTTTATCCCTGCTCAGGTGGTCCATGGGCATTTTCATTTACGTGACTTTGCAATTGTCTTTTAACCTGGAAAGTGACATCAGTGTCTGGAAAAACACGCGTACTGTCATTCCCTTCGGCGCCTCTTTCTTCTATATCCTGAGTGTTCTTGAGCTGGTTGTGTACACACCGCTTACGTATTATCTTGAAGAAAAACACAATCACGACAAATTGCTGGCCAAGGGGATCGACAATATGCTGAAGGCGGGCCAGTCCACCAAGGCAGAACCGACAACCTGAGCAGCACTCCAATTCCTGCCCTGTAAAGGCCAAGTGGAAAAAACAAGAGGTCGTCCGGCAGACTTCTGCTGATGACGGCTCCCTTTTCGTTCCTGCTCCCGGTTCTTGTAGTCGGGACCAAAGAAGGAGGCAACTTATGAAACGCGACATCATCAATCCCTGGACCTGGCAGGAAGCCCTCGGGTTTGTGCATGCCAACAAGGTGGACAATGCCGAATCAGTGCTTTTTCTTGCCGGCCAGACAGCCAGTGATGAAAACGGCCATTGCCTGCACCCCGGGGACATGGCAAAGCAGATCGACAAGGTACTTGAGAATATCGGGATTATCCTGCAACAGGGCGGCATGGACTTCACCAACGTCGTGCGACTGAACATTTTTACCACCGACATGAATGCCATACTGGAAGCCCATGATCACATGACCGCCAGCCTCAAGGCTTTGGGTTGTCAGCACGCCGGCTGCCTGCTGGGCGTAACGGCCCTGGCTTCACCAGGCGCCATGGTGGAAATGGAGGTCACCGCCGCCAGGTAATCCTGTCGCCACCCAATGGGTAAATTTGTTTTTGTCTCCTACCTGAGCGCCAGGATTTCGATTGCCCTGGCCAGCTCCATGTTGTCAGTGGCCATTGGCTGGCACCTGTTCACTTTCAGTGAAGATCCGTTTGACCTGGCACTCGTCGGCCTGATGCAAATCACGCCGATGATGCTGCTGTTTATCGTTTCCGGCTGGGTCAACGACCATTTTTCCCGCAAGAATATTCTCGTCCTGTGCGCTGTTGTAGAGGCGTGCGTGTATATCGGCCTTGCCCTGAGCATGAATGGTGGCGACCTGAACAGGCCCATGATTTTCTTGCTGCTTTTTATCCATGGCACTGTGCGCACGTTTTATGCGCCCGCCTCGTCAGCCATCCTGCCAAACATTGTCAGCACTGATTACCTGTCCCGCGCCATCGCCATCACCAGCACGACCTGGACCACCGCCCAGACACTGGGCCCGCTGGTGGCGGGGATACTGATTGCCCTGGTGGATTACGGTACCTACTGGTTCATGCTTGCCCTGGTGATACTGGGTGCGGTCTTGTACCTGCAGTTACCCCCATTGAAAACCACCAAACCCATGGGCCGCGGCATCGACCAGTTGCTGGACGGTATCCGTTATGTAAAACGCGACCCGATTGTCTGGCCGAGCATTTCCCTGGACCTGTTTATCATGCTCTGCGGCAGCGTCATGGCCCTGTTGCCTGTCTATGCCGTCAATGTGCTTGAAGTCGGTACGATCAGCCTGGGTTTCATGCGTGCGATGCCGGCACTTGGTGGTGTCATGATGGGCGTATTGCTGGCCCGGCTGCCGCCCAGGCGCAATTCAGGCAGGTTGCTGTTTATCGCACTGGGCGTGTTTTCCGCGTCCATCCTGGTGTTTGCCATCTCGTCCGTACTCTGGCTCAGCCTGATTGCCTTGTGGGTGTACGGGGCTTCCGACATGATCAGTGTCAATATTCGCAGCACGCTGATTCAACTGGCGACCCCTGATGTTTTGCGTGGTCGCGTGAATGCGGTCAACATGCTGTTTATCGGCATTTCCAACGAGATGAGCGATTTCCGTGCCGGGTCGGTGGCCGCCGTACTGGGACCGGTGCTCACCGTACTGGCCGGGGCCGGCATGGCCTTCATGGTCACTTTGGGCGGCTACAAACTTTTCCCGGAATTGCGTAACCTCGACAAGCTGACCGATGCCGAAGCGAAAGAGGAGTAAGCAAGTGAAACACCTGGATATTCATGTACGAGGCAAGGTGCAGGGCGTGTGGTTTCGCGCTGCGACACAGGAAGAGGCTGCTCGCCTGGGTATCAATGGCTTTGTTCAGAATGAATCCGACGGCAGCGTCTACCTGGAAGCTGAAGGCAGCCAGGAACAACTGGCAGACTTACTGGTCTGGCTACAACAGGGACCGCCCCGGGCTGAAGTCGATGACATCACGAGCAATGAATCCGGACTGAAGAATTTCAGCGGTTTTGAGATCAGGCGGTGATGGTGAACGGCGCTAACACTGGTGATGCGCCATCTGCCTATGAAGTCGACACTTCCCCGAGCAGCCAGTCAACAGCAGGGTCGCTGCGATCAACGCGGAACTTGCGTAGCAGGTAGTTCAATTGGGGTGTGCCGGACAGCAAGTTCGCAAACTCATTCATCGGAAAACTGACCAGCCTGCAATCGGTTTCTGCCTCTATGACTCCCGGCATTGCCGAAGAGAAAGGCCGCTGTCCGAATTCATCACCAACGCCCAGTGCGGCACCGTTACATACCCCTTGTCCTTCGTAGAAAATGTACCAGTCATCTTCCGATAATGTAAATTGCTCACCAGCGGCAATATCCACTTCACTGGCTATGCCGGATATTTTTTCCAGCACAGTAGAAATCAGTTCCCAGAACTGGGGCAACTTGCGTAGCGCCGCACGCATTCGCCAACGCTTGAGCAGACGATCCCGGTAGCCTTCCCTGACCACGAATTCATTGAAGTTTTCCTCGGAAAAGACCATGACCGACACTGGAGAGCTTGCCACTACGCTGGCATTGCGCACATTGGTACCCGTCACAACAGCCATCTCACCGATTATTTCTCCGGCCTGCAAGCTGGCAATAGTCTGGAAATCCTCACCATCGAAAACCACGACATCACAATAGCCGGTCAGGATCAGGTAGACAAAACCCCGGGAGCGCTCCTCCTGTACCACGATGACATCACCCTTGTTATAGCGTCGGACTTCTTCCTCCGCCATGATGGTGCGTACCCAGCGGTCTGAAAAAGGCTCACCCAACCAGGTCGACAGATACTGGTTCATGAGAGAGTTATAGATGGATTCATCGCCATCCACCATGATGTAACGCTTGCCGGAGCTGGCCAGCGAAAAAGTGGTAGTGAACTGGTGGGCCAGTTGCTCGACGTGTACAAACACCACCCGGTCGGCATAGGAATTCAGCGCATCTTCCGGGTCACCATGAATGGCACCGGCACCGCCATCGGCAACCAGCAGGTCATAGCGTTCGGAAAAAATTCGTCGGAGGTTTTCGTAGGTATCATCGCTGACAATATTCCGCTCATGCATTTCCCGCACCGAGCTCATGCCATTGTTATCACCAATAATGCAGATACGCTTGCTATTCCCTTTATGTTTTAAGGTAAAAGTCGCACCTATTGTAGGAATACTATGCACGGTGATGTGGGGCAGAATTTCCATACCGAAATATTTTAACGGCTCAGCCGGCCTGACCTCGACAAGCTGAAAATATTCGCGAATGACATCAGCCTTCCAGTTCAGGTGACAGCTGAGTTTCTCGATGGCCATTTCAAAAATTTCCCGCGTGGTGATCACCTCGACCCGGTGCGGCATTAGAATCAGCGGAAACATGGCACAGTGATCATCATGCAGATGCGTCAGGAAAATTGACGACACGGAATTCTTGGAGATGCCGCGGGCGAACAGATGCTTGTCTAGGTAGGGGATGGAATCGATCAGGATATAGGAACCGTTATAACACAGTGCCAGGCCGGTACAGGGCTCATTGGCCGTGAATCCCGAAGCACTGCCCAGGATTTCCAGGCCAAGCTTGACCAGGTCACGGGGAATAAAGTCCGACTGCATCTGGTAAGGCGGAAATATGGTGACATCTTCGTTGAGATCCACTTTCACAGCCTGGCCGCCGGCATTGACGGTATAGCGGTCTGGTCCATCGTGGGTTATGTGAAATGAGCCCACGGAGGCCTCTGCGTTTTCCAGGGGAATCACGTTGAAGAAACTTTCCACGTCACGAATGTTGCCGTTTTCATCTTTCAGGGCAAGGTAGTCGGAGGCGCCCAGCCATTCTCGCTTGAGATGATCCGGGGTTTGCCATTGGTCCAGTTCCTCATCGGTGGGACCCAGCAAGGTGAATCGTAAAAGACGGAAGACCTGGCTGATATCTTCCGGTGTACCAATCAGGTTAAGCCTCTTGCCCTTGGCCAGGCCATTACTGATGAAAAGAAAAAAATACAGTGGGAATTCGATATTGTTGAGTAGTGACCCGTCTTTTTCCTTGCTGTCGACCAGGACCAGTGTGCTGAAGGCAGAAATTTTATTCAGCAGCAAGCCCTTGAGTACTTCAGGAGGCTGGCCAAACAACAGGGATTCATCCCCAAACTGGACTACGCGACTGCCATCAGCCGGTTTGGAAATATCGAGAGTAGACATGAATGCTTCCGGTTTTCCCATAATGTTTTTGTTCTTGTTTCCTTACCGGGACAGAGAATGCAGTTGAAGCGATCTTGATGACCTGCACTGCCTGTCACCCAGTATATAAGGAATTAATATCATTTTGCCATCCCGCATTATTGCTGGGCATGGCAAGCATAGAAGTGTCTTTAAGGGGAAAGAACAGGAGTTTTTCCTGTAGTGTGACTTGATATCTCAAGAGTGTGAATTGACCCGCAATTCCAGAATCCCGAGAGTAGAAACCACTGTGCCAGGGGATTACCGACACCGGAGAGACAGGGTGAAAACTGCATTCAAACCAAGGACCAAGTGGAGGTGACCTTCTCTGGTCAGTTAGCCCTGTTTATACCTGTATACAGGCCGGAAATTGTCTCAGGCCTCAATTCGTCTGGCTGATTCAACTTCCGGTAGCAGCATCATCACGTGCGACAGCGACTTCTTCATGTTCGGCGAGATAGGAGCTGGTATTAAGTTTGAGATGTGAGAAGAGCATCCTGCCACCATAAGACACTGGTGTAATAAGGCCTGAATCCGCCTGCTTTGCCGGCAGATATTTCATGCGTACCGAGCCTCTGACATTGCCACCGATGACCTTTATCAGGTTGTCGGCTGCATCAACTTCAATGACAACATCACAATGCGTTCTGGCACCATCGCCCATATGGGGACGACGCTCTGCCAGGCTTCGGTATTCAGGACGACTACCCCGGCACAACATGTCACCAGGCAGGATTTCCTGTTCACCAATATCATAGGCTGTGTACGCTGCTTCGGGTTCAAGACCGTCACGGGCGCGGATGGCCTGGTCGATATAGGTATGGTGGGCGATGGCACGTTGAAATTGTTCGGGATTACCCAGGCCGCTTTCGCACATGACCCAGGAAATAAAGGCGGCTGACCAGAAGTCGCGCCAGCGGGCGGTGATGCCCAGTTCGTTCCAGCGTTGGTTCTGCTTGTTGAGTATCCAACTGCTGTCGGGCGCTGCGGCCCAGTAGCCGGCAACATCATCGGCCAGGCGGGAGGCCTGCTCTTCATCCATCCAGTTGGTGCGCCAGAACCTTCGCAGGCGACCGTTATTACGATCCAGTTCTTCCTGGCGGGTCATATCGATGACATTCTGGCCGAAAAACGTCCATTCCTGCTCTGAAATTTTGACAATACGCTCCCTGACCTGGTCAAGGGGGTACTCGCGACAACTGCGGTCAATAATGCGCATGGCACCAGGTTCACCCTGGATGCGCTCACCGGGAGGCATGACATCAAGAATATTCCTGGGCGCCCTTTCATAGGACGACTGCTCCTGGGCCAGGCAGAAGGATGTGCTGGCGGCAAGCAGGATGAGCAGATGCTGTATTTTTTTATTGAGTGTCATCTGGTACTTTTTGGTTTCATTGCAGTGGCTGACCTGACTGATAAAGCCTATATATTTTGCACAGATATGTCTACGCCATATGCCTGCGGGAATTCCTCTATAATGACCGCACATTCTATTGGATATTTATGAAAAAACTCAGCCTTGCACTCCTGGTTCTCCTGTTCCAGATCACATCGAACACAGAAGCCGCAGACATCAGCGGTTACACGTTACCGGATACCATCTCACGTTTTAACAAGAGTTATTCGCTCAGTGGCTGTGGCCTGCGTGAAATGCTCTTCAGTGACATCTATCTGCTTGGCCTGTACCTGGAAACCCCCATTGCCGATCCTGCCACTATCCGCAACAGTGGTCGTATTTTCCTGTTAAAGGTGCTCTACAAGGGAGATCTGCCAGAGGATCTTCCCGCACTCTGGAGCGAGCCGCTTGCCCGGCAGTTATCCAGTGAATACCTGGATATCCTGCAGGACATCTATGACAAGGTGGA
>Ga0181590_10002049_pt1 | contig 16952 bp, 17 predicted proteins | sample 071ome_34_FD_132446 | JGI IMG/M metagenome (GOLD analysis project Ga0181590, IMG submission 132446) | Coastal salt marsh microbial communities from the Groves Creek Marsh, Skidaway Island, Georgia - 071411BT metaG (megahit assembly) | ecosystem: Environmental > Aquatic > Marine > Intertidal...
AAATTCATAAAAATTTTATTCCCGATGGCTTTGTTTGGTTGGTTCGTAATGGTCCCGCTTCAATGGTTATGGTGGACTTTTCTTGGTTATTTATGACTTAAATTTGTTTTTCTTAACCTTGGTTTTTTTGTGTGCGAGTAAGCAACCAATAAGAAATCGTAAAATAGGTCAAATTTCTTGCAGAATAGCTAGGGGTATTGTTTCCGTTGTGTCAGTAAGAATCAAAAACCAGTAATTCAATTGAAAATCTGGAAATTAGAAATAGATCCAAAATATGGCAGTGCACTTAATAAAATTAGCTGTTGGGGTTGATAGCATTGAGCATCTCTCGCAGCTTCAGGTTCGCCGTCGGCTTGAGAATAGAGGTGTCCTTCGCCACTTAACGAGAAATACTCCCAAGCGGTCAAAAGAATTAATAGATGACGGGTCGATTTATTGGGTTATTAAGGGTTTCATCCGTGTGAGACAAAGGATCATAGGATTTGAAGAAGCAATTGGTAGAGGTGGAAAACGCCGTTGCGCGATATGCTTGGATCCTCAACTAATTAGAGTGTGTTTAACCCCCCAAAAACCACTCCAAGGTTGGCGGTACCTAAATCCCTTAATGTCCCCGAAGGATTTAGGGGGGGAAGATGTCAATGAAGAAGAATACTTACCCGAGAAACTATTTAATGAATTGAAATCCTTGGGTTTGATCTGACCTACTTATTAAATTAACTTTTCAAAAGTGCTTGAATTTTAATTTCTGGATTTTCAAGGTCGAGCTTAGCCACTTCTTTTCGGGCCTGCATCAATCTTTTCGCCATTCTTAAGTCTCTGGTGCTGTTGACTGAAATTGCTCCAACTATCAATTTGTTTTTGAGGTAAAATTCAACAAATTCATGTTTACCTTTATCACCTCTAGTTGCTGTTTCATCCCATTCCTCAGGTATACCTATCATCTGAATGTTCGCTTCAAATTGATCGGACCAGAACCATGGAATTTCGGAATAAGCGGTTCCTTTGCCGAGCATTGATTTGCCAGTGGCAATGCCCTGGTTCATTGCATTTTCCCAACTTTCTAAGCGGAGCCTTCTTCCTAAAATATTATTGGGGTGATTAGACACGTCACCAGCTGCAAAAATATTGGGGTCATTTGTCTGACAAAGCTCGTCGACTAAAATTCCATTGTCGATAGTAAGCCCTGCTTGCTCGGCTAATTCAGTGTTCGGGATAACCCCTATTCCAATGATGACCTTAGAGCAATTAATTACTGTTCCGTCTGAGAGGGTGGCAGATTCTGCGTGGTCTTTGCCATTTATTGATTTGACACCAGTATTGAGCAGAACCCTAACCCCATTACCTTGATGGTAATCGAGCATCCAATCACTGATTTCTGGAGTAACCGCCCGACTACAAAGTCGATCGGCGTATTCTACGACTATTGTTTCATAGCCAAGTTTAGTAAGAGTTGCAGCGCATTCTAGGCCTATCCAGCCCCCGCCAATTATCAATGCAGTGCCTCCTGGAGAGAGGTCCTCTCGGATCTTTAGAGTGTCATCTAATGTCCTGAGATAGTTTACACCTTCAAGTTCAACACCCGCAGCATCAAGCGGCCTTACTCGAGTTCCAGTTGTAATGGCAAGTTTATCCCAGTTTAGGGTCGTTCCATTATCCAGCTCGACAGATTTATTAGCGCGATCAATTGCCGTCACACGAGTTTTTAGGATGACATCAATTTTTTCTTCCGAGTATGAATTCTCAGGCCAAAAATAGGTGTTTTCGAGATTAAACTCACCAAGCAAAGCGCCTTTGGATAAAGGCGGTCTCTCGTAGGGTAAATATGGTTCTTCGCCAACGAGTGTTATATTGCCTTGGAACCCCTCGTTACGAAGGGTTTTTGCAACCCAACCCCCAGCTTGGCTCGCTCCTATAATTACAAAAGTTTCCTCTGCAAGCACGTTCTAACATCCTGATTTAATTATTCGGTTTTGGGAACACCAACAAAGATTTGATCCCCTTCAACTTTTACGGGGAACTTTCTGAGGTCCACTGTTGCTGGCGCTGTCAATGCTTTTCCAGTTTTTATGTCAAAGCATGCACCATGAAGGGGGCATTCAATGTTGCCATCTTCGATATATCCATCTGACATAGCGGCATAGGCATGTGTACAAATGTCATCAAGCGCGAAATACTCTCCATCCATTTTGTAAATACCGATATCCAATCGACCGACTGAAACCGCTATTACCTCTTCATCATCAATTTCATCGGCTTTCGCCACTGCGTGGTATTCGTAATCTTGATCGCTCATCATGACTTTCCTATTCTGTTACTTAAATTTGGACCTATTTTTTGACGCCAAAGTGGACTTTTTCATATTGTTTTTACCCGATCAAATACCCCTATGCCTTGACGCTGAAGCCGGCGAAACCAAGTTCCTGAACTGAATTTCGAACAGTTACGCCTGGCTTCAACGCCTCAGCGGCAGTTGCTCCGCCCGCCATAATAATCCAACCTTCCTGCAAAGGTTCTCCGGCCGCTGCTGCTATGCGGGCCGCTGCAGCCAGTGATCGTGCTGGATGTCCGAGGATAGCCGCAGAGGAACCAATTTGAGCTGGCCTGCCATTAATTTCCAATATCATCCCAAGATTGCTTAAATCGGGACCAGGCGAAGACCAACTTCCTACGACGTAGCCACTTGAAGAACTATTGTCCGCAACTACATCAGCAAGTGAAAATTTGAAATTTTTATATCGGGAGTCAATAATTTCTATTGCTGGGGCTACCGCATCAACGGCTGCCATCGCCTCGGCTGCTGTGCATGCATAAGGTAATGGCGCCCCGAGCAGGAATGCGATCTCGGGTTCCGCTCTAGGGTGGACATAATTTTTTATATCTATCTCGTCGCCATCCTCAACTAGCATGCCGTCAGATAGGCGCCCCCAAATCATGTCGTCAATGCCCATTTGGATCATTTTTGCACGGCTGGTGAAACCCATTTTAATGCCCACTTGAGTTTCTCCACGGGCTAACCTTCGAGAAAATGCAGCTGATTGGATTGCGTAACCCTCTTCAACGGTGATCTCTTCGTTTGCAGAAAGCTGGGGGATCGCCTTTGCATTCTTAGCGGCATCATCAACAATTTTAGCAAGTTTAAGAATATCTGCCATTATAGTGCCCCCCTTTGAGAGTCTTGGGTTGCCTTCGCAAGATCGAGAGCAACATCTACAATCATATCTTCTTGACCTCCGACCATCTTTCTTCGACCGAGCTCGACCAGGATATCGCGAGTATCAATTCCATATAATTTTGATGCATTTTCTGCATGTCTCAAAAAACTAGAATAAACACCTGCATACCCGATCGATAGCGTTTCTCTATCTACCCTCACAGGCCTATCTTGCAGAGGGCGAACAAGATCCTCGGCTGCATCCATTAGCCCAAAAACATCACATCCGTGATTTAGCCCCATACGATCGGCTACTGCCACAAATACTTCCAATGGGGCATTGCCAGCCCCGCCCCCCATTCCTGCTAATGAACCGTCGATTCTGCTCGCACCTTGCTCTATAGCTGCAATATTAAACGCGATCCCCAGTCCTAGATTATTATGGGCATGCATGCCCGTTTGGGTTTTTGGATCAAGAATATCGTGCATTGCTTTGAAGCGGTCGACTACACCATCGACTAGCAAGGCCCCTGCGGAGTCGGTTACATATATGCAATGTGCTCCGTATGACTCCATGAGTTTTGCCTGTTCGGCAAATGGCTTTGGTTCATTCATGTGAGCAAGCATTAGAAGGCAGGCGACGTCCATCCCAGCCTCTCGGGCCCATTCAATATGCTGTTTTGAGATGTCAGCTTCTGTGCAGTGAGTGGCTACCCTGACTGACCTTGCGCCTGCATCATATGCTGCCTTTAAATCTTCTATCGTGCCGATTCCTGGTAGGAGTAAAACCGTCAATTTTGCATTTTCGACTACTTCTGCCGCTGCCGAAATCCACTCCAAATCAGTATGTGTGCCAAATCCATAATTAAATGAGGTCCCACATAGGCCATCTCCATGGGTTACTTCAATTGCACTTACCCCCGCTTTGTCTAGCGCTTTCGAGATGGTCCGCACCTGATCTAGGGAATAGCCATGCCTGATCGCATGCATCCCATCTCGGAGAGTGGTATCTTGAATGTAGAGTTTTCGTTTTGAGTCTTTGTCCATTTTCAAGCATCCTTTCTCAGCTCGACCAGGCGCTCTGCTGTCTTAAGGGCGGCGGAAGTCATTATATCTAAGTTGCCTGCATAATTCGGCAGATAATGAGCTGCGCCCTCGACCTCCAAAAAGATGGAGGTTTTAATTCCCGAAAAATCCCCGTGGCCTGGGATGTGAATGGGAGTGTTATCGCCGATCCGTTCAAATTGCACCTCTTGTTTCAGTCTGTATCCTGGTACGTATTCTTGAACCTTCGCAACCTGTTCTTCAACAGACTTCCGTATGAGTTCTGTTTCAGTATCTTCGCTTAAAGCATAGACAGTATTACGCATCATCACAGGTGGATCGGCAGGGTTGAGAACTATGATGGCTTTACCGAGCTGCGCGCCTCCGACTGCCTCTATTCCCCTCGATGTTGTCTCAGTAAATTCATCTATATTGGCCCTTGTTCCTGGTCCAGCAGACTTTGAAGCGATGGATGCAACAATTTCTGCATAATGGACATGTGCGACTTTTTTAACTGCGTCGACCATGGGAATGGTCGCTTGCCCGCCGCATGTGACCATATTTATATTCGGCGCATCCAGAAGTTTATCAAGGTTTACGACGGGAACTACATAAGGACCTATTGCCGCGGGCGTCATGTCAATCATAGTTTTCCCATGTTCCCGAGAGACTTTATCGTGATAGGCGTGAGCGCCGGCAGATGTTGCATCAAATAAAATTTTGATTTCATTGAACCCGGGCATTTTAACAAGTCCATCGATGCCCTCAGCAGTGGTGCTGACTCCCATCTTGTTTGCCCGGGCGAGCCCATCAGAGCTGGGATCTATGCCCACCAGAGCCCCAACCTCTAAGATATTTGAGGTTCGAAGAATTTTTATCATTAGGTCGGTCCCAATATTACCCGATCCAATAATCGCTACCTTTGTTTTCATAGGTCTTTCTCTCTAAACACCGAATGAGGCCTGAACTGACCCCAAGCCGGAAATACGGACTTCCACTGCATCTCCCGGGGCAACGGGCGCCATTGGCCCAAGAGCTCCACTCATAATCACATCTCCTGCCTTGAGCGGCATGCCAACGTCTACCATTTTACGGGCCAGCCAAAGGGCGGCATTTAAGGGGTTTCCAAGACACGCCACGCCGGCGCCGACTGACACTTGGTTTCCTTTGTTTTCCATAACCATCCCGCACATCCTGAGGTCAATTTCGCTTAGGCAAACTGGCTTTGTTCCGAGTACATAAAGACCTGAAGATGCATTATCTGCTATCGTGTCAGTGATAGTTATATCCCAGTTAGCAATTCGGCTGCCGACAACCTCAATTGCGGGTAGCGCGTAGGCTACAGCATTCAAGACATCAACCAAGGTTAGTTGTTCGTGAAAAAGGTCGTCGTCGAGAACCAGAGCGACCTCTCCCTCGACCCGTGGTTGCATGATGCGTGCCGCATTAATTTCATCTCCATCGCAAATTTCCATATCTGCGTAGAGAATGCCGTAGTCTGGTTGGTCGACACCTAGTTGCGTTTGGACAGATTTGGCCGTCAAACCGATTTTCCTACCCACAGGACGTCGACCCTCTTTGATCCAGGCCTGGGTGTTAAGCGTTTGAATGGCGTATGCAGCATCTACATCACCTTTTTTGATTAAATCCCGGATTGGCTTGCAGGGTTTGCCCGTTTTTGCTGCATTCTTTATCCGTCTGGCTGCGGTTTGAATAGGATCGGCTTGTTTTGCCATTTCATAGACCTCTGGGTTGGGAATTCATTATGTTTATAGCGGCCTTGTCCGCATGCGGCCAGAGGTTATTCTTCGGTTATTTTTAATCCACCACTAGATGTTTTTACTCTCCTAATTCGGCACAGTAAGCCTCGGGTGTCTGGTGATCCGGTCGCAGGATCCCAGGGAGGACCATAACTCAAAGCGGCGTTAATATTTATTTTAAGGGCTCCAAAACCAAATTCCGAGGCATCTGGTGTCCACCAGCCCATACCCGTTCTCAGAACTCCCGCAGCTATGTCGGTTGTCACGCGTGCTCTAAGATTGCAGGCACCCGGCCCGCCGAGCAATTCCAATTCTATCCAATCTTTATCGTTGACACCAAACTCTCTAGCGGTTTCTGGGTTTATCTCGATCCAAGGATCAGGGGAAAGCTTTTTCGCCCAAGTTTGTTCTCTGAAGCGCGAGTGATGATAAGCTTTTTCTCGAGCCCCCGTGAGTAAAACAAGAGGATATAATTTTTTCAGAGCTGATGGCACAGATTCGCGGGTTACAGGTTCATAGCCGGGTAATGGATCGAGACCAATTTGCTTCAATGTTTGAGAATAAAGTTCTACCCTTTTTGAGGTGGTCTTGAACGAATTCTCATCAAAGTCGCCATTTTCATAATCGTATTCTGCAAAGCCTTTTTTCTTTAATTCTTTGATAGAGATCGGTCCATCTCCCAAAAGGTAATGGTCGAAAATATTTTTTGACCGCCAAGGAAAAATTCGACGGGCTTCCGAGTGACCTTTGGCCTCGAGTCTTTCAACAAAAGATTGAGCAATATCAAAATCGGATTTCGTCTCTCCGAGCGGATCGTGGGCTGGTTGTATGACGCTTAGACATGGCCCCCCAGGCTCCAGTGAAACCTCTTGTTCCTCTAGCCCCGTTGTTTTTGGCAAAACAATATCACATAGGGCAAGAGTGGGATTCATCATATGGCCTGCACCGACTACAAAATCGAGAGAATTAATAGCAGCGATTGTTCTGGGAGTGTTTGGATAGGTTACCACTATGTTAACGCCACTAACGTAGAGCCCGCGTATAGGGTAGGGAGACCCTGTCAGCATAGCTTCTACGACTGACGGGTTATGACATGAAGTTTGCCAACCATTTGGTCCAGCCCAAAGGGGGAATCGATCGGCACCTATGGTTTTTTCTTCGACCTCCTTTGGAAGACGAAATTCTGGCTTATGAAGGACCTCTATATAATTGGTAAATCCACTTGGTTTTTTTACACGTCGGTTTCCGCCCGGTCGGTCCAAGTTCCCGCTTATTGCGACAAGGCAATGAAAAGCACGAAACGTTTGCACCCCGCTGGTGAAAGCGTCAATTCCATGGCCGCTTACAAAACAGCTGGGGCCGTTGGCATAAAGTTCGGCGGCCTTTCGAATATCATCTTCTAATACTCCCGTTATTTCGGACACGCGCTGGATTGGATAATTTGCAGCTCGCTTGGCAAGAGATTCAAAGCCGAACGTCCAGCTTTCGACAAACTTCTTATCGTATCTTTGATTGGTTATCAGCCAATTAATGATTGCCATTGCTAGTGCTGAGTCAGTTCCAGGTTTGGGCTGAAGCCACAAATCGGAGATCTTTGCTGTGGCTGTACGAACAGGATCGATTACAACGATCTTGGCACCGATTTTTTTCGCTCTTTTCAGCGCTAGCCACTGCGCCGGATCTGCTGCAGCCGGATTGCGGCCCACTATCAGGGCACATTTCGTTTTATCTAAATCCTCTCCATTGTTAATGGAAAGTCCAGTCACTTTGTCGGAAATTCCTCTGCAACCACCGCAAAGATCTTGATTCATCATCCAGTTTGGCGAACCAAAAGCTCTCATGAGCAAAGCAACGGAGACACCTCTGCTAAAATGGGCATTACTGACGGCTCCAACCAAGGCAGGTCCGCCGTATTTTTCCTTAATTTTGAGGAATTGATTTACGATAATATCGAGAGCTTCTGTCCAGGGTATCCTTTTCCAAGAACCTGAGCCTCGTTCACCATCTCTTTTGAGCGGATACAATAAACGGTTGCGGTGGTAGGTCTGTTCCGTGAGGGCCTTTATCCCCTTTACGCAGAAAGCCCCTCTGGAGGATGGGTGGTAACTATTAGGTTTAATGTCGACCACACGTTCGTGTTCTATGGTAAGTAGAGATCCACAATGAGTACTGCATTCCCAACAAGTGCTCGGAATTTGTGTGTTTGTATTTGGCATCTCCTAATGCTATCGCATCTCATAGCTTTTTGAAGGAGAAAAAGATGAAGTTTGTTCGGTATGGCGAGAAAAACAAAGAACTGCCTGGGGTCATCGACAAGGATGGCTTGCTCAGAGATCTCTCCGGCTTGGTCAATGACATTACTCCAGAAACGCTGGCTCCGGCATCGCTCGAAACACTAAAGGGTATTAACACCGACAATCTGCCTATCGTAAATAGTAATGTTAGACTTGGTGTGCCTGTGACGGGAATTCCCAAGATCATGGCTGTTGGTCAAAATTACCTAAACCACATACTCGAAATGGGTTATGAACCACCGACTGAGCCGGTCATTTTTAATAAAGCTATTAGTTCATTGACGGGTCCTTATGACCCTATGGTAAAGCCCAAAACGTCGACAAAAATGGATTATGAAGTCGAACTAGCTGCAATTTTTTCTACTGTGGCTATCAACGTGTCCGAGGAAGATGCTCTATCCCACGTGGCAGGATATGCATTATTTAATGATGGATCCGAGAGAGCATATCAAAGAGAGAGGGCAGGGGGGACCACCAAGGGTAAAAGCTGTGATACATTTGGACCACTAGGACCCTGGCTTGTCACTGCCGATGAAGTCGGGGACCCCCAGAATTTGGGCATTTGGACAAAGGTGAATGGTGAAATGCGGCAGAGTGGTCACACCTCTGATATGGTATTTACCATGGCGCAGTTAATTTCATACGTGAGTGAATTTATGTCTTTTCAGCCTGGTGATGTTTTGACTACTGGCTCACCCCACGGTGTTGCCGCAGGATTTACCCCACCCAAATGGCTACAACCAGGTGACGTAATCGAAATGGGTATTGATGGACTTGGAGAGCAAAGACATGAGGTCATTGCTTACTCATCTTGAGTTTTAATCAGAAAGTTCAAATACGGCCTCTATCTCCATACAAAACTGTCGGGGCAGCTCGAAGACCCCAATGGCGGATCGTGCATGCTGTCCTGCATTAGGTCCAAATAAATCAACAAAAAGATTGGAGGCCCCATCAATAACAGCAAATTGTCTTAAGAATCCGGGCGCAGAATTTACTAATCCGGTTACTTTCACAACTTGTTTGATAGCTTGCAAAGAACCGACTTGTTTTTCAACGGAGGCGAGAATGTTCAGAGCAGCTGCTTGGGCTGAGGAGACTGCTTCCTGCTCCGAAATATCCCCTCCAACCTTGCCGTGGACTGCGACGCCGAACCCTGAAGGTGGAGGGTGACCAGATGTATAAACCAGTTTTCCGGTCACAACACACCCCGTGCGATTTGGACTTGGGTAAACAAAAGGTTTTGGAAGTTTTAAACCCATTTCGTGAATTTTGTCGGTAATTCGATTCATGTCTTAACTCATAGATTGCTGTTTTGATATTTTATTTTTTGAAGGGTAAATTTTTAATCTATCCTTAGATAGGTGTGATTTGCTATCTATTGGCAAACCTCAAAATAACTCTGGAGTGTATGATGACAGGTAAAAATGGTCCCCTTTCTGGCTTAATCGTCCTTGACTTGACCAGAATTCTAGCGGGACCATTTTGTACCCAAATTTTGGGAGATCTGGGTGCTGAGATTATCAAGATTGAAAGACCAGGTACTGGCGATGATACTCGGCGCTTTGCTCCACCTTTTCTAAAAGATCAGGAAGGCAAGGATACATCGGAGTCGGCGTATTTTATGGGAGCAAATCGCAACAAACGTTCTGTTGCGATTGATATCTCGAAAATAGAGGGGCAAAGATTAGTTCGCGAAATTGCAGAAAAAGCCGACGTTCTCGTAGAGAATTTCAAGTTGGGAAACCTGGAGCGTTACGGCCTAGGTTACCAGGATCTTAGAAAGACAAACGCTGGTCTGGTCTATTGTTCTATTACCGGGTTTGGTCAAACTGGTCCCTATGCGCAGCGTCCGGGATATGACCCACTTATTCAAGCAATGGGCGGCATTATGTCAGTTACAGGGACCCCTGAAGGTGAACCAATGAAGGCTGGGGTCCCTATAGCAGATATAATGGCGGGTATGTACGCATCGGTCGCAATAAATGCGGCTTTGAGAAGCAGGGAGGTTGATGGCAAAGGACAATATATTGATATTGGTATGCTCGACACGCAGGTCGCATGGCTTTCGATCCAGGCTATGAATTTTCTAATTGGCGGAGAAAATCCTGCGCGTTTGGGTAATGGCCATCCGAATATAGTCCCCTATCAGGTCTTCAAGACAGCTGATGGACACATCATGGTAACGATTGGAAATGATTCGCAATTCCAACGCTTTTGTGAGTTTGTGGGGCACTCGGAAATTTCTAGGGATGAAAAATTTTCATCTAATAGTGCTAGGGTCAAAAATCGAGACGAACTTATACCGATTCTCGAACCGATTTTTTTAAGCAAGGGATCAACTGAGTGGTTACAGGAGTTAGAGGAGCGCTCAATCGGCTGTGGTCCCATCAATAATGTGAACGAAATCTTTGAGGATCCGCAAGTTCTCGACAGAGGTATGAAGATTGAGATGCCTCACCCTGCAGTGGGAGGGGCTTCTGCACCCATGGTCGCTAGTCCATTGAGATTTTCAGAGACGCCCGTTAGCTATCGTCATGCTCCGCCAATGCTTGGAGCAGATACCGAGGCTGTTTTGAACGAAGTTCTTGGGATTGACGCTGTTCATTTCAGGGAACTGAGTAATAGGGGAGTAGTCTAGTATCCTTTTGTGACGTCAACCTCTTGTAACAAAGGTTTTCTGTCACGAAAACGACGGATATTTTCGATAAGCTGAGGGGTAAGAAAATCGATCCTAGGACGGCGTGCGATATGTGGCATCACTAATATCCGCGGATTTTGCCAAAATGGGTGCTCTCTTGGCAGAGGTTCTTCCCGAAAAACGTCTAGAGTTGCAGCGCTCAATTGTTTTTTTTCCAAAGCGACTATCAGGTCCTCATCAACAACGTGCTCTCCCCGTCCCAGATTTATGAAAGCAGCCCCAGTTGGTAAAAGGTCTATGCTATTCGAGTTGATGATATTTTTGGTCTCGCTTGTGAGGGCGAGGAGATTAACTAGAATCTTCGATTTTCCCATGAATTCTTTGAAACCCTCTGCGCCAGAAAAATGTTCCATATCTTTTTCATTGGCTCCAGATCGGTTCCAAGTGACGACGCGATAACCAGCATCTCTTATTCTGCGGGCTACTGAACTCCCGATGACACCAAGACCCATGATCCCAACGGTGCATTCCTCAGAAAAAGATACCTCGGGATTAATCCATTCCCTAGAGCTATTAGCCAGGATCAAATCCTGAAAATTACGATGATGGTACATGACGCACAACAGAGCGTAATCATCAATCATACGATCGCCATCAGGGCGCTGGGCTCGGCAAAGTTTTACATCGGGGCGATTCCGGAGAGCGTCAACCAAATCTTCAACCCCCGCCCGCTGCGCGATTACAAGCTTTAGGTTTTTAAGCTTTTCAAACAGACCAGTCTTGGGTTCTGCGATGATAACTATATCAATGGTTTCTTCTAGCTCGCAATCAGGCCAACATCTGATGACTTCATTTGGCAGCTCTGCCTGAAAGACCTTTTTCCACGCTGCCATCCGTGCTTCGGAGGATATAAGAAGAATTGCCATGTGAGCACTTATTTGGTGATTTTGGAGCGGGTGAAGAGAATCGAACTCTCGTCTTAAGCTTGGGAAGCTTCTGCTCTACCATTGAGCTACACCCGCAGTACCTTTATCTTATTGCGACTGCCTAAGTTGCCGCAAGGGGGTGTTTCAGGTTTCCCCGGGGACTTTAATTAAATAATATAGTTTCATGCTGGTAGAGAATCTTACATGTGAAGTAGCTGACGGGTTGGGGGTGGCTAAAGACTTTACCCAAGAGGATTGGGTAAGGGCGGCCTTTCTGAAGTACCTATCCATTCAATGCTACCCGGGGACTGTCAATTTAGTGGTTGGCTCAGACATGGCAAGATTGAGTTGGAATAGGGTCCGCAGTTGGGAGGGAATTCGATTACCGGCTCCTACCACTGATTGGTGTGGCTCTCGTGCTTGGCATGCTCGTATAAATAAAAAGATTAAGGCAGCCGTTATCTTGCCCGAACTGGGCTCTTATCCAGTCGATAAAATCGAGTTGATAGCACCGATACCCGTTCGGTCTGAGCTGGACGTAGATGCTGGTGACCCTCTGAGTTTAGAGATTTGTGACCAACTGAGAGCACAATCCCCGTGGTAAAAATTACAAATGCATCAGTGTCTCTTTTGCGGTATCCGCTAGGAAGTGCAACGGGAGGGTCTGGTATCACGCACGTTGATGTTATTATTTGTGATCTCGAAACAAGTACTGGACACAGTGGAACCGGATTTTCTTATGTATTGGGCGGAGATGGCCAGCAGGTGGCGGCGATTGGTCGTTCTTTATTGGCGAATTATGTAGTGGGAGAAGGAGTAAAGCATCCGCAGTTAATTTGGCGTGAGCTCGCATCATCGTTAAACCGTACAGGGAGAGGCTTCGGCTATCTCGCCATTGCGGCTATCGATCTATCTGTTTGGGATTTGTGCTCCAAGATTCAGGGGGTCCCGCTTGGCGTGGCGATGGGCGGAGAACTTAGGTCGGTTCCTGTATACGGCAGCGGAGGGTTTGGTCCGTCGCAGGAGCCAGAAGCGGCTGCTGCCCAGGCTCTTGATTACGTAAAGCGAGGTTCACCCGCGATAAAATTGCGTTTTGCAGGGGATGTAACTGATATAGATAGGCTATCCGCCGTGGCGGATGCGCTTCCCCCCGGCGTTGGGATAATGGCTGATTTAAATGAAAAAGCTAACTTGGCACAGGCGACGCATTTATTGAATGCGTGTCATGATTTCAATCTTATGTGGATTGAAGAACCGCTCCCCTCTCAAGATATCAATGGGTACAAGAAACTTGCGGCACAGTCATCTGTTCCAATTGCGGTGGGGGAACATCATCAAGGGCTAATGGAGTTAGCCCCTTTTTTTAATTCTCAAGCCATTTCAATTGTTCAGCCTGACCTTGCGATGATGGGCGGCCTCACCGAAGCGTTAAGATTAGCTAATATTGCAGAGTATTTTGGTGTTTCAGTTGCACCCCATTTTTTGCCTGCTTTATTTATCCATTTAGCGGCTGCTGCACCCTCAGTTTGTTGGCTTGAGGATTTTCCTTTGCTGGAAGCCTTATTTTATCAACCTCTCACCTTTGACCAATCAGGAATGATGGAATTACCGAAAGCCCCGGGGCATGGCCTGGTATGGTTGGATGGTGTTAGAGAGGAATATCGGTTGGAGGCAGATAATTAAACCGATTGATATGTTTTATTCAGCGGCCCGGATAACACCGGATGCCGTCGCAATCGATGGACCAGACACGATCCTGCGTTACGGAGAGCTTAGGAAACAAGTTGATGCACTCGCGTGCGCTTTACAGGATTTGGACTCCACCCCCCAATCTAGGGTAGGAATTTGCGGTTATAACAGTATAGAACATTTGATTGCACTGCTGGCGACCATGGCCGCTGGAAAAGTTTGGGTGCCACTGAATCCTCGCGACTCGAAGGATGAGCTTGATGCAAAGTTGGACGCCGCTAAACCCTCCATACTAATTTTGGATGAAGACTGTGAAAACAAGGTTACCCCTTTAGCTCCCAACATCTTATACGGATGGGGAGGCGGAGCTAAGGAGATCGACACTGTAGATGGAAAAATTGCGCTTTATTACAACAGGATACCAATAAGATTTAATTTAAAATCTAAAGATACGCAGGCAATTAAATTTACTGGAGGTTCCAGTGGTAAACCAAAAGGCGTGCTGCAACCATACAGAGCGTGGGTGACTGGAGCAGCGTGCATGATCCATGAACTGGGTCTTAGGTCCTCAGATCGCTACCTTTTGGCTGCTCCAATCACACATGGAACATCATGCTATGTTACCCCGACGTTAGCGGTTGGTGGTACGCTCGTTCTAGGAAAGAGGACGATGCGTCCATCTGAAATTATCGAAGCTTTCTCCGAACAAAAAGTTTCTACCACTTTTATCCCGCCGACCGTGATCTATATGATGCTTGCAGAAATTGGAGGATCCGCAAGTTTTCCGCATTTGAAGCGTTTGATCTACGGCGGGGCCCCGATGCCGCCCGAAAAAATTCGGGAAACCAGGTCTGTTTTTGGTGACGTGGTCGCGACCAACTATGGTCAGACCGAAGCACCCCAAGTAGTAACATTTTTGTCACCTCGAGAAATGTTGGATGAAGGCTTAGTGGCCTCGGTTGGTAGGGCGAGTTTTCTTACGCGTGTCGAGATTATGGATCCTGATTCAAAGAAAATTATGCCAGCTGGTGAAGATGGCGAAATCGTGCTGTCTGGGGGGCTTACCATGACAGGATATTTAGATATGCCCGAGGCGACGGCCGAAGTGATGCATGGAAATTGGTTGCGGACTGGAGATCTTGGGACCTTAGATGACAGGGGCTACCTATATTTGAAAGACCGCTTACGCGATGTAATTATTTCAGGAGGATTTAATGTATATCCGAGCGATATCGAAGCGGCTTTGGTCAAGCATCCTGCTGTGAATGAATGTGTTGTTTATGGTGTGGCAGATGAGAAGTGGGGCGAGGCGGTCCAGGCGGCCGTCGTTTTAAGAAAGGGTACTACCGTAGGTGTTTCAGAGCTGATCTCTTTTGCGAAAGAGGCCGTCGGATCGGTCAAAGCGCCAAAGCGGATCAGGATATTAGATGATTTGCCCCGCAGCAGTGTAGGCAAGGTGGTAAGGAGGCTAGTCAAAGAGGACGCTCTCAGAGGGCATCCAAACTGAGAGCCATTTCCAAAAACGCATTATTGGCAAGTTCCTTTAATATAAAGTTTTTCGGTCTCCCCACCCCATTGCCGATAGAAAGGGGGGGGCTTAATTTGTGGCATCTTTTATCAGCCTTTTGAAACTCTTCTCATCGATATTTCCGCCGGAGCACAACACTACTGTGACCGAGGCCGGTGGTGCGATTTTTTCCATAATTGCTGCAACCGCAACAGCCCCTCCAGGTTCCAAGATTATTCTGTTCTCCAACCAACAGTGGCGCATGGCACGTTTAACCGCCTCATCTGAAACAGTTAGCCCGCCTGCCAAAAACTTTTTCATAATTTCGAAGGTCAATTTGCCGGGTGTTGGAACTAAAAGAGCGTCACAAATAGAATTTTGAATCGGAGCTTGATTGGTTACCCTCTCGCCTTTGGAGAGTGAGAGGCTGATATCATCAAAATGTTCTGGCTCGACACAAAATATAGTGCAATCTGGAAAAGCACTTTTTATTGCGATTGAAACACCCGATACCAAGCCGCCACCGCTGGCGGGGACCAAAATTAAGTCGGGTTTTATGTTTAATGTATTTAACTCTTGGACGATCTCTAATCCAGCCGTTCCTTGGCCCGCTATCACCATTGGGTCATCAAACGGAGGAACCAGCGTCATGCTCCTCTCATTTACAACCTGGATTGCTATGTCTTCTCTAGACTCCTTCCATCGGTCATAGACTATTACCTCTGCGTCGTAGCCTCTGGTGGCCTCTAATTTTTTTTTCGGCGCGTCGCTCGGCATTACGATGACAGCTTTAGTGCCAAGAATCTTGGCTACACAGGCTACCGCTTGGGCATGGTTCCCAGATGAATAGGCTACCACCCCGGCTTTAAGCGATGCTTCGTCCAGTTGGATTATTTTGTTGTACGCGCCTCGAAATTTAAATGAACCAGTGACTTGATTTGTCTCTAGCTTCAGGAATACGCGCCGGTAACCAGAAAGACCAAAATCAGTTTCAAGCAAAGGGGTCCGAACTACTAGCTTTTCTAACCTTAAAGCAGCGTCCTCAATATCAGAGAAAGAGATATCAGTCACTTAAAGTCACCAGTCGATATCAGTTCCGGTAGCATGGTTAGATTGATAATTTCGAAGTTTGGATCGAATGTTAATAATTCATTTTTAGCTTCGTAGCGATTGACCCAAATAGTTTTGAGTCCAAAGCTTGCAGCACCGGCGATATCCCAACTATTAGCAGATATAAAGGCGATATCTTTAGGTTCGAGACCAAGTCCATCGCATGGAATTCGGTATACGTCGGGGTGTGGTTTAAACTTACCCACAGTTTCTATTGAATAAATTTCATCGAACTTGAGATTAATCCGCGCCTGCCGGAGGCTCGCTCTCAGCGTGTGAGGTGTGCCATTCGACAAAATTACGATGCTGAGCGTGTCGCTCTTTAATTCTCTAAGAATCTTTGGGACTTCGGGAAAGGGTTCCAACTCATGGAATAGGCCAAGCAAATCACTTCTGAGCTCTTTGTCTTCAATACAAAGGGTGGCCAGAGAATAATCAAGGGCGGCGGCTGTTATTTGATCAAAGTCTGCATGTTTTCCCATTAAAGTTCGAAGCCAAGAATATTCCAGTTGTTTTCTTCGCCAGAGCTCGCCTAGTTGGTCGCTCTTTGATCCAATCTTATGCCTACACTTATTGATTGCAGAATTAAAATCCAGCAAGGTGCCGTAAACATCAAAAACGCATGCTCGGATTTCGTTGCTTTTTCTATGGTGCGTATCCACGAGTAAGGTCCATTTTTATGTTTTGGGAGTTTATTCCGCCAACCTCCCGATAACGAAAAATTTGCAAATTTCCTAACACCCTTTGGACATATGTCCTGGTCTCCAAGAAGGGAATTTGTTCAATCCAATCTATGGGGTCAACTTTTTCATTCCTTGGGTCTCCAAAACTTC
>Ga0181590_10002051_pt1 | contig 16938 bp, 14 predicted proteins | sample 071ome_34_FD_132446 | JGI IMG/M metagenome (GOLD analysis project Ga0181590, IMG submission 132446) | Coastal salt marsh microbial communities from the Groves Creek Marsh, Skidaway Island, Georgia - 071411BT metaG (megahit assembly) | ecosystem: Environmental > Aquatic > Marine > Intertidal...
ACAACAATTTTTCTAGCAGCTCCAAGATGAGATAATTCAACATTTTTCATCTCTAAACCTATTTCAGAAGATACAAAACTTCCTCCAGTCAAAATAGCAATATCTTTTAGGATTTCTTTTCTTCTATCACCAAAAGCTGGAGCTTTTACTGCAATCAAACTAAAATTACCTCTTAGTTTATTTACAACAACAGTTGTTAGCGCTTCACCATCCAAATCTTCCGCAATTAATAAAAGTTCTTTTTTACCAGTTTCAGCAATTTTTTCTAAAATTGGAACCATTTCATTAATTGAAGAAATTTTCTTATCCGTAATCAAAATCGGACACTCTTGTAAAACAGCTTCCATTCTAGCAGTATCAGTAATCATATAAGGAGAAATGTAACCAGAATCAAACTGCATTCCCTCCACAACTTCCTTTTCTAGCCCCATAGTCTGAGACTCCTCTACTGTAATAATACCTTCATTACCAACTACTTCCATTGAATCTGCAATTAATCGTCCAACTATTTCATCTTGAGCAGAAATTGTAGCAACTTGGGCTACTTCATCTGTAGTTGTGATTGATTTTGAATCATTTTGTAATTGTTCAACAAGTAACTTAGCCGCATAATCCATTCCTTTTTTAAGTTCAATTGGATTTGCACCAGCAGTAACATTTCTCAAACCTTCAGCAATCATCGCACAAGCTAAAACAGTTGCAGTAGTTGTACCATCACCAGCTACATCATTAGTTTTTGTAGCAACTTCTTTCACCAACTGAGCACCCATATTTTCAAATTTGTCTTCCAACTCAATTTCTTTTGCAATAGTAACACCATCATTTGTTATCAAAGGAGAACCAAAAGATTTTTCGAGGATAACATTTCTACCTTTAGGACCCATTGTTATTCTAACTGCATCAGCTAGCTTTTTTACCCCATCAAATAATTTCTGTCTTGAATCATCTGAAAAAATTATTTCTTTTGCCATATTATAAAGTTAAATTATTTTAATTATTAATTTTTGCCAATACATCTTTCTGAGGAATAACTAAATATTTCTCACCAGAAATCTCAAATTCATCAGTTGCATATCTTCGAAATACAATCTTATCACCAACCGAAATTGTCATCTTAGACAAACTTCCATTTTCTAATTCTCTACCAGGACCAACAGCAATAACCTCACCTTGTCCAGGCTTAGCTTCTTTAGACTCAGGTATATAAAAAGATGATTTTGAAGTATCTTCTTTCAAAGGTAAAACAACTAAGTTTTCACCTAATGGAATTAATTTAGACATAATAAAAATTAAATTAGCACCCTAATAGTACGAGTGCTAATTTTATTTTGCAAGAGAATTTTCTAATTTTTAAACTTTTGTTTAACTTTGAATTAAACTGCGAAATCTTCAAGTCTTTTCTCTCTAATTACATTAACTTTAATTTGTCCTTGATAAGCTAAATCTTGATGAATACGATTGGCAATTTGAGAAGATAATTTCTTAGTTTCTAAATCACCTAACTTATCTGCATCAACTATAACTCTAACTTCTTGACCAGTATGAAGAGCAAAAACATCTTTAACACCATCAAAATCTTTAGCAACGCTTTCAAGCTCAGACATTCTTTTAACAAAAGACTCCATATTATTTTTATTCATATTTGGTCTAGATAATGCAAGTTTAGTAGCTATTTTTACAATTAAAGCATCCATTGATTCATCTTTAACATTCTCTTTTTGTTGCTTAATTGCTTCAACAATCTCAGAAGAAACTCCATATTTTTTACAAATATCAGCACTTATATCTTCCATCTCACCGGTAACTTCATGATCTACAGCTTGACCTACAAATTTCAACAAAGCTATTTTCTTTAGATTCATTGATTTATAACCTAGATTAGAGGCTATCACTAAAGCTAAAGCTCCAACATCTAATGAAAATTTCAACAAATTTTGCGACTGAATTGTTCTGAATTTCAACTTACCTAGCAAAGATAATAAATCATCACTTAAACCGGCAACATTAGCCTCGAAACAAGCTTTTTGTCCAAGATCAAAAACAAGAGTATCAACTTCTTCTATAACTTTTTTAACAACTTCTTCAATTCTAGCTGGATTAATTCTACCATCAGCCAACAATCTCTCCAGAGAAACTTTTGCAACATATCTTCGAAGTAAGTCAAAAGCCGAAATTAAAACAACACCAGGGGTATCATCAACAACAACATCCACACCAGTTAACCTTTCAAAAGTTTGAATATTTCTTCCTTCTTTACCAATAATACGACCTTTCATTTCGTCACTTGGTAGATTAACAACAGTAGAAGTATTTTCAGAAGCAACCTCAGATGCAATTTTTTGCATTGCAGTTGTTAAAATCATCCTAGCTTTTTGCTCAGCATCTTCAGTTAATTCCTTTTCAAGATTTTTTACATACTCTAGAATTTCTTTTTTATGCTCCTTTTCAACATTTTTCATTAATAAGTCTAAAGCGTCCTCTTTGGACATTTTAGCTATATCTTCAATTTTCTTTTCTTGTGCTTGTAATGCTAATTCAGCCTCTTTTTTTTGTACGGAAATAAGAGCCTTTTCTTTTTCTAAATTTTCTTTTTTGTTATCTAAGTCAGATAATTGTTTTTCAAAAGATTTTTCTTTATTTAACAAATCTTTTTGTTTAGAAATCAAACTATCTTTTTGAGATTGAATTTCTTTCTTTGACTCAACTAAAAACTTTTCAGATTCAATTTTAGCATCCTTAAGTATACTCTCTGCTTTTTCTTTAGCATTTTTAAGAATACTATCTTTGTTAAACAAAGCATCTTGATATGATTTATCAAATAAAAATTTTTGAATTAAAAATGCAAAAACACCTCCAAGAACAATTCCAATAAAAACCATTAACATGTTCATTTTAAAAGATTAAATACAAATACAATATACACCGAGCCAAAAAACATAGCAATATATTTAAATTTAAGAAAAATTTAAGAAAATTTAACTTGAGTGGGTTTTAATTAGAAGCTTATTTTTTAACCCATGAAAATGAGAATAATCATAGCTATGCTTATTATTTTTAACATAAATTTTGCAAGCGCCAATAACTTATACACACAAACAAACAAAAACCAACATGAATTCAACTTTGAAAACCATGAATTAAGTGAAATAAAAATTCATTTTAATCAAAAAATAATAAACCCAATAGAAAACAAAACCACAATCAAAGAAGAAATCAAAACAGATTTAATTGTATACAAAAATGATTTCATTTTATTCAAAAAAAATTTTTTAGAATTTCTTATTAATAAAAATAATAAAATTCAAATAGAAAGCTTTAGTTTCAATTCAAATAATGACTTTTTAAAACTTACAATAAAATCAAACGGAATCGGATTTATTGAACTAGATAAACTAAATATAAAATACAACGATCAAAATCTAGAAAAAGATTTTGAAATCATAGGAAGCCATTTAATTCAAAATAAAAATATATTTTTCAAAGACCAAATCGAACTCAAAATCTTAAAAAATTTTAAACAAGACAGCCAAATAGAAATATATTATGAAAACAAAAAAATTGATGAAATTTGCACAATAAAAAGGCAAAATTGTAATTTTTCAAATCTTCCAAAAAATACAATAGTTGAAAAAAAAGAAGACAAATGGATTATAAAAAACGAAAACGGATCTACTGTTCTAAACGAGCCAAAAATCAAATTAGTTAAAAACCAAAATCAAGTATTAATTGATATACATAAAAATGAAACTTTCGAATATTCATTAAAAAAAATACTTATAGACAATAAAATTCAAGAAAATTCAAAAATCAACTTAGACAATGAATTCGAATCCTTAGAAATTGAGATCATAGATAATCTTTCAAACAATTTTAAAATTAATATCAGTGAAAAAATAAAAGCTTTAAAAAAAGAGTATAGGCAAATAAAAGAATATCAAGACGAAATACAAGAATTAAATTCAAAATTAGAAAACACAGAGCAAGATCAGAGAACAAATATACCTAGCATAGAAAACAGTTTTGAGGTAGAAAAATCAGTTGAGAAAACTACAATTCCAGAAGAAAAAGAAGTAGAAAAATTTGAATGTTCAAACGATTTAAAAATAACAAAATTAAACCCTAACACGCAAGAAAAACAAGAATATATATTTATAAAAAACCAAAGTCAAAAAATAATTAACCTTGAAAGTTGCGAACTCTTAGATTCAAAAGAAAATAACATTCAACTTCCAGCTGAAATAAATGGCTATCAAGAAATAAAAATATCTTCAAAAAACATACTTAACAATGACAAAGATAGCATTAAACTCATAAACAAAACAAATAAAGAAACAATAGATTCATGTGCATATCAAATAAATAAAGAAAACATTTACCAAGAAATACTATGTGAAGAAAAGAATGTAAACCTAGAAATTTCAACTAATAATTTAGACTCAAATTTAGTAACACAAAATTCAAGTCAAAAGACTATAGACAATTCACAAATAAAAACACAAATTGAAAAAGAAAATCAAACAATTGATGTAGATCCAAAAATAAAATTAAAAGAAAATGACATTTTCATTAGTGAAGTAAATGCAAACCCAGAAGGAACAGATAAGGGATTTGAATGGATTGAATTAGTAAATAAAGGGGACGATTACAAAGGAATCATTCAAATAAAAATCAATGAAAAACTTGAAGAACATTTCGTTAATATAAAAGAAGATGAATATATTATATTAACCCCCAAAAGCAATCTTAGAAATAGTGATTTAAGCATTGAACTAGTAAAACCAATGGAAGAAAATCAAACCTTAATAATTGCAGAATCAAGAGAAGGAGAAAGTTACTCAGAAATAAATAATGAATTTCAACTTACTAATATGATTACAAAAGGAATAGAAAATCCAATAAGTAAATCTATAGAATGCGAAATAAATAAATACAATAGAAATACCAATCAAATCAGCTGTGGAGAATCAATATTTACATTAAATCAAACAAGTGAATTCAAAGAGGGTGAACTTGTTGACATTCAATATTATGAAATTGAAGATAAAAATCTTATTAATGAGATAATCAAAAAAACTGAAAAAACAATCAGTATTAAAAATGCGAGTTTTACGATATTAAGCTTATTATCTTTAGTTTTTATGCATCGAATTAGTTTTTAAAAAATTTGCCAATAACAAAAAAATTAAATTACAAAAAGCAATAGTTCCTGCAATTGAAATATTCAAACTATAAGCTACAAAAGTACCAATCAAAGAACTTAAAACGCAATAAATCAATGAATAAACATACATATCATTAAGATTTTTAGAAAAAAGTTTTGCATTCAGACCAGGAGCTATTGCTAAAGATAAAACCAAAACAACACCCAAGACTTTAAAAGACATAATTAAAACAAATGATAAAATTAAATAAAAAATATAGTTTAAGTACTTTAAATTCTTGAATTTAAAGGTAGCAAAATTAAAATCAAAAGACTCATAATAAAGCTTTCTAGAGAAAAATTTAACCCATAACAAAATAACCAATAAACATAATGAAAGTTTTAAGTGCGTAGCGTTTAAAAAAGGTAAAATTTGAATATTTAAGGTATCAAAAACAGTATACTCAACTTGACCAAACAAAACTGCATCAGCATCCAAATGAACATCATTAGCAAAAAAAACTACCATTAAAACTCCGATACTAAATAAAAAAGTATAAAAAAGTCCAATTATTGACTCTTTAGAAATTTTTAAAGAATTAAAAACCTTTTTTAACAAAAGTGCAGTTAGAAAACTGAAAAACACTGCAAAAAAATCAAATAAAAATGAATCTAAGGATTTGATCAATATAAAAGAAAAAACTATTCCTGGTAAAACAGAATGACTTATTGCATCCACAAACATAGCTTCTTTTTTCAAAACTAATGTAGGACTTACTAGAGCCAAACAAAGACTAGATAAAACTAAAGTCAGTAATAAAGAAATAAGAATCATAGCTTAGAGGGTTTAATACTTATAAAGTGGGCAGATATAAAAAACAAACCTAGTATTATAACAATTAAAGGTCCTGTTGGAACGGAATTGAAATTTGAAGAAATGAAGACTCCTAAAAAACAAGAAAAACATGCAGCCAAAGATGAAATCATTTCTAATTGAAAATAATTCTTTGAAAATTTATATGAAATCAAACAAGGAATAATAAAAAGTGCTGATGTTAATATAATACCAACTAGATTAATGGAAAGAGTAACAAGAAAAGTTAAAATAAAGTAAAAAATAAAATCTACTAATTTATGTATTTTAAATTTAAATTTAAAGAAAGTTGAATCAAAAGAAGAAAAAATCAAGTAGCGACGTAAAAAATAGTAGACTAGCAATGAAATTAAACTAAACCATAAAATAAAAAACAAATCATATGAAGAAATAGCAGAAACATTGCCGTAAAAAATATCAGAAACTCCAGATATTAGATTACTTGAATTTCTTTTTAAAATTGAAATCAATAATGTACCTAAACCAAAAAAACCTGATAAAATTATAGCCATAATACTATCTTTATCCAAAAGAGGATTCCTTTTTAAATAATTTAATATAGCGAAAGCAAGTAATGAAAACAAAAAAGAAAAAACCATCATATAAAAATATGATTTAGAATTAGTTAACAATATAGAAAGTATTACTGCAGGAAAAACAGAATGTCCTAAGACATCAGCAATTAAACCTTGCTTTTGAAAAACACAAAAGTTTCCATATAAAGCTGCTACTAAAGCGAATAATAAAACAGAAAAATAAATCAACATATTATGAATTAAAAGCTTTAGAAATTGATCTTCGTTTTATCACATCTTCAACTGGGCCAAAATCAATAATTTTTTTATTCACAACAACAATGTAATCAAAATATTTTGAAATATCCTCGATATTATGATGAACAACTACAATTGTTTTACCTTGCTCTTTTTGAACTTTTAAAATCTTAAATATATCCTGCATAGATTTATAATCAATTCCAGCTAAAGGTTCATCTAAAAAAAGAATATCTGGATTTGAAACCAGAGATCTAGCTAAGAAGACTTTTTGTTTTTGACCTCCACTTAAGTTTGAAATCAAAGAGTCTTTTTTAGACCACATTCCAACTTCTTTTAAAGTTTTTTCGGTAAATTCTAAATCTTCTTGAGAGTAAGATTGCCAAAATTTTAATCTTGCAGCACGTCCCATTAAAACCAAATCAAATACCGTCATTGGAAAGTTCCAGTCTACCTCTTGATATTGTGACATAAATGAAATCTTTGACCTAGATTCCTTTAAATTTTTTCCAAAAAAAGAAATATTTCCATTGAAATTAGTCAATCCAAGTTTAGCCTTCAATAAAGTTGACTTACCAGCTCCATTTGGACCAACAATAGCAGTAATGGTATTAATTGGAATATTAAAATTAACTTGATTTAAAACTAGTAAATTCTGGTAAGAAACACTAAGATTAGAAACTACAATTTTCATTACTTAAGATTATCTACTATAATATCAATATTATGCTTAAACGTATCTACATAAGATTCATGAATTGACCCTAGATCTCCAAGAGAATCTGAATAAAGCTCACCACCAATTTTAACATCTAAATTCGCTTTCTTTGCTTTTTCTTGAATTGTTAATATAGCTTGCTTGGAAACACTTGATTCTGTAAAAATAGATTTTACTTTTTTATCAACAATTACATCAACTATGTCATTTAAATCTTTTATAGAATAGTCTGACTCAGTCGAAATACCTTGAAGTGTATAGAGCTCAAAATTATATTTTTCAGCGAAGTAAGAAAATGCATCGTGAGCAGTTACTAAAATTCTATTTTCCTTAGGTAGTTCTTGCATTTTAGAATCCACATAAACATCCAGCTCATTAAGATCTAATAAATAACTTTCAAAATTCGAATTAATTTCTAATTCTTGCTCAGGATAATAATCCAACAATGTATTTTTTACAGACAAAGAAACATCTTTCCATAAATCTATATCAAACCATACATGTGGATCATAAAGTTTGGCTTCTAAATCTGCAGAAATTAATTTAGTCTCATTTAAATATTCACCAACCTTAAATACAGGCTTTAATTTAGATAATGAATCCAATAATGTGTTCATTGAAGCTTCCAAATCTAAACCAACTGCAAAAATCATATTAGAAGAAGACAATAAATCGATATCAGATGGAGTTGGAGTGTATTCATGGGGATCAAGACCAACACCAATTAAAGATTTAACTTCAACACTTGAAGGAGCAATATTTTTCACAACATCATTAATAACTGTAAAAGTGGTAACAATAGTATCTTTATCAACCTTGCTTGTTGAATCTTCAGGTGCTAAAGTGCAAGCAACAAGCAACAAAGAAAGGATTAAAGAAAGTAAAATATCTTTCATAAGTTAAAGTTAAGCAGTCTTAACTTTAACAAAACAAAAGTATTTAATCACGAACTTTGAGTTGAAATATTTTAAAAAAGTGTTATAATGCAACATTTTGAAGATTATCTAGAGACAATGTTTTACATTGAGCAAAGCAAACAAAAGATTACATCGGTGCAAATCGCAAAAGAATTAAAAGTAAGTAAGTCATCTGTAAGCCAAATGCTTAGAAAGCTTAAAAAAGAAGAATTTATTGATTTTGAACCATATAAAGAAATTACACTATTAGAAAAAGGTAGAAAACTTGGAGAGAAAATTGCAAAAAATCATATCACACTTGAAAATTTACTAACAAAAATAGGCGTAAGCAAAAAAATAGCACTAAAAGACATTCATGGCCTAGAACACTACCTAAGCCATGAAACTATTGAAGCGATTGAAAAATTAAATGAACATCTAGATAAACATCCTCTAGACAACAACACTAACTAATTTACCAGTAACATAAATTACCTTTTTAGGTTCTCTACCATCTAACCATTTTTGGACATCAGCATTTTCTAATGCCAATTTTTGAATTTCTTCTTGAGTTATTGATGGTGAAACTTGAAGTTTTGCACGAACCTTACCTGAAATTTGTACAACAACTTCAATTGTAGATTTTACAAGCTTAGATTCATCTAAATTAGGCCATAAAGCATTAAATATTGAATCCGTATTTCCGAGTTTAGAATAACATTCTTCAGCTAAAAATTGTAAGAAAGGTGCGATCATAACCAAAAAACCTTCAAAGACAGTTTTAGATATTAATTTTTCTTTTTGTAAGGCATTTGTAAATTCCATTAATTTAGCCACAACAGTGTTAAATTTATATTCTTCTAAATCTGTAACAACTTCTTTATTAGTTTTATTATAAATATACAAAATATCATCTGAATCATCATAATCAGCTTGAACCTTATCCACTAATTTATAGATTTTATCGATCCATCTTCGCGTACCTAAAATCCCCTCTTCAGAAAAAGATCTATCTTCAGAAAGTGGTCCTAAAAATAAAATATACGTTCGAAGTGCATCATACGAAACACGTCTACCATATTCTTCTGGATTAATAACATTCCCTTTCGATTTTGACATTTTAGCACCATCTTTCAAAAGCATTCCGTTTGCTCTAAATTTTTTAAATGGATTTTCAGTTGGGATTAAACCTTCGTCAAATAAAGCCATAGCAATAAATCTCACGTACATTAAATGCATAACCGCATGTTCGTTTCCACCAACGTAAAAATCTACAGGCATCCACTTTTTAACTCTTTCAACATTAAAAATTTCAGAGTCATTATGCGGATCCAAGTACCGAAGCATATACCACGCAGAATCTAAAAAGTTATCTGTAATATCTGCATCTCTTTTTGCAGGTTTAGAACATTTTGGACAATCTACATTCATAAATTCATCAACATTTGAAAGTGGACCTTTTCCGTCTCCAGAAGGTTCCCAATTTTCAACTTTTGAAGGCAGTTCTACAGGCAATTGACTTTCAGGAACTGGAACCACACCGCAATCATCACAATGAATAACAGGAATTGGAGGGCCCCAATAACGTTGACGCGAAATACACCAGTCTCGAAGTCTGTAATTTATAACACGCTTTCCAAAACCTTTTTCTTCAATATATTCACCAATTTTTGTAATTGCATCTGAAACATTCAAACCATTTAAGAAATCTGAATTTAATAAAATACCATCTACAGTATAAACATCATCGACTTCATTAATTTTAGAATCAGATCCATCTTTAGAAATCACTCTTTGAATCGGAAGATCAAAAGCTTTTGCGAATTCAAAATCACGCTTATCGTGAGCAGGCACACCTACTACAACTCCGGTTCCTACATTTGCAAGCACATAGTCTGAAATATAGATTGGAAGCTTTTGTCCGGTAACAGGTTGAATTGCAAATCTTCCAGTAAAAACACCAGTTTTTTCTTTGTTATCAGAAATTCTATCTAAGTCAGATTTTGCACCTGAATCAAGAATATATTTTTGAGCTTTTTCTTGATATTCAGGTAAAACTAAATCTAAAACATTTTTAAGCTCAGGAGCTACAGTAATAAAAGAAGCACCAAAAGTTGTATCTGGACGAGTCGTAAAGTAAGTTAATTCTCTATCTAATCCATCGACCTTCACTGTAATTTCGGCTCCTTTAGACTTTCCAATCCAGTTTTTTTGAGCTGCTTTTGTAATATCAGACCAATCCATATCGTCTAAGCCATCGAGTAAGCGATCTGCAAATTTAGTGATTCTAAAAAACCATTGTTTCATTTCTTTCTTTTGAGGTTGAGACTTACATCTTTCGCATACTCCCCCTTCAATTTGTTCATCAGCTAAAACTGTCTTACATGAAGGACAAAAATTTAAAAGAGAAGATTTTTGAAAAGCGAGATCTTTTTCTAAAAGTTTTAAAAATATCCATTGCGTCCATTTGTAGTATTCTTTAGAAGTTGTATCTACCTCTTTTGTAAAATCAACACCAAATCCAGATTCTACCATTTGATTTCGAAAATTTTCAACAGTTCTTGAAAGCATTTTTTGAGGAGTTTCACCGATTTTAATTGCATAATTTTCAGAGTGAATCCCAAAAGCATCCCATCCAATTGGACAAAAAGCATTATAACCTTGAAGTCTTTTAAATTTTGCAATTAGATCTGAAACGGTAAAACAAAAATAGTTTCCAACATGCAGTCCTTCAGCACTTGGATACGGAAACATAAAAAGTGAATAAAATTTCTCGCGTGAATCATCAAAATCACAAACAAACAAATTGGAATCTTTCCAATGTTTTGCCCATTTTGATTCGACTTCTAAATGGTTATAAGACATTTAATAATATTAAAGATACTCAAATTTTAAAAAAAAGTTTCCAAAAAAGCAATCAACATTTAAAATAAAACAAATAATCCGAAAAATGAACAATCAAAACTTAGCCAAAATTTTTACAACATTTACTCATATTTGTGAAATACGCGGGGATAAAAACGATTTCTTTAGAGTTAGAAGCTATCAAAAAGTAGTACAAATCTTAGAAAATTTAGATAAAGACATTGCAGAATTTTTAGATGAAAACAAAGAAAAATTCACACAAAACATTCCAGGAATAGGAAAAGAGTCTGAAAAGAAAATTATTGAATACATTAACACAGGTAAAGTTACTGAACTTGAAGAAATGAAAAAAACAATTCCAGATGGACTTTTAGACATGTTAGAAATTAAAAATTTGGGTCCCAAAAAAGTAAAAAAATTCTGGACTGAATTAGATGTAACAAATATAGAAAAACTTAAACAAGCAATTTTAGACGGAAAAATAGAAAAATTATCTGGAATGGGACAAAAATCAACTCAAAAAATCCTAGAAGGGATTGAAATCCTAAACCTTTACAATCAAAGAAAACCACTTGTTGAAATATATTTTGATATACAAGAAATTTTAAAAGAAGTTCAAAACCACCCTCTTGCAATTAAAGCAGATATAGCGGGAAGTTTTCGTAGGCACAAAGAAACTGTAGGTGATATTGATTTACTAGTTGCCTGCAAGCAAGAAAACAGAGAAATATTTATTCAAGATTACCTAAAAATGGATTTTTTAGAAAAAATCGAAAACCAAGGGGACACCAAGGTAACAGCATATTTAAAGCTTGGTCTACAAATCGATTTAAGATTAGTAGAAGAAGATCAATTTGGTGCTGCAATGCAATACTTCACAGGAAATCAAACTCACAACATAAACCTTAGAACCCGTGCCAAGCAAATGGGCATGAAAATCAATGAATACGGACTTTTTAGCCTGAAAGACAACCAAGTAATAGCTAGTCAAAAAGAAGAAGATATTTACAAAGCATTAGATTTAGATTTTGTTCCACCATACATAAGAGGAGGAACCGACGAAATTTCTTTAGCCGAAAAGTCAAAACTTCCAAAAGTAATTGAAATCAAAGATATCAAAGGAGACTGCCATATGCATTCAAACTACTCAGACGGTAAAAATACAATCCAAGAAATGGCTCAAAAAGCCAAGGAATTAAACTATGAATATATTGTAATTACCGATCATTCACAAAGCTTAAAAATCGCCAACGGATTAACACCGGAAAGACTTTTTGAAAAGGCCAAAGAAACTCAAAAATTAAACTCTGAAAATTTAGGAATTCATATATTTCATGGATCAGAAGTTGATATTTTAAAAGATGGATCCTTAGACTACAAAGACCAAGACCTAGAAAACCTAGACTTTGTTGTAGCTTCAATTCATTCAAAATTTGATGAGAGCTGCGAAGAAAGATATTTAAAAGTAATTGAAAATCCATATGTAAATGTAATTGGGCACATGACAACCCAAGAATATGGAAGTAGAAAACCGCTAGAAATTAATTACGATAAAATTTTTGAAAAAGCAGCCAAATACAACGTCGCAATTGAAATCAACTGTTCCTCCAGAAGAAATGATATTCCAAGTGATTTAATTCCATTAGCTTTAAAACACGGATGTAAATTCTTCATAAACACCGATAGCCACTCTATCCAACAGCTTTTAAATATGCAAATAGGAGTAAACTTACTAAAAGCTGCTAGAGTTAAAAAAGAGATATTATAAATACTTATAACTTAGAAGAATTTAAAAATTATCTTAATAAGAAAAAATAGTTTTTGAAGAATATGAATTTAAATACTTATCAATAGCATTTGCTAAAACAACTCCAAAAACTGGAATACTTGAGAAAATAAAATTTATACCAAGTCTTACAAGTAAATTTTCCATACCAATTTTTCTTGCTAAAAATAATTTTAATTTTTCAAAACGACCTTTAAAAACCTTATCAAATAATTTTACTAAATATTTTTCAAGCAACTTAGTAAATCCATCTAAATTATCGTTAAATAATCCTACAAAAGCAGAAAATAAATTCATTAGCACATTTACATCTCCATCAGCTTTGTTCTCAGCAACTCTTAAATTATGTTCATTAATTAGCAACTGAAAAGATTCAATATTGGAACTTGATTCAATAAATGAATCTTGTTTCCCTTCTAAATAAATAAAAATTAATTGATTACAATCTTCAAGTAATAAATCAGAAATCAAACTAGCATTAATTAAATGATTAAAATTTTCATCATTTAAGGGCGAAAATTTATTTAGAAAAAACAACTCACAATCAGATTTAAAAGAACCAAAATCCTCAATCTGTATAAATTCAGAAAAATCTAATTCATCTAGCTTTAAAAGAATTACAGAACGAACTAATTTATAAAAATTTTCATTAGTTATTGAAAACAAATCATCAATGGTTAATTCAAATAAAGAATCAAATAATTCATCATACGAAACCAAATCTAAATCTTCAATATTAGAAGCAGAATTTAATTGATCTACAGTAATTTCAATTTTTTCAAAACCATCTAACAAATTGAAAATTTCTTGCAAACTATTAAATTGTAATGAAATAATCTGAAATTCTATTAATTTATCAAAAACAAATTCATCAACCTTAGATAGTAAACCTAACAAATCTTCATTTGAAATTTCATCCCAGTTAATAACAGTGTCATTAAATAAATTACAATTATTAAGAAATTCAACTGCATTAACTTTATCAAAAGCTGTATTTAAAAGTTGTGAAACCGAAAAACTTAAATCAGACAACTCTAGAAAATCTAGATACAAATCTGATTTAAAAGTGATTTCATCTTGTGGAAAATTCATTAAATTAATATTTTGCAATGACATATTCATCTTTTTTTATTTTATATAATATACACTGTTTTTTAAGACTTGTCAAGTTAATATTATTTTCGTTTAAATAAACTCATAAATTTATTAGACACAGATAAACTATTAATGTATTCGGTAAGAGCATCAAAATCAAAGATTCTTGAAAACTCTGCTTCAGAGATTTCGAATTCCATTTCAGATAGAATTTTCTGGGCTTTTTTCTTGTTTCCACCACAAGTTCTCTTTAAAACCTTAAGATTATCAGATTTAGTAGAAATAATTAATTTTTCAAGGTCATTATTATAGTTTTTCTCTAATTCATTTTGAGGAAATAAAATTTGACTTCCTATAGCAATATTAAAAGTTGCTAATCTATGATAAACAGCCTTAGACTCTATATTGTATTTAGAATCATTACCTTCAAGCAGCTCTACTAGATCAACTTTATTATTTAAATCTTGAGCTTCAACTTGCTCATTTAAGTCTGGAGCATCAACTTGCTCATTTAAGTCTGGAGATTCAACAGGATAAATAATACCAAAAACCTGATTTGAAATATCACATTCTTCATCAACAAATTTTTGAAAAGCAGATTGATCTAACATAAAATCATCTAAATCAAAAGTATCTTCAATCTCATCCTCAAAAATGATCATATTTGAAACCTTTTCGTTAATATGATGATAAATAAAAGTTAATTTAAAAACATCATACTTGTTTAAAACATCTTTTAAATACTGATCAGAAAACTTATATAGATTCGATATAATTAAATTAGCAAATAATAACTTTAACTCAGGATTCTTTATAGATAAATAAAAATCAATCAATTCCTTTTCAGATCTAACTTCAAAACAAACATCAATTAAAAATTGTAATTGCTTTATATATTGATCTTTAAATTTAATATCAAAGTTTTTAGCTATATCATCAAAGGACATTAACATAATTTCAGAGCTAGGAACTAAATGATTATTATAATGATTTATAGAGTTCATATGAATATTGTTAGTTTTTAATAATGATAGCATTTATTTTAAATTTGTCAAGTAAATTACAATCAAAAAACAATTACCATTTAACACAATACCAAGCTTAAAGTTTAGATAGCATAAAATATGTAAATTTAAGATAATAGTATCTATTCTTAAATTAATTATGCTTAGATATTTATTTGAAAACACTCGGAGTATTGGAATAATTGGCCATCAAAATCCTGATATTGACTGTTTAAGCTCAATGTTTGCGATTGCAGATATTAGCAAGCAGTTAAATACAGATTTTCAAATTTATCTAAAAAAACCACTTCCAGAAAAATACTCATTTTTAAACTACGACAATAATTGTATTGAACTTGAATTAAAACCAAATCACTGCAAATTTATTTCTGTGGATTGCGCAAACTACAAAAGATTAATGCACCATCCAGATCCTTCAAAACTAATCAATATAGATCATCATAAAAGTAATACAAATTATGGAAGTTTAAATATTGTAGATATTTCAAGCAACTCAACAAGTCAATTAATATTTAAGTTAATTCAAAATCAAAACCTGAATATTTCAAAAGACTTAGCTAATAACATTTTAGCAGGAATTTACTCAGATACTTTAAGTCTGCAAACTAAAAATGTAAACTCCGAAGTTCTTAGAACCTGTTCTAAACTTTTAAAACTAGGTGCAAACCTTGAAAAGGTAGTAAATAATTTAAACAAACTTTCTTTTAGAAACCTAAAAACTCTTGGAAAAGTTTTGCTTAACTCAAAAATACATAAAAATTATGCTAAATCACGCATCCATGGAGATTTAAATAAAGACCATCTTAGAATCTCATCTTACTATTTAAATCAGATACCAAACACTAAAATGAGCGTACTAATGACCGAAAACAAAAAAGGAGAGGTAAGAACCTCTCTTAGATCTGATACGATTGCTGTAGATGAAATAGCTAAAAAATTTAATGGTGGTGGTCACAAAACCGCTAGTGGCTTTGAGTATAAAAAACTAAACTAAGCTTCTTTCAATTACAAATCCAACATAATAAGAAATACCAGCGGCAATACCACCTAAGAACATAGTGATAAATCCTTCATAAAGTTTTGATTTATCAACAAAAAATCCTTTCATAAATCCCACAAAGAAAAGGGCAAAAGAAGTTAAAGCGCAAGCTAAAACAAAAGTTTGCATTTCAGTGTATTTCAAAAAAGGCTGAAAAACATATGCTAATAAAGGAATTGCACCTAAAGTAACAAATGCTATAAAAGTAGAAACTGCACCTTTAATAGGGTTTAAACCTTGGTCTATTGGCTCACCCTTATTAAAAGCTTGGTCAATTTCTGCATTATCACTTAAATATTTACTAGTAGCCATAGAAAAACCATCAGCTAACATATTTGCAAAACCTAAAATTAAAATAATTTTACTATCCAATCCCCCACCTTGTACGGCAGATACAACAGCAAAAGTTGTAATGATTCCATCAATCGAGCCATAAACAAAATCCGGTAACCAATTATAATCTTTTAACATATTAAATAACGTTAATTACACTATAAGCCATATATCCAAAATAAATGACTAAAAACAAAGCGCCTTGGGATCTTTGTAAAACTTGTCTTTTTCCTAAAAACATAAAAACAAATAATAAAAATGAAGCCAAAACAGCAAGCATTAAATCATATTGTGAAGCACCTCCTGCAAAAGGAAGCGGAGCAACCAAAGATGATAAACCTAAGATCCAAAAGACATTAAAAATGTTTGAACCAACAGTATTACCAACAGCAAT
>Ga0181590_10002061_pt1 | contig 16902 bp, 23 predicted proteins | sample 071ome_34_FD_132446 | JGI IMG/M metagenome (GOLD analysis project Ga0181590, IMG submission 132446) | Coastal salt marsh microbial communities from the Groves Creek Marsh, Skidaway Island, Georgia - 071411BT metaG (megahit assembly) | ecosystem: Environmental > Aquatic > Marine > Intertidal...
ATAACTTGGTCTACCACCTTTTTTAATTACAATCTCTTTCACCTTACAATAATCTGTATCTAATAGGTTTTCAAATGTACCCCAAGGTCTTTCTTCTTTATAATTCGACATCTTCTATCCCCTTATTTCTCTCAAGATTTATTGAATATGCTGTGACTCTACCATCTGGTTTTTTGTCATTTATTAATATTCTATCTCCACCACCGAAACCCATAATTAAATGGTCGTAATTTATCCCAGCTCTACTCATTTGTTTTATGGTTGCTTTTCTAGCACTCTTTTTTCTACCTGTAGTGATAATAACACAATAACCTTTGGTATCCCACTCTATTAACTTTTCATGTACACCTGGTAAAACTTCCAATACTAAATCAGGATTATGAATGTCTATTGGATTTGTATGTTTTACTAATGTACCATCTAAATCACAAAATATTGTTTTTGGTCTACTCATAACTTATTCCCTTATAAATATATACAACTTTGTTCAAATTAAATTTTATTTTTTATATCGTCTACACCAAACTGTAAATACCTAAAAATATCATAGTCAACATTTGGTATGTCTGTCCCACCAATTATTTCCTCACATTCCTCATGTAAAACACCAAATGATTTTATCACCCACTCCTCAGATAATATTCCTAGTTGACGTAAATGCCAGACCATGAGAAAATGATGTGATATCGTATTCCATGTAGGACATTGACCTGGTAACGTATAGATATCTAAATGGTCAAACATTGAGGAGAATCCTTTCATCCAATTAGAATTGGACGCAAATACATGGTCTACTATTTCTGGATGTTCAGGTGCTGGATTAGGCCAACCCCAATCAATGTGTCTTTTATTTTTATGAGCTGGTATATGAAATCTATTGTTGTCTAATTTTGAAAAATCATATGGTCTAGTCCAACAAAGATCAAATCTAGCATTTACCACCAAATCATATTCAAAATTATTTTCAACTTCGTAATCATCGACTAATGACATAACTTGTTTAAATCCATACCACCTACTCTTGTGTGCTATAACTCTTCCAATATCACCATGTCTAAGATGTAATGGTATTGGAAACTCTAATTGTGGTAAAAGTGATATAACTCGTGTTGTCGATGGTAAATACTCAAGAAACTCGTCTTTAAGGTCTGTGTGCCAACTAAATATAAAAAAATCTACGTCATTATGTTCAGCAATGTTCTTTTTTAGAATATTAGAAATATATCTTAATATCAATACATAATCTTCTTTTGTAGTTCCTGTCTTAGTATCTGAGTTTTTACCTGAAAATCCACCTAGTAACCCATTAATAGTATAAGCTATTTTCATGTCTTACATATTACCCCTTCTCTGTCATTCATAGTCCAACCGGATTTAGTCTTAAACCCTTGTTTTTCACCTATATGAGTATCTACTTTTATGACACCTTCGTTTACCTTAAGGTTAATAGAGTTTCTGATATTGGTGTTATTAGGATTACCATAGTCGTCAAGAATAATAATAGGATTATCAAAATAATCTACTGCTTTTTGTATATCTATTGCAACTTGAGGATAATCATGACTAGCATCAATAAAAACTACGTCTGCTTTAGGAAACTTCCACTCATCATTAGTAACATCCATTACATGACACTCTACATTTTCGTCACACTTATTTTTTGTGATGTTTACGTTTTCTACAGAATGGTCATATGCATAAACATTTTTAAATAAAGAACTCAAAATCTTTGTAGTGTCACCTTGACAACAACCCAATTCCACTGCAGTCATCTCTCTGTATTTATCATCTTTAAAATATTCTATTAAATCTTTTTTGAACTTCCTAGATGTTGCGTTTTTAAAAGTATCTTTATGTCTAACAGAATTTAGTAATAATTCATCATCATTAAAAGTATAATTATGTTTTACAATTTCCCATGTATGAGACATCAATGATGTTCTTTGGTCTTTTGGCATACCATTGAACATCCAAATATATCCATACTTAATAAAAAATGGTGTTTGGTCTTCTTCAAGTTGCCAATTGTAATTAAACATCTCTTTTCTATGGATGTGAGTTAACTTAAAACTTATTGGTACGTCTGTTTTAGTCTTGACTTTATTTATAGCTAACCAATAATTTAATGGACATTGGTCTGTTCCTTTTTTTATTGTTTTAGTCTGTGCTTCTTCAAAGAAATCATAATTGTCGTGGTATAATTTTTCAAATGACTTTAAAAACTCTTTATGTGATTCATTAAACACCACTAACCCAGCGTTATGATATTGTTGTGTGCTTAGTTCAAAGTCATTGAAAAAAGGTTTATATCCATCAATACCTTCTTTTATCCATCTCAAATTATCAGTATCTCTCCAACAACCCCACTCATCATCAAAAAACTCAAAGAAATTTGGTGTGTCCCATCTTACCATTGTATTTGCATCAACCATATAAATTTTATTATAGTCTATATTTTCTGCTTCTAAACAATCAAACACATCGAACCACCTTTGCCAAGTTATCCTATGCTTTTTTAAATCTGAATACTTTGGTTTATCATAAATGTATAAGATACAATCGTTTTTCTTACACCAATATTCCCATGTCATGACTGCAATGTCCATCCATTTCCAATCACCATACTTTTCTTCAAAACTTTTACTTTTAACATATGGTATTACTACAACATTTTTCTTCATGATAATATACAACCTCTTTTTAACTTCCGTTCACACTCAAAGTCTTTTACTAAAAGTGAACCATCCCTTAATTTTACAATAAATTTATTTCCAAAAAAATCTACAATCTCACCAAGTTCATAATCACTAAAATCTATTTTTGTATCAAATGGTACAGCATCCCAAAATATTACTTTACTATTTTCGTAGTTTAAAAATGAACCTGGAAATGGTTTGGATGTACCTCTTATTAAATTATATATGTCAATCACATCGTCTTCTAGATTTATCTTACCATCTTCTGGTGTTCTTTTAGGAAAAAATGTTTCTTCTATATCGTCTTTTTGATTAAATAATTCAATTGTATTTTGTTTATAATCATCTAACAAATTAGACACAACCTTTTTTGATATCATCAAGTCCTTCATTTTTATAGATTCTATGTTGTCCCACTTATTTATATCAAACTTTATTGTTGAGTATAATAAACCACTATCTGCTTTAGCAACATACTTAAACAAGTTAAAATAAACTTGATTAAAACCTCTGATAATTGACCAGTTTAATGGTGACCTGCCTTTTCCATATGGTAACCCCAAAGGACTTGCATGAGTTCCAAATACTCCAACCTTAAAATTATCTAAAATATACTGAGGTATTAATCTTTGCCAACCATAACAAATACCAATTTCAAATTTATTATTATTAAAAAAGTCTGTACAACTTTTTAAAGAATAATCATCTGTTACATAACACTCTATATTGTTATCCTTAGCAAAGGTTTCTACATCACCTTCTCCAGCTATATGATTCTTACTTTTTGATTTTGTACTTACGGTAACTATTAAATCTATTTCGTCAATAAAACTTTTCATCAACAGTATAGAAGATTGTTTGGTTCCAAAAACTACTACTTTATGTTTCAAGGCATTAACTCTTTCGGAAACGTTGTGGTTTCACTATTCATATCATTAACCAACTCATCTGTTCTTTCACGTATCAATCTAGTAAAGTTATTCATATTCTCATAACCATTTTCTGTCCAAGAAAACGGATGTGTTAACAACTGCATTCGCCATGGATATTTAGAATAATCTATATGCATAGGATGTCCATATTTCCATTGATGGTTAGAATCAGCTAGATAATGTACATCAAGTTTATCTGGTCTAGGACCTTTGAAGTAATGAAAAAACTCCTTAGCATAACAATTTATTTTATCAGGAACCTCAACGTATTTCTCTAGTATTTCAGGATTACTACCACATCTGTGAAATGCAAATCTGTCCACTTCAAAATCATAATAATGTTCTAAAGTCTCAATATCTTTTAAGATATAATCTATCAACTCATCGTCTCCCATCGGTGGTGGATTCTGATGTAATCCTATTTTATGACCTAACTTTTTAATCTCTTGTATTGCTTCTATGTTCTTCTGTGATAAAGCGTTGTAAGTATTATTCCTTAACTGAACAGTATAAGTAGACTTAACATCTAACTCATCACTTTCGATACGAGCCAATATTAAAGCTCTGTCTATTGAAAATTCTATATCATGTCTAAGCACACAATATTGTGACGGATTATAATTTAAAACATCTTTAAAATCATAAATAGGTAAATATGATTGAACTAACTTTATTATATTTCTATATTCAGAATAATTAAACATAATTATCCTTTATAAATTCTATTATATCACCTTTTGGTTCCCATCCCAACATATCTTTTGCTTTTGTGTCTGTATTTAAGCTTTCTCTAACCTCACCAGGTCTAGCTGCAATGTATTCCACTTCCGTTTCTCCAAATGCATCTACTAAATCTAGAATAGAATAATTTTTTCCATTACCCAACTCGAAAATCTTTCCTGAAATAACTGCTCTATCACCTGTGTCGTATAAACTCTTCCCACATCTCCACAACCCATCTACAATATCACCGACATATGTGAAGTCTCTTCGTTGTTCTCCATCACCTGTAACCGTTAATGCCTTACCAGCCTTATGTAATCTTTCAAAGATACCAAGAACAGTACAATACGCTCCTTCTGTTAATTGATACTCACCATATACATTATAAAATCTACATATTGCTACTGGTAATTTATAAACACTTTCATATAACTTACACAACTCTTCACCATTCCATTTAGAAAACGTGTATGGATTTGCATATAAATCACCATGAGCAGAAGAAGAACCAGCATAAACTACTGGTATTTGTTTTGACCTAGCATAGTCTAACACTCTTATTGTACTATTTAAGTTATTAAATAATGTGTAAGCTGGATTTTGGATTGAGGGTACTATTCTTGCTCTAGCTGCTAGATGAAAAATAATATCTGGTTTACTCATTCTGATTTTTTCCAAAGGTTCTTCTGAAAGATTCATGTCATAATATGTACAACCACCTTGTTCATTTTCTTTTTTACCCATTGAATAGTCATCTACTGAAACTACTTCATGACCATCTTTTAATAACCTTATAATTAGATTTGTACCTACAAATCCAACTCCTCCTGTAACCAAAACTTTCATATTAACTCCTTACTAATAACTCTCTTTTAAAATTATCCATGTAAAATTTATTTTGTTGTTCTTGTTTTTCTTTTGTTTTTGGGTGGTATAAACTCAACTCTTCATGTGGTGGTAGATGAGCATATGTTTTACAACCCGTAATGTATTCATGAAGTGGTCTTGTCCATCTTATATCTTCTCTGTTTCTAAACACTCTTGCTTGATAATCAGGATAATTTACCCATCCTTTTTCATCAACTCTCCATCCCCACTTTTGAACATCCTCTTGGGTAAATCCATCGACTGTATTTACTCTTGGAATCCAAACTAAATCTACATCATTCATTTCTAATATTTGTTTAAGTTGTTGTAACAATATTTCATTTGGATACTCGTCAGCATCTATATGAAATATATAATCACCACTTGATTTTTCTATAACAGAATTTTTATGGTCTGCAAAGTTACCATCAAGTTTTCTTTTGTAAACAATATAATGTTGCCAACTATCCAATGATTCACCTAAAACAGCTTCTACCTTTTCATCATCCCCATCCACACAAACTATTATCTCATCTTCTTTATCTATATTCTTATTTAATACTTCTAATAACTTCTGTAGTTCCTCAGCTTCATTATGAACTGTGATACCATAACTAATTTTCAACAAGTGCCTCCCTAAAATCTTTTGGTAAAACTATTGGTTCTAAAAATACTTGTGAACGTCTAGCTTCTTTATAATCATAAGTTCTATACACACTATATCTTTCTATGTATTGTTTTAACTTTTTGTATGTTTGTTGTCTAACACCACGAGTGCCTATATTTTCTATAACTATTTTATATATTTGGTCATCCCCACTTACAACCTGTACATCACCAACTCTTTCCAATAATTGAACCAACATTGGTTTATTTCTAATCATTGGTATGGTTCCTCTGTCTTCTAGTTTCAACCCAACTAGATGAAATGTTTTACTTCCATCTTTTCTAGTGTATGGTATTTTTGGATTAAATACTAATAAAGTAGTCAAAGTTCCTGTTGGTTTTTTTCCTTTATATCTAAAGGATATAATATCACCAGCTTGTACTTTACCCCAATTATATACTTGTTTAGGCATTATTTAATTCTCTCAGTTATCCCCATTGCTTTACATGCACCCATAAAATTGTTTTGTTCAAATGTCTGTGCATTTTCTACATCAAGTCTTTGATTATAATTATTATATTTATGTTGTTCTTCTTTAGGAATATCAATAACTTTTGCATATTTCCAAACATACTTCTCAGTAGAACCTTCAGGATATATCATACCCAAAACTCCCATATTAATTACAGATGGAAACCATATTATTTTCCTTTGCTTATCTTCAAATTGTGATTCTCTAACAAGTTTTGGTGACTTTTTTAAATTCTCAATCAATTCAATATTACCAACTTCATATCTAGAATCACTCATAAATCCACACGAAAAACATAAGTAAGAAGAAAAGTTCTCTTGTACTTCTTCAAAACAATTATCTGTATCAAGACAATGTGGACATGTAATTACTCTTTCCATATTATACCTTCTTTAATTTTGGTAGTTCTAATTTTGGTGGTTCATTAGAATCAACTTTTTTAAGTTTTGGTAACTCTAACTTAACTTGTTTAGGAAACTCAGGTACATATTTATCCAATAAAACACCCAACTCCTTTGTCATATTTTCTAATGAAAAAGTTTTATAATTATGAACACCTAAACGTTTTGAGTTAGGTGTGTACTTCTTATAGCTTCTGTAAATTTTACGAAAAGTATCTGATGCTTTCTTGTAATTTACAGTAAACCACTCTGAACCCTCTACGAAAAACTCTTTTGGAAAAGAACCCTCTGTAACTTTTTCCATATTACCATCTAATAAGACAGCATTCTTACCTAGAAAATCTAAGTGACCACTCCAATTAGATGCAATTACTGGTTTTTCAGAAAGAGAAGCTTCTAATAGTGGTCTACCAAATCCCTCACCATGTGTAAATGAAACGTGTGCTTTAACTTTGGGATGATTATAAAGTTGATTCATCTCATCATCCGTAAAATCTCCATGAACTAAATATATGTTTGGACACTTTCCGTTAGTTTGTGCTTTTAAATTGTTAATTTTGTTTAACATGTTTTCTCTATCTATTACAGAAAACCCAGCTGAACTTGTTTTCATTATCAAAGCTGGTTGTTTTTTCATGTTCTTAAATGTTTCACAAAATACCTTTACTAACATACTCGTGTCTTTTCTATCTTTACCTACGTCACCTTGTAACCAATGTCCAACATAAAGAAAACAAAAATCTTCTTCAATCTTTTCCATCTCTGAAATTAATTCTGTTGAAAATTCATTTGTCTTTCCAAATATACTTGTATCTGCACCCTCAAATAAAACCTCTATTGGTTTTTCGTTTTTAAGAACACCTTGTTTTTGACCAGTCCTATCATCTTGAACATCAAACTGAACTTTACTAATAACATCTTTTACAAATGTTGATGGTACAATGTTCATGTTCATACGATTCATTCCTTGAATCCATGTAGGTGGACAAGCAGTTGTTTCTAATCCTGCAGTAATACCAATGTTATATTTTCCAAAAGTTTGAAACTCAGGAGGTATTACGATATGGATATGTAACTCTGGTTGTTCATCTAATTGTGGTGTTGGTAGTAAACGTTCTATGATTGGAATATCATTATCATCTGTTTGGTCTAATGCATTTTGTGGTGTGCTACCCCAAGGCACAGACCAAATCTTGACATCATATTTATCAAGTTTTATTAACGCTCTGACTATATCTCTACTATGTGCTCCATATCCACTTCTCGTAGTAACTGGTGCTGTAACTAAACATACTGGTTTACTCATTATAACTCCTAAGCTTTATAAATACTATAACGTTTTCGTGGTGTCCATTTTTCGAATGCTGTATCCATGTGGTCTATAAAATTTTTACACATCCATTTTGAACTCATCATTGATTCATCACTAGTAACAAATTCTCTCCCAGCTAAACCACACTTCTTACGTTCTTCTTTAGGTACATCATACCATTCTTTTATTGCATCACCTGCATCATCCCACCTACATCTGTCATCAAAAATATATGGTGTTGGTATTGAACCTTGAAGAGAACGATTAGATGGCCAAATTGGTTTAACCCAACTACCCCAAGTTAAATCAGGATTGTCCTTCCACTTTCTATCATCATGAAATGATTTAATTTCATCATAATCTTTGTAAGTAACGAACTCACCATTTAATTTAAATCCACATTGGTCTTGTAACCCACCTGTAACGTTTACGATAATTGGTGTCCCTGCCATTAATGATTCACAAGTTCCTAAACCAAATCCCTCATTAGATGCCATGTTGATTGTAACGTCTGCAATATTATAAAGATAATTTAATTGTTGTACGGATAGTTTGTTTTCACTAAAATACACTTTATAATCTGGTGCAATTGTTTTTGCTACTACTGGTAAATCTGTACCATTTTGGTCACGAGGTTGAGTATGCATTAATAAACAACACTTATCTGCTTGTTCTTTTGGAAGTTGGTCACAGAAATGTTTATAAGCCATTATAATATCACCAGGTAATTTACGTCTAATGTTTCTGTTATTATAAAATACAATGAACTCTATATTGTCATCTGTGAGTTGTTTTCTCATTGCATTCATCTCAGTAATTTCTTTTTCGTTGGTTACTGGTTTGTAATAATCTTCATGAATACCATGTGGTATGTATGTACAATCCCAATCTGTTCTTGGTTTTTTCTTTGCAACTTCTTTTACAATAGCTACCGTTTGTTTACTGATATTCATAATTAAATCACATGACTCATAAAAGTTTTCATTGTATTGTGGAGCTGGCCAATCATCCCAAATGTTATAATAATATATTGGAATATTTTGTCTAATTTCATGTTCCATTTCATACAACCATCCCCAAAATCTAGGATCTGTATAATGTAAAACAGCATCAGGTTTTTCTCTTGCCATTATTTCTCTCAACACAGGTTGACTACCATAACCACTAACAGGATATATTGTTAGATTAGCATCAGGTATATTTAATTCACTTCGGACACTATCGTTCATATTAATTATTTTACCCTCATCAGGATGTTTAATAGCACCACCAATCTGTACCCAATCATAGTGTTGTAACGTACCTAATACAAACTCCTTTGACATAACTCCTATACCAGATGACATTCTTAAATCATCTGATAGTAGTAAAATCTTTTTCTTAGCCATTTATAACCTCTTTACCACTATTTTTCAATGGAAAATACTTTTTGATAATTTCCAATTTATCATCGTACTCAGCAATAATTTCCAACTCTTTTTCTATTGTATCCATGATATCAGGATGTTCAGCAACACCTACACCTTTTTCTAAAAGGTTCTCAACATTAATTCTATGTTTTTCAATGTGAGCTTTAAAGTGAAGTTTACTAGCTTCAATTATATCTTTCCTCATAACCTACTCCCACTTGGTTTTAAATTGTCCCATTCGTTAACTTGTTGTTTAAAGTTATCATCCATTAAATACAAATCCATAGACCTGTTTACTAATTTTTGTAATGTAAATTCATCGGAAATTGTATTGTACTTGAACTTTTTATATAAGTCTTTTAATATCTTTACAGACGTTAGTTTATAATTCATATAGAACCTCTTGTATATACATATATAAATATATACTAATTAATTATTTTTACCAATTTTTTTAGCTTCTCAGCATGTTTAATTGTATCCATTGTTCCTCTAGATTCAATACCCTCTGGCATGAATGCAACTATAATATTTGAATACTCTGCTATCTGTTTGTTTCTTTTAAAATAGTTTGATACGTAGTAAGGTTTGTTATAATTACTAGCAGGTAATTTACAATGCATATTGTGACTATAATGTGATGGTGGAAACTCTACATAATCCATGTTAAATTGTAAAGCATACTTCTTAGCATAACCATCGGCACCATCTCTTTGTCCACCACTTACTATCTCAACTTCATCTCCATATTTATTTTTTATATCAAATATTAAATCTTTTATTTTTCTATTATCGGTATATTCTCTACTACCGACAATACCTATTTTAATCTTCGTAGTCATTCCTTTTTTGTTTTTTTATTTGTTTATCTGACAAACAGAATCTTGCAGTTTGATGAAACTGATTTAATCCATCAAACAATTGTTCTTTACCATTAAAGATATACTGAAATCTTATCTGTTGTTTATGATTTACATCTTCTAATTTTGTGATATCAAACCACACAAAATCATTTACATGTAATTTATTGTCAACCACTATCTTTGTTTTTATATGTAAATCTTTTTCATACTTAACTAAAAACTTTTGTATAGCATCAGATGTTATACTACCTTCTCTATACCACAAAGTTGTATAGTATTTTATACCATCTCCATGTATCTCACTTAATTTATCCACTATATTTTTTTCATAATCTGTATCAATAAAACTTGATAAATCCATCCTTAAGCTTATCTTCATTACTTTACCCCCACATCACAATGTTCCGTTTGATTAAATTCACAATACTTACAATTCTTTTTACTTGGTCTTTGTATATAAGTATGGTCTGTATTATATTCACCATCAATAAAAGATTCTTGTAGAAATTGATTTAGATTATTTACCACTTTGTTGATACTTGGTTTACCATTAGCTGGACTAAACTTCTGAACACGTTTTTGTGGAAAGTCTAATCCCTCATATAATTTTCTCTTGACAATAAAATATTCTACATCTATTTTATCTAATGGTATATCATGTTGAGCACCATAGAATTGTTTGTACAATAAAAGTTGGTCTGTCTTATTCTTATCAGCTTTCTGATATTTATTCCAACCCATAGTAGATGTCTTAATATCTATTATTTTATATTTCTGAGTTACTGTATTATATAGTAACACATCAATGTAACCAATAAACTTTACATCATTCGGTAAATCGTAATTAATTGGAACTTCTATACCAACCAACTCATAACCTTTCTTACTAAAGTAACTACCTCGTCTCTTCTTAAACCAATCTAATATTAGTAAACCATGTTTGTAAAACTCTTCCATATCACTTTGTTCACAAAATACTTCTCCACCATTCTTCTCCATTATCTGTTGATAATTTCTTTTCATTCTTGTCAACAACATCTTTTCTAAAGGTAGAGCATCTGCCATCTTTACAGTATCGTTATACATTACCGTTAGATAAGTTTGAAGAACCTCATGCATTGAAGTTCCGAACATGGTATGAATACTATCTGTGAATTGTCTTAGGTTGTCAATGTAGTTTAACTTCCATTTGTATGGGCATTTATCCCATTGACTATACTGACTATAACTTACTTTTTTCACTTTGCCCACTTTCCTCTTGCTACAACTTGTGCCATAACTCCATAGTTAGATATGTCTGAATAACTATCTACTAAACCTTCGTTCTTTAACGAACCATTGTCACCTCTCATAATAAGAGTTTTTATTCTTTCAACCTTATCGTTTATCCTAAACCAAATACCCATAAGAGATAATCTTTTCTCTTCTTCATTTACCAACATCTGACCAACTGCTATATTCTGTGGGCCATAGTCATGTTGTTTATGTAGAAAGAGTTCGTATTGTTCTCGTTGTATTTTTTGAAACTCCGATGTCATACCAGGATATTTATCTTCCATATAAGATATAACATCTTTATTTTCTTTAGGTGTTCCTTTAGGTGTATCGTTTATAACTTTCATATATCTCTCCAAATTACATCTAAATATACACAGAAAAGTGTATACGAGTCAAGAGTTTTTTTACATATTTCCATCATTAATACTACCAACAACATTGAGTCCTGCAGCTTTAATCTTACGTTCTTCTATACCCCATTTTCTACCTAACTCACCTAATTCCATCATACCACCTTCTGTAAGCATCAACATATCTATTGCTTGTATAGCTTCTTTTCTACTAGACTCGTCATTGTTTCTGACAATGTTAATTAACCATTCTGGATAATCCATATCATTTTTTCCTTTCATATACCTTAACCATCTTTTACCTTTTGGTAAGATGTTTGTATATAGTTTATATAACTCTTTTGGTTGTAAGTTATATTTTTGTAGTTCATTTACTAATTCCATCCAATCAGAGTTCATGGATAGAAATCTGTTTACCATATAATTTGACCAAGACTTCTTGTCTTCATCAGATATCTCATCCCAATAGTTAGGATTCTGAGTTGCTGTTATCTGATTTATGTGGTCGAACAGACTTTTTCTTTTTACCAAAGATTTTTTCCCACTTCTTTTCCCACTCATCTTGAGTTATACCCCTTCGTAATTTATCACCTTTACCAGCACCTGTATCTTTACTCATCGCCTTTTGGTATCATTTTGTCTGGTACTTTACCACAATTACCACAACTAAATACTTCAATTGGTATCAATGCTTCTTGACCAGTTGGTGACATTAGTGGTGATACTCTTCTTATAAAATAAGATTTTATAAAAGAATAATTACCACATGCATCACATTTTAGTGATTCGGTATCTTCAATGTTTAATTGTTTTGGTGGTGTCTTTATTGGTTTTACTGGTTTCGTACTCATTTTATTACTCCTAATAATTCTATTAACATTGCCATTGCATTTATCTCTTTATCAACTACTTGACTATCTGATAACTCATATCTTGCTATAATCAAAATACATTCTGCTACATGACCTTTACCCCAATCATCTACCTTATCATATAATAATCTGAATAGGTCAGCAAAGTCTGTAATCTTATTGTCTAACAATAGTTGTCTGATATCTTTGAAAGCTGTCTTTTTATCTTGTGTCTTTAATATCTTTAACAACTTTAACTTGTAATCATTCTGTATGATACTTGTAGTGTCTAACTTTAGTTTATTCTTGACAACATTTCGTTGTGCTACATTGATAACTCTACGAATATCAGGATAACCACTATCAATTAGAACTTTTAAGTCTTCCATATTTGACATAACATTTTCTTTTAGTAAGATGTCATGAATATGTTTTGCAACTTCTTTTTTTGATGGGGGGATTATCTGAAATGATTGACAACGAGATTGTATCGGGTCAATTATTCTTTCTACAAAGTTACAAGTCAATATGAATCTACAATGTTTAGAAAATGTTTCCATAAGATTACGAAGAGCAGCTTGTGCATTTGGTGTGATGTAATCACACTCATCTAAAATAATAATTTTGTAATCTTTAAATCCCATCGTAGAAGCAAAGTTCTTTACTTTGTTTCTAACGGTATCTACATTGTTTTCATCTGATGCATTAATGTAAAGATAATCACATTCTATATTCTTTACAAGAATCTTTGCGAGAGTGGTCTTACCTGTACCAGCCTTACCATATAATAAAAGATGTGGTAAGTCACCACTCTCAAGATAAACAGATACTTTATCTTTGAGATGTTCGTTCCCAATGTAAGTATCTAAGTTACTAGGCCGATACTTCTCTACCCATAATGTATTACTCAAATTTTCCTCCAAATCCAAATAGGTTCTCCAAAAGCTATATCTTTTGTATGTTTTGTTTTGTCTTTTAAATACTCTTGAAAATACTCACTTTTAGCATTTCCAGCTCCACCACTATTAAATCTCTTAGTCATCTCCATTCCTATACAACCAAAATAATGTAATCCTTGTGATTTAATAAAATCATTCATCGGATTACAAATATCAAAGTAGTCTTTATCTTTTGAAGAATATACATCTGCAATGTTCACAGCAAGGATACCATCTTTCTTCAAAGTTGGAATCATCTTACCTATAGCTTTATGTAAAAAGTTTTTATTCCAAATATCAATATTTTTATATCTAACATAACTTTGTGTATCTTCATCAGAATACTTCTCAACATTAAAATATGGTGGTGATGTAAATATTGTATCAAAATGATTTTCATATTTAGAATAATCTACATCTTCAGCTGGTTCACAAATAAAATCTACTTTCTTTTCTTCCTCAAAGAATGTTTGATGTTTTTTATAGAACTCAACTTGTCTCTGATAATTTGGATGATTAAGGGTGTTCGGGTCAATCCCAACATATGATTTTGTTGTCTCTCCACAATAAAACCCAGCCAACCTATCACCCCAACCAGCACTAAAGTCAAGTACATTAACACTTCTAAAATAGTCATAAAATGCCTTTGCTATACTTGGTTTAAATTGAGATGCAACATATTTTCTTAAAGTTGTAGCCATTCTAATACTCTGAATATCTACCTTAGTCAATACTTGTTCCAAACTCCAAAATGCTCTAACTATAGTTTTGATACCATCTACTGTTTGCCAAGTCTTCCAACCACTAGGTGTCCTTGTCCAATCAACTTTCCATCTTGTTTCTATATGAAATGGATTAGAAGCATTATTACCTGAATTATCTCGTTTAAAATAACTATTCGTTAGTTCGTATTTTGACCTTCTTTCATTTCGTGGAAACCAACTTTTGTACTCTAATATATCCATCCATTGAACACTTTTTAGTTTATTCAAACTTCTCAATGTTTCTTTTTCTGTAATCTCTGGTATCGGACATGGATATGTATGTAGACATTTTGCCAACTCATCCACCAACTCATCTTTTTCATATGTGGTGATGATATACTGCCATTCCTTTTCATCAATTGAAAGGTAAGGTTTCATACCATAAAACTTTTTAAAATAATCTACAACTTTTTCCATATCCAAATTGGCTCACAAAATGTTTTATCTTTAGTTTCTTCTGCTTTCTTCAAAGCTTCTTCTGTGTAATCATCTGACTTTGCTGTACCAGCTCCACCACTATTTGGTCGTTTTGCTAGTTCCATTCCAATACAACCTTGATATTCTGAATCAGTAAATGTTGATAAGAAATCATTCATAGGGTTACAAATCTCTAACCAACCTCTATCAGTTGACCATTTCGAGTTAGAATAAACATCTGAAATGTTCACTAATAAGTATCCACCACTTTTTACAGAACACCATAAATTTTTCAAAGTCTTCTGTAGAAAGTTCTCGTTCCATTCATTTATCTCTTTATGTCTAACCCAACTTTGTGTTTCGTCATAACTATATCTTTCCACATTAAAATATGGTGGTGATGTAAATACAGTATCAAAAAAATCTTTATATCCCATAAAGTCAACTTCTTCTGCAGGTGATTCTATGAAATCACATTTCTTTTGAACTTCAAATACAGTCATATGTTTATGATAAAACTCTGCTTGTTCTTCGTAAATTGGATGATTTTCTTTTCTAGGATCGATACCAAGATAATACTCTGATGTTTCACTTGCATAGAACCCAGCCAATCTATCTCCCCAACCAGCACTAAAGTCTAATATGTTTTCACTACCTAACTTATCATATAATACTTTTGCAACATTAGGTTTAAACTGAGCACATATATACTTTCGTAAACCTATCATAGTTCTTAAAACATTACGATTTATCTTAGGTAACTTTAATGAATACGCTGAACCCATTAACGATGTCATGAATTTTTCAGACTCCCAAGTTCTCTGAGGACCTGGTGATACCGAACCATCTACTGACCATCGGTTTACTTGTTGAAAGTAGTTACTTGCTTTATTACCAGTATTGATTCTTTTGAAGTATTGTTGTTTACCTTCAAAAGTTAAATCATACCTATACTCTGTACCTTCACGAGCAAACCATTCTCCATCCACCAAGACATCGTTGTGGTTCATACCCTTTAGTTTAAGATAATCTCGATGAGCATCTTTTACAGACATCTCAGCATAAGGAATTTCATAAGTCATCGCTACTTTAGCTAGACTCTCCTTCACATCTTCCTTATCAAATGTATCTTTTATATACTCCCATTCTTTTTCATCGATTGAGAGATAAGGTTTCATATTATAGAACTTGTCAAAATACGAAAGATACATTAATCAACGTCTTGTACTGGTACTAAATAATAAGTTGAAACATAATCATCTACCTTAAAAGATATACGAGATAGTCCATCACCACTAACTTCAAACTTAGCACTCTCACATTCTTTGTTTGCACTCAATACTTCTTTGAAGATGTTTGCATTGAAAGATACGTTTTCGATACTACTAGATTTTGTAGTGGTAACTGGTATTGTTACTCTGTTTGTATTTACTGAAGAATGTCCAATAACCAACTTAGTATCAGTTCCATCTGTAATTACTGTGAAGTTATCTGTATCAGATAAAGCACCTTTACCAGCAATGAACTTACTAATAAATTGTGGTGTCACATCAATTTCTAAATGAAATTCTGGTATTTGTTTTAGTTGTGGTGGTTTATTTATTACTGAAACATCACTCAACATATAATTAATTGTAGAATGTGCATCAGACACTTTTAGTGAAATAGATTTACCACCAGCCTTATTAACAGATACGTTAATATCATCATCTAAAACTGATAATAGTTTTGTTAATTGTTCTGTATTATAAACACCTATTTCACAATCTTCCATCTGTGATTTATCCATAACAAGCTCACCTAACAAAGTCTTATCACCAGATATGAATCTAGTGGTTAGTTTGTCTGACTCACTTTTTAATATTACAGAATTGACAGTTCCACTTAGATAGTATTTGTCTATAAAACGAACTATTCTCTTTTTATTCATTATAACTCCTTAATTTAATAACCATATATACA
>Ga0181590_10002063_pt1 | contig 16896 bp, 20 predicted proteins | sample 071ome_34_FD_132446 | JGI IMG/M metagenome (GOLD analysis project Ga0181590, IMG submission 132446) | Coastal salt marsh microbial communities from the Groves Creek Marsh, Skidaway Island, Georgia - 071411BT metaG (megahit assembly) | ecosystem: Environmental > Aquatic > Marine > Intertidal...
GTATGTCGCAAGGCCGCCGGGGTGGTTCCCGGTGTCACTAGCTAAAATGAGGTAACAAAATGAAAAAATCACCATTTAAGAAAAACGGCCAACTTAACCCGGCCGTGATATATGAGGGGCCGAGCATGATAGACGGGGCCCCAATTGTCGCAATAGCCACCCCGGCCAGCACTAACACCAAAACGGGCGGAATGCTTCAAATTTGGATATTGTCGGCCCGAATAGATCCAATAACGGCGAACCGAACCGGGGCCGATTTTTCTATTTGCGGCGATTGTCCATTAAAAGGCCGCCCGAATAACAAGCCGAGCGGTTACGCAACGGGCCGGGGGTGTTATGTTAATTTGGTGCATGGCCCGCTTGGCATTTTCAAAAAATACACCCGGGGCGGTTATGCATATATAGCCGACGGGGCCGAGCTCATTAAATACGGCCGGGGGCAAAATATACGCCTCGGGGCCTATGGTGACCCGGCCGCATTGCCCCGGCATATTGTCGAAAATGTAACAAGCGAGGCCGACGGCTGGACGGGGTACAGCCACCAATTGAACCGCCCGGAAATGAGGGGCGCGAAACGCCGAGCATTCGCCCGGTTTTGCATGGCCTCGGCCGATACATTAGAACAAGCCCGGGAATTTTGGGCCGAGGGTTTCCGAACCTTTAGAACCATAACAAGCCCGGCCGATATTGTGCCGGGTGAAATAATTTGTCCCGCAACGGCCGAGGGTGGCCGCCGTACAACTTGCGAGGCTTGCGGGCTTTGTAAGGGTTCCGGGATTAAAGCGAAAAATATCGCGGCCGTGGTTCACGGTTCGCAAGCGAAAAACGCCGCCGAGGTTATCCGGGGGGCCAGTATATGAGCCCAATATATAAGCTTATCGGGTTTTTAGTGTTTTGGTACTTGGTGCTATCTTGGGCCTCGGGCTTGTGACACTAACAAAGGAAAATAACCGGGCTCAATTAGTGCTTTACTCGGGCCCGGTTATGCGTATAATGAAAATTCTCGGGGCGTGGTGCCCCGGGGTTAACTAGCTAAAAAAGGAAAATGAAAATGCAAAACTTAACAATCGACACAACGAACGCGCAAAACGTAACAAGCTTAAACAAGGCCGCCGGGCTAACATTCCCGGCCCTAACAAGCCGAACCGATTTCGACGCCGTGGCCGAGCCGATTTATATGGCTAACAAGGAAACGGGCCGAGCTCAAAAAATCGACGCGCAAATTGGCCGGGTTATCCGCCGAACCGATACCGCCGAGGCCCTCGGCATTGTCGGCCAGCGTTACGGCATAGCCCCTAACAAGCCCATATTTGATATGGTATGCGAGGCCGCCGAGGGAACATTACCCCGCGACGCATTGCGCGATATCGAATTAAAGGAATTCGCAAGTTATGGCGGCCAATATACGCGCTTTGAATTGGTATTTCCCGGGCTTGGGGCCGATATTCGCCAACTATCCGGGGCCAGCACTCAATTATTGTTTAGGGTTGGGGTTTCTAATTCTTTCAATGGTTCGGGTTCGGTTCGCGTTATGGCCGGGGCTTATGATTTGGTATGCACTAACGGCATGGTGATCGGCGAAGCCGAGAAAAAAGCCGCCCGTCATACTAGCGGATACACCCCGCAAATTTTCGCCGGGTTTATTGAGGCCGAGCTCATTAAATACCGCGAGCGGGTTAGAACGTGGCAAGCTTGGGCGCGTAACGATATCACCCCGGCGCAAGCCGAGGCCGCGCTGGAAGCCGCCGGAATGTCGGGCCGCCGTATTAAATCGTTAATGGAACAATTCGACGCCGAGGCCGCAAGCCGTGGCCGTACAGTATGGGCCCTTTATTCCGCCCTTACTTTTTACAGCTCGCATAATTCCGAGCGGTTCGGGGTTCGCAATTCCGGGAACGTCGATAACGAGGCCGTGACATTAGACCAGCGCGAACGCGAGGTGAGCCGGGTTATCGGTTCCGAGGCTTGGGCCCGCCTAGCGGCCTAAACAATGGGCCCGGGGCCGTGGTGGTTCCCGGGCTTTTTAACTAGCTAAAATGAGGTAATAAAAAATGGCATATTTTGAAACGAAAAAACACTATAACCGCCCGAGCCTATCGCGCCGGGTTTTGGAATTTTTAGGAACCGGGGCCCTTTTGGTTTTCCTATCCTATTTTTTCCTTTTTATTCTAATCAATTGGTTAATGGGGTGCGGCGAGGTTTTTTATCAGGCCGACGGCTCATATATTCCCGGCGAATGCGCCCCGTTTTGGCCGTGGGAATTTTTCGGGGGTAATTGGTAATGGCCGAGTTTTATATTTTGCTTTTGATATCTAACGGGGTGGCCCTTGCGGCGATATCTTTTATCGCTTGGTTATTCTTAAAAGATATCTAACCCGCCCCGATAACATACAAGGCCCCCGGTTTAATCGCCGGGGGTTTTTTTATGCCTAGCGTTTTATATTTGGCCCCTAGCGGGCTTTTATCGTTTCCGGGTGGGGTAGTAAGGCCCGAACCATTGCGAGGCCGTGGCGGGCTTATATGGCCGTTTAATGGCCGGGTTTATTCCGGGCTAGGTTCCGGGGCCGTGGTTCGGTTATTGGTTCGGGGTGTTAGCCCGTTAAAAGATACACCCGGCCGACGCGCCCGCCCTTAAATCGGTTTTGTAAATGGGGGGTGGGGTATTTCCCGGGGCTATTCTCGGGCCGTCACTGATACGTTATGCGCCCCGATTGTTAAAAGCTTTTATTTTCAAGGCCCGAGGTTCCCGGGTGAAATTGTCGCGGGTGAAAATTCTCGGGGCTTAGTTTATTTTTTTCTATTTTTTCCGATACGCTGGCCCGGGGTAAAGGCCCTTAAATCGTTATAAATCAAGGGTTTACGCTATTACTCGGGCCGGGTAGCCAGCCGAGCCGGGGGCCGGGCGGGTGACGGGGGGTAGGGGGTACGTTACCGTATACAAACACGACATAATTTTGGAATTTTAGCACTGTCAACGACCTGTGCATGATCCTGAACAGGGTACCGTGGACAAAAAACTGTAAACGCAAACGTAACTGAGCCCAATTTTGGGGTGGGGAGTTGACAAACTGTCAAGATATCGTGCCCCAAGCGTAATAAATACCTATATGTGACACTTATTAGTGTTTTTTTATGACCTTTATAGTTGCTATTTGTTATAATATTCCGTATTATGTTTCATAATCATCAAAAGAAGGTTTGATCATGCTCTTAGACGACGGAAAGACTCAGTTAAGTCTTGATATCAGTGTAGAGAATGACCTTGAGGTAGACGCCGAAGGAGTTCTCCATATCCTGACGTTTATTTTCGTAGAGGATAACGATGAGCCAGTAGAAGTAAGACTATCATTTGAGGAGATGATAGAAAACTTAATAGATTTCTACCGAGATGATCCACTTGAGAAGGCGGGTTACCGCCAGCTTTATTCTATCGCCAATGAATTTATCCGACACGCAGATCGTTTACGAGATGTGGCCGGGTATATGGAAGATCGCAATATATCGGGGGATCTATTTGATGACGATGACGACATCGACCCAGAAAACGAACCACACATCAACTAAATTATATAAACCAGACCGTATGGAAGGAATGGATGCTTCACAGATAGGTGAAGTAGGCGAACATTTCGTAACATCAGTTCTAGGTGGGTTTGGTTTAGAGGTTTTTAAGACGAATGGTAAGGGCTATGATCTTATTGTGATGAATGGGCCCCATCCACCCATCCGTATCGATGTGAAGACGAAGTCTTCTCTTGAGGGCCAAAGAATTTACAACATAAAAAAAGGCAAGAAGACAAACTACAGGGACTTCGATCCCCAAGCGTGTGACATCTTTGCCTTAGTATGTTTAGAGGATCTATCGTTGTCCTTCCACAGGTCAACGGATTACGCAGGGAAGCGTAGCATCTACGTCAATGCTAATCAGCACAGTAATACAGATCCGTATGAGAGTTGGGTAGCCGCGACACAGGCATAAAAAAGGCCGGGTAGGTAGTATATATACCCCCGGCCGAACACGTTCTAAATTTTATCATGGATTTTCTGTTTTGTCTATAGATCTTTTATGATATAATTGTCACAAGGCTCCCCTAGCAAATTATTGTTAATTCGTCAACAGGTGTTGCGTCTTGACAATAATAATGGTATAACAAGCGCAGGTATTATGGCTAGGAAAAGAAAGCCTAATCCTTCACAAGCGATAAACCTCATCTACATAAGAGCCGCCATTGAAGCTAACACTGGCGTAAAGCTTACTCTAGAACAGGTAAAAGATTACCTTGTGCAGGAAAAACTAATCACACCGTATCAGGCTCGGCATCACGCTCAGATATTCAGAGGGTATGCGGAGTATTACGACTTTGAAGATTATACGGTAGAGAGACTTCGCCCTAGCGAAGCGGAAAAATTTCTCTAGCGTATTATTTTGGTTAACCACAATAAAGGCAGGAAAAATGAAAGTACAAAAAGCTAACTGCGGTGCGTCAGTAAAAGCGGCGAACGGCGGGTACATGAAAGTTAAAAAGACTGGCTACAATGCTGGTGGCGCGGCCGCCAAGCGTAAGAAGTCAGAGATGGATGATCGCTCTAAGTTTGCGAAACGCGCTGAAGGCGTGAAGGCTTCTAAAGGCGGTGCCGTAAAAAAAAAGTAAAGCGCACGGCGTATAACCAAGGCGGTACAGGCGAGCGCGTACCAGTAAGTGTATGCAATGCTTGCACAACCCCTTCCGGGTGCGTATCACGCGGACGCTGTGCAAAATCTGGAAAGAAACTAGGATAATCTTTCTATATGAACAAACTACTTAGCTGGGAATTTATTGTTATAACATTTGTTGTAATGCCAGTTATAGCGATTTTAGGACTGTAGGATGGCGAGGAAACCAATCAATAAAGATAGGATGGCTTGTAATAAGCCCCGCCGTACCCCAGACGGGCCTAAAAAGTTTGTTGTAAAAGCTTGTCAGGATGGCAAGGAAAAGATTGTTCGATTCGGTGATCCGAATATGAAGATCAAAAAGAATATCCCGGCACGTCGTAAATCGTTTAGAGCTCGTCACGGGTGTGATAAGCCCGGTGCAAAAAATAAACTCACAGCCAAATATTGGTCATGTAAGGCTTGGTGATTGGGGATGGAATTTGACATACGTTTGTTGCTTACGTTGGGGGGAATGATCGTAAGCGTCGCGTCAGCGGCGGCGATTGCTCGGCAACAGATAAAATATATTGAGGAAGAGATCAAAGAACTGAAGGGCAAGTGTAATACTATGGAACTTCGTCTTGATCGTAATGATATGACAACGAGTATCAACGAACAGAAGTTGTCAGAATTATCGACGGTTACCTCTCCTAAAGAAAGGGAGAGTTTAATTCGTGAACTAGAAGGGCTAAAGAAAGATATTGCCTTTCTCAGTAAATCAGGTACTAATTGATGGCAGAAGAAAAGCAATTAACAGAAAAACAAACAGCATTTCTTGAGGCCCTAACTGGGGAAGCTAGAGGAGACATTCGTGCGGCAATGCGTATCGCAGGATACTCCGATGCTACCAAGGTACATGAAGTAGTTAACCCGCTCAGGGAAGAGATAGTTGATCGCGCTAGTATGATACTTGCAATGAATGCACCGAGAGCAACGTTTTCGATGATCGATGTATTACATGATCCATCAGCGATGGGTGCTCGCAACGCAGTTGCGGCGGCGCGAGAAATTTTAGACCGTTCTGGCTTAGTGAAGAAAGAACAGGTTGAGGTTAAGGGGCCAGAGGGTGGAATATTTATTTTACCGCCAAAGCAGGTAGAGCCCATTGAAAATGAAAACGACAACCAATAATAATTTTTGGGAAAATAAAAAAAGACCAAATGAAACAGCTAAAATTCCATATGGTTACCGAGCCAGTGAGGAAGATCCTCTCGTACTTGTGGCAGACGATGCTATCGTTGTACACGTCGAGCAAGCAATGGATTACCTCGATAATGGACAAAGTTACCGGGAAGTCGCTACTTGGCTCTCTGAAACAACTGGTGAAAGAATTAGCCATCAAGGCATTGCTAATATTTGGAAAAGGGCTCGCGGTGATACTAGCTCACGCTCTAAACAGCTTAGAGCTAATAAACGAAAAACTGCGCCTAAAACTAAAGAACAGCGAGAGCTCGCAAGCTTAAAGAAAAAAGAGGCGGCGGCTAAACGTAGCTTAACGGTTACTAAGAAAAAATTAGAACAGCTAAAGGGTACCGATGAAAATCAATCCGAGTCCAACACTCCGACAACTGATTTATATACAAAGGGAGTTAGTGACGGGTTAGATTTTAATGCTACCCCCAAAGACCGGGAAATCGTATTCGAGCCTAATCCGGGCCCGCAGACGGAATTTCTTTCGGCATCGGAAAGAGAAGTGTTATATGGCGGAGCGGCAGGTGGCGGGAAAAGCTACGGCTTGCTCGCAGACCCGCTCAGATACTTCGCAAACAAGAACTTCAACGGACTTATCCTGCGAAGAACTAACGACGAACTCCGAGAGCTCATCTGGAAATCACAGGAGCTTTATCCGAAAGCGTACCCGGGAGCGAAATGGCAGGAGAAGAAAAGCCAGTGGGTCTTTCCTTCAGGTGCCAAATTATGGATGACGTATCTAGAACGTGAAGAAGACGTTCTTCGTTATCAGGGTCAAGCGTTTAGCTACATCGCTTTTGATGAGTTAACGCAACACGCAACACCGTTCGCATGGAACTATATGCGTTCACGTTTGCGTACTACTGATCCAGATTTGCCTATCTTTATGAGGGCAACAAGTAACCCCGGTGGCCCCGGTCACTCATGGGTTAAGCAGATGTTTATTGATCCGTCGCCAGCAAATAAAGCTTTTGCGGCTACAGACATAGACAGCGGGGATGTGTTATCATATCCTGAAGGACACGAGAAACATGGAAAGCCTTTATTTCATCGTAGGTTTATTCCTGCAACGCTTAAAGATAATCCCTATCTATATAGCGAAGGTAATTACGAGGCTAACCTGCTATCGCTTCCTGAGATGCAAAGACGGCAACTCTTGGAAGGCGACTGGGCCATCGCAGATGGCGCGGCGTTCCCAGAATTCCGACAATCTCACCATGTGGTGGAACCTTTTGAGATCCCACCAGACTGGCGGAAGTTTAGATCTTGTGACTATGGATATTCGTCGTATTCAGCGGTGCATTGGTACGCAATAGATCCGTCTTTTGAGACACTAATTGTATACCGTGAGCTCTATGTGTCAAAGCACACAGGGCGAGATCTAGCAAAGGTAATACTTCAGTTAGAACGCGGCGAACAGATCCAGTATGGTATACTTGACTCTAGTTGTTGGCATCAACGCGGACAAATAGGCCCGAGTATAGCTGAAGAGATGATTGCTGAGGGTTGCCGTTGGCGACCTAGTGATCGTAGCGCAGGAGCCCGAGTGGCAGGACGCAACAGGCTTCACGAACTCCTCAAGTATGACGAGGATACTAAGATGCCCGGTATAGTGTTTTTTGATACTTGCCGACAGATTATAGCGGATTTGCCAGTCATACCGAGTGACCCGAAAGGGGGCGATGATATTGATGTTAGATATCGTAGTGACCACACTTATGACAGTATTAGGTACGGGGTCATGTCTCGTCCTAAAGCAAAGTCACCATTCGATGATTGGGGCAAAAATAGAACGCAACCTAGCTGGAAACCCGCTAGTATGAGCTTTGGATATTAAAATATGGCAATAGTAGATAAACCAGAAGACTACCTACCAGATACTAACTCAGCTTCGTTTGAAGAAGGGAAGGATGTCGCTCAAGAAAACCTTGAGATGGGTGGTGTAGTTTCTTGGGTGACAGGACGTTATTCTGCTTCAAATAGATGGCGTGACCAAGATGAGCATAGATGGCTTAAAGCCTACAGGAACTACCGAGGAATCTACGGGCCAGAAACCCAATTCACAGACCAAGAGAAATCACAGGCGTTCATCAAGATTACGAAGACGAAGGTTCTCGCGGCCTATGCACAAATCGTCGATGTTTTATTTGCAGGTTCTAAATTTCCGATTGGGATAGAAACACCAGTAAATACAATGAACGTTGAGGGGGCAGTTTCATTTGACCCCAAAGAAGTTACAGAAGAAAAAATTTCAGAAGTTTCAGGCGCACGAGTGTCCGCGACCATCGCTAGGCCAGACATTATGGAACGTCTTGGGCCACTTAAAGAAGACTTATCTAGAATAGAAGATAAGCTACGTCCCGGGCCCGGTAAGACGCCTACGTCTTTCACCTTCGAGCCAGCTAAAGAAACGGCTCGCAAGATGGAGAAGTTGATCCACGATCAGCTTGAAGAAAGTGATGCAAGTAAGCACTTGCGTAACGTTGCCTTTGAAATGTCACTGTTTGGTACTGGTATCCTTAAAGGGCCTTTCGCCTTTGATAAAGAGTACCCTCAGTGGAATGAGGATGGCGACTATGATCCTCTCTTCAAAACTATTCCGAAAATCGAGTCTGTTTCGATTTGGGATTTCTATCCTGACCCAGACGCACGGAATATGAGCGAGGCTGAGTATGTTATTCAGCGTCATCGGTTGAGCCGTACCCAGCTTCGTGCCTTAAAGAACAGACCTCATTTCCGTGATGAGTCAATTGAATTAGCTATTGAATACGGAGCAAACTACCAGCCGGAATACTGGGAAACTGCTTTAGAAGACAATGATAATAACCCTGATGTGAATCGTTTTGAGGTTCTAGAATATTGGGGTATGTTAGATTTAGAAACTGCGGAAACCGCAGATATAGATATTCCAGAAGAATACTTTGATCGTGATCAGATACAGGTAAATGCTTGGATTTGTAATGGTCAATTGTTACGACTAGTAATCAATCCGTTTACCCCTACTCGTATACCATTCCACGCGGTTCCATACGAAGTTAACCCATACTCATTCTTTGGAGTAGGTTTAGCTGAAAACATGGAAGACACGCAGGAGATAATGAACGGGTTTATGCGTATGGCCGTTGATAATGCGGCTCTATCATCTAACCTGTTGATTGAGATAGACGAGACTAATCTCGTCCCCGGACAAGACCTTTCTGTTTACCCCGGAAAAATATTTAGGCGTCAGGCAGGGGCACCGGGTCAAGCTATCTTCGGAACTAAGTTCCCGAACGTGACAAACGAATGTCTGATGATGTTCGATAAAGCGCGTCAGCTTAGTGATGAAGCTACTGGTATGCCGTCATATTCACACGGTATGTCAGGTGTGATGTCTGTTGGTAGAACAGCATCGGGTATGTCCATGCTTATGGGCGCGGCCGCACAAAATATTAAAGCGGTTGTTCGCAACATGGATGATTATATGTTAGCCCCACTAGGTCAAGCATTGTTTGCATTTAATATGCAGTTTGCTTTCGACAAAGATGTAGCGAAGGGTAACTTAGAAATTATCCCACGCGGCACAGAAAGCTTGATGCGTAACGAAATTCGTTCCCAGCGATTGCTTCAGTTTATGCAATTGACTGCGAACCCAGCAATGGCTCCGTTCGTCAAATATGACTATATTTTGAGAGAAATGGCGGCATCAATGGATCTGGACGAAGATAAAATTCTAAATGATCCACGAGAAGCGGCGATTCAGGCTCAAATGATGGCTGAAATTGCGGCGTTGATGCCTCAACCACCGCAAGGTCAAGGTGGCCCTGCGGGCGGTGTTCCTAATCCACAAGATCCAACAGGTACAGGAGGTGGAAACATTGCCCCCGGGGCCGCACCAGAACCCGGAGCCGCTGGATTCTCAGGAGAAGGTGGTGGAGATAATGGTGGTCAACAGCCACAACAGGCCGCACCCCAACAAACTCCCCCTATGATATAATTATGTCGTTAGTAAAAAACATAAATAAACGTAAAAAAGCTGGGACATCTCGGCCTAAAAGCAAATCGACTGTAAGTTCAAAAGCATACGCTAATATGCAAAATAATTGGGGAAAGAAGCGTAAGCCGAAAAAGACATGAAGAATAACCCAGTCATCGTGAGATGGATCGACATTACGTCATGGAATGGCTGGAACGGAGATATAGTAGATAGTAATTTAGACGAGCCCGCAGAGTTTTTTACACTCGGGTTTGTAGTGAGGAAGACTAAATCTAAGCTATCTATATCCGACACCTACCCCGAGATAGGGACATTGACTGTTTTTCCTATGGGTGTGGTGAAAAGTATAGAGAAAATTGATGCAAAAAAAATTGGCAAAAGAAATACTTCCTCTAGTAAACGACACCGATAAATACCCGGTGTTACAGGCTTATGTAGCCGAGCGCATAGAAATTATGCGGGGTTATTTAGAGACAACAAAAGAACAAAGCAAAATCCTTGAAATACAAGGCGCAATTGCAGAGCTTCGTAGGTTCCAGACATTGCGTGAACAAGCAATAGAAGGGGCAAAATCGAATGGATAAAATAACAGAACATCATCTTAAAAACTTAGCGGAAGGCAAAGCCTTAGATCGCGGTGACGGTAAAATATCAACCGTCTTTACTGCGTCTTTTGAGACTGATGATGGTGTTGTAGTTATTCCACGAATTTGGGACGGGCAAGAGTTAGGCGATAAAGAAGCGTTTGATCGTGCTATGTCTGAGGGCGTCTATGAGACGTTTGACTCAGAAGAAGAAGCTATAGAATTCGATAAAATGATCCACTCAGCTAACCCAGCATTGGGTGGCGGAGAAATGCTTCCAATCCCTGCGGAAGAAGCACAAATGATTTTAGACGAAGTTAAAGCAGGTGAAGCACCTTTGGAACAACCTGAATTAGGTATGTACCACGGCGGTATGCCATGTGGTTGCAGTGGAGATGAAGGTCTTATGGCACCAGAAATGATGGTAGGAATTGATCCTATTTCAGGAAATCCTATTCCTCCGGGTTCCAACGCGGTTAACGTTCGTGATGATATCCCAGCGGTGTTATCAGAAGGTGAATATGTAGTTCCTGCCGATGTGGTTAGATACCACGGCTTAAAAACTTTTATGGCTTTGCGTGATGAAGCTAAAATGGGCCTAATGTCTATGGAAATGGAAGGCCAGATTAAATCTATAGAAGATGAAGAAGCACAGGAGACTGTAGAGTGTCCTACCTGTGAAGGTACAGGTGAGATTGATGGTGCTGAGTGTGAGCACTGTGAAGGTTATGGTTACCATTATGCCGAAGAACTTGAGGAAGAGAAATCCAGTAGCGAAGACGCTGAGGACGCCGATGTTCAGGCAGAGGAAAGTGTTGCCGAAGAAGGGGAAGGGGAGCTTCAAGAGGAGCACGAAACACCCGAAGGCAATGTCGTTGAATCAACTGTAACTGAAGTTGTTGAAGAATTTATGGAACCTGATGACGTTGAGTCTAAGGAAGAGGAAGACTTTTACCCGACTAAAGAAGGTCAATTTACTTACAAACCGACAGTACGTTTTGCTGTCATGCGAATGAAGTAAATATAAAATTTGCGTGGGACGGGCTACCCGCAAACCCTCTCATTAGAGAGCTACTTTGAGGCCCCCAATAGGAGTAAATATGGCTAAATATCAAGGCGCGTACCGTGAGGACGTGTATAAAGAAGAAGAATCTGTACAAGAAAACGTACAGGAAGAAAATGTAGAAACTTCGTCAGGTGGCGAAGAGGATACTTTCAAAAAACGCTACGGTGATCTTCGTAGGCATATGCAACAGTCTATGCAACAGAAAGACGCCCAGCTACAGAAGATGCAAGAGCAATTAGCTCAAGCAACTAGACAGCAAATCAGATTCCCCAAGTCCGAAGAAGAAGTAGCGGCTTGGTCACAGAAATATCCTGATGTTGCTAAAATAATTGACACGATTGCACAGAAGCGAGTTCAAGAAGCACTGGCAATTGGTGAAAAAGAGCTCAATAAAGTAAAACAGCTTGAGGTAAAATTAAACCGAGAGAAAGCTGAAAAAGAATTGAGGGATGCCCACCCGGATTTTGATCAGATTCGTTCTGATAGCAAATTTCACGATTGGGTTATGCAACAGCCTCAATATGTGCAGGATGCTCTTTATAAAAACAATACAGATGCTAGAGCGGCCGCTCGTGCAATTGATTTGTACAAAGCGGACAACGGAATTAAACGTAAACGCCCTGTAAGTAATAAAGATGCGGCTAGATCCGTAGGACGTACAAGCAGTGCAAATGCTCCAGTATCGGGACGTGCCAGATTTTCGGAGAGTCAGGTGGAGAAAATGTCTCCACGGGAATACGAAGCTAACGAGGACGCTATTCTCGACTCTATGCGAAATGGTTCGTTTGAATATGACATATCTGGGGGAGCTCGTTAATACTACTTGTAAAGGTACAATACTCGTGGTATACTAACCTCAGCTAATAATAGGTTTTAACATTAGTTATTACCTATTAAGTGCCAAGAGCCGCGTTTTATTAACGCCTACCTCTTAATATTAACTTCAGAAGAATATCAACTAAGATACCTGAAACACTTGGCCCTTAGCTAACAGTTTCGATCAAAACTGTGTGCAAAGTTACCCAAGGGGTGACAGCCCTTAGCCGAGATAATCTTTCTGTTCAGTACCAACTAAACCCGAAATCCGACTTAGATCGGACTGTTTAGCCTACTCAACAAGGAGAATAATCATGGCTTTTACTAAAGCATCGGGCTACACTAACCTTAACAATGGTAATTTTAGCCCAGTAATCTACTCGCAGAAGGTACAGAAAACCTTCCGCAAAAGTTCCGTCGTTGAAGACGTAACTAACACTGACTACTTTGGTGAAATCGCGAACTTTGGTGACTCTGTTCGTATCATCAAAGAGCCAGAAATCACCGTGAACTCTTATGCTCGCGGTACAACTTTGGCGACTCAGGATCTAACAGATGCTGATTTCTCGCTGATCGTTGATCAGGCGAACTATTTCCAGTTCGCAATCGATGACATCGAAGCCGCTCACTCGCACGTTAACTTCATGGATCTAGCGACTGATCGTGCCGCATATAAATTGCGTGACACTTTCGACGCTGAGGTTCTTGGTTATCTTGCTGGTTGGGAAGATGACGGCTCAGGTGGTTGGCAACGTCGTACTGCACCTAACGGCACTAAAGCCGATAGCACTGCGGGTGCGGACGAATTGCTTGCCGCTAACCAGCTAGACATCACCGACTTTGGTGGTTCTGACTTGGGTGTTGCATCTGAAGTAACTTCTATCCCTGTAGCCGCTGGTGGCGGTTCAAGTGGTGTTACTTCTCCGCTTGCTATCCTTAACCGTATCGCACGTTTGATGGATCAGGCGAATGTTGACACTGAAGGCCGTTGGTTCGTAGCAGACCCAGTTTTCTACGAAATCCTAATGGATGAGAACTCTAAGTTCATCAGCAATGACTACGCAGGTGGTCAGGACGCTGGCGACATTCTTCGTAATGGTCGTATGAGCAATGGTCTTGTCCGTGGTTTCCGTGTGTACAAATCCAACAACCTTCCATACGAAGGTACTGGTGCTGGTACTACGCTTTCCACTGGTTCTGAGACTAACTTTGGTGTGGTCGTCGCAGGTCACGATTCAGCGGTAGCAACTGCACAGCAGATTGCAAAAACTGAGTCTTTCCGTGATCCTAACACTTTCGCAGACAAGGTTCGTGGTATGCAACTTTATGGACGTAAGATTCTTCGTCCTGAAGCTCTGTTCACTGCAAACTACAACGTAGCGTAAGCTATCTGGGGGTGCCTCTTTAGTGGGGGCACTCCCTTTATTGTATTTAGAAGAGTAAAAAAACGTGTCAACTTTCCTTGATTTAACAAACCAGCTATTACGCAGATTGAATGAGGTCGAGATTGCTCAGGCCGATTTTCCTTCTGTACGCGGTGTTCAAGCGACTGCTAAAGACGCTATTAGAAACTCAATTGCAAAGATCAATCAGGCTGAATATGAGTGGCCGTTTAACGCGGTAGAACACACTCAGATTTTAGCAGTAGGTCAGGAAGACTATTCTTGGCCTCAATATTTTAAGGTACCTGATTTTAATTCGTTTCAGCTACAGCCTAACTCATCTTTAGGAACGACAGCTACCCAATTAAAATTTATTGATCGTGATTTTTATTATAAAAATTATAAAGACCTAGATGATAATGCTACCGCAGGTCGCGGTGTGCCAGAATATGTCGCAGAAGGTTTTGGTAATGGCTACACAATCACGCCGTCACCCGACCAAGCGTACACAATTAAGTTTAGGTATTACCAAAATCATAATGATTTGGTTGCGTATAGTGATGTAACTCGCATCCCTGACACTTATGACAATGTTATTGTCGAAGGTGCTTTGATGCAGATGTATATGTTTAGAGACAATATGGAAGCGGCTGGCATTTCAGCACAACTGTTTCAACAGGGTGTTAAAGAGATGCAGGGCATATTGATGAACAAATACCAAGAGATCCGCGATACTCGCGTAAGACAAGGGTATAGAAACGCGGGGCTTGTTATCTAATGACAGATTGTATTCAGTCGTTCAAAGTCATTTGTGGCGGCGGGCTGAACTCTAATGAGAACCACTTAGATCTCTCTGAGAACAACCCGGGATCTGCTACACGACTAGTTAACTACGAAGTTAGCTTGTTTGGTGGATACCGTCGTCTTGAAGGTTTTGTGCCGTACGACAGTACTTACCAAGAAGTTGACCCGGATGATTGTGAAGGTCGTATTCTTGGCCTATCAATTTTTAAGGACGACACGCTTAATGAAACAATTATCCTTGCGTCTCGTAAAGTTAAAAAGTTTAGATTTGATGCTACGTTCGCCCAGACTACATTTACAGGGCTAGATACAAATCTTAGGAATACGGATCTTCCATTTCCTAATGATGTTCATGTTTATAAAAACGGAACGTTGCTTACAATTTTAGTTGATTTTACTGTATCAGGAAACACAGTAACATTAACTAGCCCAGCGGCGGCGGCTGATGTAATTGAAATTGATCCTAACGAATATTGTTTTTATCGTTACAGTGTAGGTTCAGGTTATTCTAAATACACACTAGATCATAGTATTAGACGTAAAACAATTACAACACTTGGTGATCAGCTAACTAAAGTAAGAGATGCAGTATTTAACTTTGGTGATGGTAACCACATCTGTTTTGTAGATGGTGCTAACCCGGCTATTGTATTTAATGGTCAGCATTGGGAAGAACTAGAAACAGGTTCCAGTATTGCTGGCACAAGCCCAAGCGCGTCAGGTCACTCAACTAACACAGGGGGTGGTGATCAGTGTTTAGCGGCCCCGGCTCTTGTAGGCGTATTTGAGAACCATCTATTTATTGGTGGCTACGCATTAGCAGAAGCGACAATAGCACACTCGGCACCTAACGCATGGTATGACTTTAATGCGGCTAATGGTGCAGGACAAGTTTCAGTAGGCTTTGACGTTGTTCAGTTTAAGCCTTTCCGTGACAACCTTTTTGTATTTGGTGCCAACGGAATTAAGAAAATAACGGCGGATGTAACCGCTGGTTTTGTGATTGATCAGGTAACTTCTAATGTTGGATGTATCGCTAGAGATAGTGTCCTTGAAATTGGTGGTGATCTGGTATTTCTAGCACCAGATGGACTTCGCCCGGTTGCAGGTACATCGCGTATTGGTGACGTTGAATTAGAAACAATTTCTAAACCTATTCAACAGTTACTTGTCGATCTACCTAGAGATTACGATTTAGACTCTCTTGTAGGTGTCGTTATTCGTTCCAAGTCACAGCTACGTTATTTTGTAGGTGATGAGGACACAGACGTAACAGATAGTTACGGAATTATTGGCGGACTTAGATCCGCTGACCAGCGTTTAGGCTGGGAGTTTGGTGAACTTATTGGCATTAGAGCGAGTGCTACGGCATCAGCTTATGTTAATAGGCAAGAACTCGTCCTACACGGTGATTATAATGGTAAAATTTATCAACAGGAAGTTGGCAGTACATTTGATGGCTCAGACATATTAGCCATTTACGCCACTCCATATTACGACTTCGGAGACACAGAAGTTCGTAAGACTATGAGAAAAGTGAATACTTTTGTTCGAGCGGAAGGCCCTTTTACTCTTAACATGGCGGTTACCTACGATTGGGATGACCCTCTAGTATCAGGCCCCTCATCATATTCACAAGTCTCTAGTGGTGCCCCCGTTCGATACAAAGGACGTAATATCAACTACGGAGGCGTAAATATTAACTATGGTGGTAACGAGAAACCAATCGTGACTACCTCAATTCAAGGTTCTGGATATGCTACCCAGCTAACGTTCGTTACGCTAGGTGATTTTAATCCATATAGCATTCAGGGCATTGTGTTTGAATTCAGTATCGCAGGAAGACGCTAAATGGCAGGTTATACACGACAGTCTGTAGCAGACATTGTAAACGGAAGTAACATTACGGCTCCGCCGTTGAATGCGGAGTTTAACCAACTTGCGACTGCTTTTGACCCAACTACGGGTCACTCGCACGACGGTTCGAGTGGTAATTCACCTAAGATTGATCTGACTACTTCTATCACTGGATATCTTCCTGCAATTCACGGTGGTATTGGTGGTAAGAACAACACTACGGCGACTACTAACCCCGCGACTACAGATGATTTTAATAGTGGGTACGCTCCCGGTTCTGTGTGGTTAAACGCAAGCACTGGTCGAGCGTTTTTTTGTATAACAAACACTGTAAATAATGCAGTATGGACTGAGGTTGTTGGAATTTCACCTAACAACCGTATTACGCCTGAATTTAATAGCACCGTCGATATTGGTTCTTCTACTTACCAATTTAAGGACATCTACATCGATGGAACAGGTTATATTGATAATGTCAGTGGCGATACTATCAGCCTTACAAGCAATGCTACTGTGGGCGGTAA
>Ga0181590_10002065_pt1 | contig 16895 bp, 11 predicted proteins | sample 071ome_34_FD_132446 | JGI IMG/M metagenome (GOLD analysis project Ga0181590, IMG submission 132446) | Coastal salt marsh microbial communities from the Groves Creek Marsh, Skidaway Island, Georgia - 071411BT metaG (megahit assembly) | ecosystem: Environmental > Aquatic > Marine > Intertidal...
GTAAGTTTCATGACAAGATATGGTTATGTAGAGTTAAACAACACTGCATCATCTCTTGGTAATGCGGCTGACTACTTGGCAAGAGTGTCTGTAGCGAACGTATCATTCTCATAAGAGATTAGTACAGAAAACGAAAAAGGGCGGCTTTATGTCGCCCTTTTTTATTGACTATTCAAAATATCTATTTTGGTTAACCTAACCATTGCTTTTTTCACAAAGATTTGTTATATTAGTATTATAAGTTACAAAGGATTTAGCGGTCCGATGTATATAGTGCAAGGAAGAGGCGTTTACCAGAGCGTCGAACTTGGCTGTAAAGGGGTGGTACCCAGGCTTGGTAGTAGAAATACGCTGAGTCACATCGCTCTACCGAGCGGCTACAGGCTCCCTGGTTTCAGAATGGTATCTGCGGCGAGGGGTTGGAGGTATAACCGAGTCCTCCCTATTTTGCTTATGCCTAAAAGAGGTTTATTCGGGAGACTGGATAAACCTTTTTTAATGACTAAATATTTGTATGAAGGACGAATACACAACGGCCTTTTACGACATTGTCAAGGAGGCATCCGAGACTACAGGTTATCAATTACCTTTAGAAATTGAAGCCTACGTAGTAATGCTTCTTGCAGATAAAATAGACAAACCAAATTTTCTACCAGAAACTACATTTGCAGAATCACTGTTAGCACTAAAACAACCATATAGATTGTCAGCAAAAGAATTAGGAGATACTTGCTTATTTGTTACAGGTGTATTTCCAGAATATGGTATTAGTGTAGATTACTATTCTAATATTGGCAAAAGCAGTTACACATTAATACAACAAGGTATGAACATAGAATTGTTTAGTTCACTTGCTACACGCTTTGATTTTATACGTGAATTTATAAATTTAACTGTAAATCCTAAAAATTCGCCATTAAGTTTAATTAGATAAATACTTGTGTCAGATAGCGAGCCGCATAATGTGGCGGACTTATGCTGTTACCCACAGCGTACCGGATAGAACCCGGATAGGACTACTTTATAGGAGAAAACAAATGGGAAGACCAATTAACAAAAGATATTTCGGAGCACCTACAGCAGGCGGTAACGAAATCAAGGTCCAGTTTAATGCAGGTAGCGGATCAACTCCAGGTTACATTGTAAAACAAGTTGGATCAAAGCGTTTTAAAGTTTCAAATGCAGGCGGAACAGACACTGGTACTTGTGTACTTGTTGACAAGGCATCAGCGGCTATTGCTTCAGGCGAAATGACAATCACAGTTGATGACGGCGGAACTGCTCGTCAAGTAACTAAAATTTCTGGGCGTGTTCTTACTATGGACAACGGTGCAAGAATTGATTGGGACTTCACAGGTACTGGTGATACAGTAGCAGTTGAAGAAGCAGGAACAGGCATTGGCGCAGGTGTTGATACAGTACTTGGTACAGTAGATGACGTACTAACAGGTGCTGACGATACTGAAGGTGATGGCTAATAGATAGCACTACGGTGGGGGAGCAATCCCCCACTTTATTAAGGATTTAAAATGTCAAGATTTGTAACAGTACCAAATGGTGATTACACAGTAAAAGTTCAAGATAACGGAACTATTCGACTCGACACCGGACCGGGTATTGGCGAAGTACGAATTACAGGTGACCTTATTGTTGAAGGTGAAACTACAACAGTAAACACAACAAACTTAGACATTGAAGATAACATCATTGTTTTAAACAAGGGTGAAACAGGTGCAGGAGTTGGTGAAGGTACATCGGGTATACAAATTGATAGAGGTACACTTGACGATGCACAGATTATTTTTGATGAAAGTTTAGAGTATGTTAATCCAAATGCACCAGCAGTACAATCTTTTGGTACTTTTGTACTAAAAGACACAGCAGGTAACTATCTTGGATTAAGAGCACCAAGTATTCAAACAGGCGGTAGTGAATTATTTTTAGAAACTAATGCACAACCTGTAAGAATTGTAGGCTCTGCAACTGCATATGGAAATAATATCGTTGGAGTTGACGAAGCACTTGCTAACGTAGCATATGTTGACGGAGCAATAAGTCAAACACTAACAGATTTACAAATTAGAAAAATCAACGATGGTAATACACAAGTAGAAGTTACTGATGCAGGTGACGGAACACTATTAAGTAGAGTTGATTTTATGATGGATAGTTCAATTATTGCAACATACTATCCAGATAGAATTGAATTAAACGATTTACGCATTTCGGGACAAACCATTAGTGGTACAGTAAGTAATGGAGACATTATATTAGATGCACCAGGTGCTGGTACAGTTAAGATCAATGATGTACTACAAATTACAGAAACTCCTGGCACAGACGATCCTATTACAGATCCAGTAGCACCAAATGATGGTGTTAAGATATATGCTAAACCAGAAGGAGTTGGTAATACTGGCTTATATTTTGTAAATACAAACAATACAAACGACGAATTAATTAGTAAAAATAGAGCCCTACTTTACGGGTATCTATTGTAAGGATAAATATTACGATGGCAATAGCAAATATTTTAGTAGACAATACGCAACAAGCAATTATTACTGTTCCAACAGGAAAACAGTACGCAATTCTTACCTTAGTTGTTTGTAATCATGCCGCAGAAGACTTAGCAGGTGCAAATGACGCAACATTTGACTTGTATTTTGTTCCAGCAGATGCCGCGAATGGTTCTATCACAGTCGGCGCACAAACACAAATTGCAAAAGCAGTTAAAGTTGCAGGGTCAGACAGTTTTACTTTTGATACTGAAAAAATGGTATTAGCAGAAGGTGACAGAATTATCTTAACAGGACAAGCACCTTATAATTTAAGTGCTACAGTTAGTTACTTGGAAGTGTAATGAAATTTTTAAAAGCACAAACAACAAATCGTAGAGGTGTATTTAGAGGCAAAGGAGCGTTTTATAATGCTAACGGAGTCTTTGAATTTAGATCAAATGCGGCAATGACTGTTCCAGTTGGTGCTGATGCTGATAGACCTTCTGCTCCTGCATTAGGTATGATGCGTTTTAACACTGACAACAATAGTGTTGAGTTTTATGATAACGGTGTGTGGAAAGAAATTAGACTTAAAGAACCTACACCTATTACTCAACAAAGTTTAGGAACAGGCGACGGTGTAGAAACTGTGTTTGGTCCTCTTGATGCAAACGACAGTTCATATCCAGTACCAAGTTCAGCACAGAGTGTATTTGTTATTGTAGAAAACGTACTTCAAATTTCAACCACAAACTACACATTAGAACAAAGTTCAAGTGGTAATCTTGCAGGACCTAACAGTCCTTATGCAGACGGTTATTACATTAAATTCCTTTCACCAGTGCCCAACGGCAAAGCGGTAACAGTACTACATAACTTCGACAAGTAATTCCAATAAATATAGTTAAGGAGTATTAACTATGAGCCTTGGAAGAATTTCCGGACCGCTTTTAAAAGCAAATCTACAACGTGAAGCAGATCTTGCAGTAGAAACAGACCTACTGTATATAGGCCATACCGATGGAAAAATTGGTATTAATACTCTTACACGCCCAAGAGAATTTACAGTAGATGGAACACTTAAAGCAAGACACAATCCTGCCGATCCTAATGCACTTGACTTAACAATTACAAACCAATTAAACATTGGAGATTTATCATTAGGTCCTAATGGAATTACTACACTAACAGGCAATGTTAATATTAATCATGCCGGTGGCGCAGGTAGCGGAGTTGTTGTCGGCGGAATAAGAACAAATTCAATTGATATACAAAACAATTACATCGGTTCTCATACTACTAATGCAGATATAGATCTAATACCCAATGGCACAGGAACTGTTGAAATTGTAACAGCGGGTAAAACAGTAACCTCCGACGGAAACATTCACGCAACTGGTAATATTACTTTTGATGGTAATATCTTTATTGGTGGCGACGATGACACTGATAATGTTAGATTTGAAGGCGATATTGATGGTGATCTAATTCCTGATGTTCCGAACACATTTAATATAGGTGCAACACTAAAACGATTTGATTACAACACAGAAAACTTATCAGTTGATAATGTTATTAGTGCAGAAAACGTAACCATTGACGGCATTGAAGTTACATTGTCGCAAGGCAACATATGGTATGTTGCTGTAAACGGTGATAATACAAGACGCGGTACAAGTCCACAAGGTCCTTTAGGTAGTATTAAGTATGCTCTAAGTCAAGCACAAGCAGGAGATACTGTTTACATTAATGCAGGTGACTACGAAGAACAATTTCCTTTAGAAGTTCCAGTAGGAGTTACAGTAAAAGGTCAAGATATTCGTAATGTAGAAATACGTCCTACAACAGATAATCAATCAGAAGATGCATTTTTATTGAATGGTGAAAGCACAGTTGAAAATGTAACAATTAAAAACTTCTACTATGATAGTGTAAACAATAAAGGTCATGCTTTTAGATTTAAAGGAGACGCAAAAGTTACAACACGTTCTCCATACTTAAGAAACATAACAGTTATTACTCAGGGAAGTGCAATAAGTGCAAGTGATCCAAGAGGATTTGCAAGTGGCGACGCTGGCAGAGGAGCATATATTGATGGCAGTGTATTAGATCATGATACAAATGAAGCAAGTATGTTATTCCACAGTGTAACATTTATTACACCTGGCGTAGATGCTGTAACAATGACAAATGGTGTTAGAGTAGAATGGTTAAATTCTTTTACATACTTTGCAAATAGAAGTTTTTATCTATTAAATGGACCAGGTAGATGGCGCAGTGACAGTGTATTAATTAAAGGCGGAGAACTTAGATCAATTGGTTCTGCAAGTATCTATGGTAATTATGGTATTGTTGCAGACGGTGACGAAACACTTGCATACTTAATTTCACATAACTTTGCTTATATTGGTACAGGAAAAGATGTTACTAATGATAATACGCTAAATGTTACAGCAAATGAAGTTGTAAAAATTAACAACGGTAAAGTTTATTTTCAATCACAAGACCAATTAGGTAATTTTAAAGTTGGAGATAACTTTTTTGTAAATCTAAAAGATGGAACAACAAGTATTGATGCAGATGCTGTTGATGCAAGTGGAGTTTCAAGTTTAAGAGTTTCTACACCAGACGGGGATGTTACTTTTATAGATGGCGGCAACGTTGAAACTGGTGCAATTAGACTTATAGCACCTAATAATATTAAAAGTGTTGCAGGTCCTATTAATTTTACATCACCATCAAATGTTAATAATATAAACACTAATGTTAGAATGGACCAACTTACTCTAACAGGTAATTTAACACTTGGCGGAAGTTTAGTTACTATTGGTAATGAAGCAACTGATACTGTTGATTTCAATACACCTTTTGATCAAGACATTTATCCGTCAACTACTAATGTTTATGATTTAGGAACAAATACAAAACGCTGGAGTAATGCTTGGTTAAACGAATTAGCAATTGATAGTTTTACATTTAATGAGAACTATATCAGTGTAAACAATACAAATGAAGATTTAGAATTACGTGCAAATGCTTCTGCTAATGTTGCATTTGACGATGTGTTATCTCAAAATAATGTTTTATCAACATACACAGATGATTTGCAATTTGCTCCTAATGACGTACTAACTATAGACTCAACTACAAGACTACAACTTCCAACAGGAACATCATTTTTTAGAAAAGACAAAGTTGGAGATTTAAGATTCAATACTGGTCTTGGAATTTTTGAAGGATTTAGTGGAGGTAATGTAAGTTTTCCTGGAGTTTATGATACTGATAGAGATACTTACTTTGATCTACAGAATAACGAATTTAGATTTGTCACCGGCGGACAGACAAAAACACTATTAAATGGACAAATACTTGAAACAAATAGATTTGATTCAAATAATTCATTAAGTATTGACGGTAATACTATCACAAGTGCAACACCTAATGCTGATATTCAGTTTTTGTCAAACGGGTTAGGTGCTATTGGACAAGAAGATCTTGTATTTAAAAACAATACAATTACAAACACATTAGATACACCGTTTACATTCCAATTAGCAGATATATACTCTTATTTAAAATTTGATCAATCCAAAGGTCTTGTTGTACCGTATGGTGACGATGCTACAAGACAACAAAATCCTGAAATAGGAACAACACGTTTTAATACAGAACCAAACAAATTATTCCTTGAAACATGGAACGGTACACAGTGGGTACTTGCCGCAGGTGGCGGTGAGTCTGTTACTGAAGAGTTTGCTGAAGATATTAACTTCCTTTGGAACATAATACTTGGGTAATATCCAAAAACGATAAATACTATTAATGCAATAATGGCAGACCAAGCCTTTGCAGGACAAACCGTGGTTAACCAGCGATTGGGAAGGTCAAAACAGGTTAGAGGGACAAAAATGATCCCCGCAAAAGGAGAATAAGGTGGCAGTTGGTCGTATATCTGGTCCGCTCTTAAAGGCTAATCTACTACGTCAAGGTGTGGATTTAGCATTTGAAACGGATCTACTTTACTTAGATGTTAATAATAGCCGAGTTGGAATTAAGACTGCGTCTCCTCAAGCGGAATTAGATGTAAACGGATCAGCAAGAATTCAAACTTTAGATATTTTAGACACCACATTACCGATTGGTAATATTACAATTGATGGTGCTACAAATACTATTTCAACTACACAGCCGATATTTAATATTGCTACACCTAACAGCGTAATTTATCAAGATAGATTACAGGTTGACGATATTGAAATCGACGGCAGTGTAGTACGTACTTTAGGAACAAACCAAAACATGGAGTTTCGTCCTAACGGTACAGGAACTGTAAACATTTACGGTAACACAAATATTACAGGTAATTTACACGCAACTGGAAATATTTCAGCAGACGGTGATATTACTATTGGTGATGCCGACACAGATACTATTACAATTAATGCAGATATTGCAAGTGATTTAATACCAGACGTAACTGACACATATACAATCGGTACACCTACAAAGAAATGGGCACACGGTTACTTTAGTGATTTAACTGCAACAAGTATTACAACAGCAGGATTAACAATTGGCGACTTGGATCTAACATTAACTCCAGGTAATGTTTATTATGTTGCTAAAAATGGTGACGATGCACACAGTGGAGAACATCCACAGGATCCATTCTTAACTTTGACACAGGCTTTAAGTGTTGCTGGTGTTGGCGATGCTATTCACGTATATCCAGGAACTTATGAAGAAGCGTTTCCACTAAATGTACCAGCAGGTGTTACAGTTATCGGTGAAGGAATTAGAGCAGTAAAAATTATTCCTACAGCAGGAACTAACAATAATGATGCATTTGTTTTACAAGGTGAAACAAGTGTTATGAATTTAACTGTTGCTGACTTTTATTATGACAATATTAATAATACAGGTTGGGCATTTAGATTTGCTAATAATTTTAAAGTAACAAGTCGTTCGCCATATGTTAAAAACGTATCAGTGATTACAAAAGGCAGTGTAACTTCCGCAGGCGATCCGAGAGGTTTTGATCAAGGTGATGCAGGGCGCGGCGCACTATTAGACGGTGAAGTTGCAACAGCAGATTCACGTGAAGCAAGTATGTTATTCCATAGTGTGACGTTTATTACACCAGGCGCTATTGGATTACAAGCAACCAACGGTGCAAGAGTAGAATGGCTTAATAGTTTTGTATACTTTGCTGATAAAGCAGTGGTTGGTGAGAATGGTGCTAACGGATTAAAAGGTACAGGACGTACAAAAGTAAAACTTAGTGGACTTGTAGGCACACCACAAGTTAGTGATGTGTTTACATATACCAAAGCAGATGCATCAACTATCACAGGTGTTGTTAACGAAGTAGATGGAAACTATGTTTACCTTAATAACAATGCTATCGGATTAGAAACTAAGTTTGAAAGAGGTGGCAAAACTGTTGTTGCAGTTGATAACGCACAAATTGATACTGCTATTAAAAAGTTTGGAACAGGATCTTTACTGTTAGACGGTACTAACGATTACATTTCAGTTGCTAATGATCCAGACTTTGGATTTGGCACTGGCGCATTTACCATTGAAGGTTGGTTCTATGCTAACGCTCTTTCAGGTTTTAGAGGCCTTGTTGATATGAGAGCAGGCACTGGAACAGATAACGGATTATATTTGTATTCAGCAAGTGGTGTTGTAAAAGTATTTTACAATGGTTCTGAGTTATTAACAGACAGTTCTTCATTAACACTAAACACCTGGACACACATTGCTGTAACAAGAACAAATACAACAATTAATTTATATGTAAATGGAACACGAGTTGATTCTAACTCGTCATTTAGTGATGACTTGGGTTCAACTAAACCTTTAGTTATTGGATCAAACTATGCAGGTAGTGCCGCGTTCTGGGATGGACATATTGACGACTTTAGAATTTCAACAGTGGCAAGATATTCTACAGGAACTTACACACCGCCATTAAATGAAGTTTCAAACGACAACGACACTCAACTTCTTTTAAGATTTAATGGAGCAGATAGTTCTTCAACATTTGAAGATGAAACTATATTACTTCAAGACATTGCTTTTAGTGGTGGAGCATATGCTACAGGAATTGAACTTGCAGACTTTTCAGACTTTGGTTGTGAAATACGTTCAATAGGTAGTGCTTGTGTTTACGGTAACTACGGAGTTTACGGAGACGGTAATGGTGTTGTTATGTATCTTATCTCTCAAAACCTTGCATATATTGGCAACGGTAAAGAAACAGATAATGATCCAACTACAGTTATTCAAAGTCAAGAAGTTACAAAACTAAACAATGCAAATGTTTATTTTAGTTCAGTCGACCATAAAGGTGATTTTAGAGTTGGTGACATTTTCCATGTTAACCAAGCAGACGGTACAGTAAACTTTACTAATGCAAACTTTAACATTGACACATTACAAAGTGTGAGATTTAGTACAGGGTCGTCAACTACAATTATCGACGGAGACAAAATTCAAACAGGTGACATTAGAATTAGTGGAAACACTGTTGAAAGTTTAAGCGGTGATTTAAACATTGATGCTCAGAGCGGTATAGTTAATTTTAATGACGATGTTAATATTGCAGGCGACCTTGATGTAACAGGTGATGTTACAATTGGCGGTAACATTACAATAGGTGACGAAGCAACAGACAGTATTGAAATTGTTGCAGGAATTTCAAGTAATCTTGTACCAAGTCAAGACGGAACATTTAGTTTAGGTACAGTGACAAACGAATGGCGTAAACTTTATGCAGGTGAAGCACAAATTGATGATATTAATATTAATACTAATGTTATTCAAACTACAAACACAAACCAAGATTTAGAATTACGTGCAAGTGGAACAGGATCAATCCGCGTTGACGACTTAGCATTTAAAACAAATATTATTTCATCTACTGGAGATATGATTCTTGATCCAGGTAGTGAAAATGTTGATATTAATTCAACAGGAAGTTTAACAATTCCACGAGGAACTACTGCTGAACGTCCTACTCCAGCCGTTGGTATGATACGTTATAACACAGACACAGACGTGTTTGAAGGTTATGACGGACAGTGGATTACACTAAATGGTGTTCGTGATGTTGACCAAGACACATATATTACAGCAGAAGCAACTCCTGGCGCAGATGACGATACGTTATATTTTTATGCTGGTGGACAACTAATTGCTGATGCTAATCAAACACGTTTCAATGTTGCTAAATTAGCAGTTGACGACATTGAAATTGAAGGAAATACTGTTAGAGCAGTAACTACAAACAGTGATTTGAACTTAAGAGCCAACGGAACAGGCCGAGTTATTGTTGAAAATTTTGGTTTCAATCAAAATTCGATAACTAATACTGTACCCGGTGCAATTACATCACTGGCCCAAACAGGTCAAGGTTATTTCAAAATTGAAGGCCAGGGCGGATTTGTAATTCCAGTTGGCGATTTGTCTACAAGACACCCAACCCCAGAAGTTGGTATGATGCGTTTTAACACAGATGATGATCGTGTTGAAATTTATGATCCAGCAGGAATTTGGGTTTCTGTTGCAGGTAGTTCTGGAGCAGTATCAGCACAAGATGCTGAGGAAATTGCAATTAAGATGGCGGTTACGATAGGATAATAGAATGGCAACGTTTTTTAAAAATAAAGTAGTAAAAGAAATAGGAACAGTGCAAGTACCAGTATACGAAGCACCACCATCTGCAAGAGCAACAATAATTGGTTGTAGTTTAGCAAATCTTACAGAGTCGGTTGTTAGTGCAAGTGTTTTAATTGCAGATGATACTTCTGTTACAGGTTACTACTTAAAAGATGTGTTGATTCCACCAAACTCAACACTAAAAGTTTTAAATGGTGGTGAAAAAATAATTTTAGGATCGACAAACATTTTATATGTTGTGTCGGATATTGACGCAAGTCTTGATTGTGTCTTAAGTTTTGTGGAGATAGTGTAATATGTCTAATCAATGGTTCACAGGTCAAACTATTACGCAGACTATTGAAGATAATCTTGGTGAAAGATATTTTTATGGTTTACGTAGAACCGATGACGGTGAATTATTTTTAGGAAAACTTGATCAGTTAAGTTTAAATGACACTATTGCTATTAACAAAGAAGGTGATCCTGTAGATAACTACACCGAGTTTGATGAAGGCGGCGAGTTTTTTGAAGGTAGAGATTCCGCACATAACTTAACATACAAGAATTTAAATTATGAACAATTTCGTTGGGACGATGCAAATTTATTTTATTATGTAAACGAAGAAGGCGAACTTGTTGTAAGAATTAACCAAGGTCCAAATGATGGTGCTGTACAATACGCAGGCGATGACATTGTTATACAAGACAGTGACAGAGAATGGGATAATACAAACCTTACATTAGACAATAACAATATTACATTCGACCAAACATAGGAGAGTAGGAGTAGGATATGACAAAACAAGTAGTAAATGTAGGAATTTTGCCCAACGATGGTCAAGGTGACAATCTAAGGGCAGGTGCTACAAAAATTAATAACAACTTTAACGAGTTGTACACAGCATTAGGAGATGGAGATCAATTAACAGTTGTTGTTAACAATGTTATAAATTCTTTTCCACCAACATCAGATGGTAGTAACAAAATTACATTCCTATATCCTACATTTGGTTCACTACCTAATCCTACAACCTATGACGGTATGTTGGCGAAAGTAACTGCTGACGCGGCAGTTTATTATGCACACAATAACAGTTGGAATAAAATGTTAGATACTACAAGCGCCTTAGGTGACTTAGGAAATGTATCAGCAAATAGTCCAAATGATGGACAGGCTCTTGTTTATTCAGCAACAACGTCTACTTGGGGTCCTGGAACAGTATTGAGTGGAGGCGGTGGAGCGTCGGCATTTGTTGATTTAACAGACACTCCGGGGAACTTTACAAGTGCTAATGGAAAACTTGTAAGAGTAAATGCAGGTGCAACGGCATTAGAATACAGTGATGCTATTACAGCAAGTGAACTTTCAAATGTTCCGGTTAGTGCTTTAAGTAACGTTTCTGCAACGGCTCCGAGTACAGGTGATGTTCTTAAATGGGACGGATCACAATGGGCACCGGGTGCTGACGTAGCATCAGGCGGATCAGGTCTTGATGCAGACACACTTGACGGATTTGACAGTGCATACTTTTTAGATTACAATAACTTTGCAAACACACCAACACTGTTTGGTGAAACATTTTTAGATTTAACTGATACACCGAGTGCATTCACAGGCGCGGCAAATAGATTTGTCAAAGTTAATGCAACAGGAGATGGTTTAGAATTTGTTGTAGATCAATCAACAGACCAAAACTTGTTTGCAACAGTAGCAGGTGATACAGGATCAACAACTGCAAGTACTTTAACAGATACATTAACGATTGCAGGTGGTACTGATATTGCAACAGAAATGGTTGATGGCACACTTACAATTAATTTTGATGGTGTTACAGGAGCAACAGAATTTAATGAATTATCTGATGTAACCACTTCAAATGCAATCAGAGGCGCGGCAATGGCCTACAACGGAACAAGTTGGGCTCCACTAAACGGAGCAAGTATTACTTGGACACTTGGTGCAAATGGAACTTCTGACTATACATTTACAGGTCCGGGATTTCCAACAACAACGAGCGATCCTGTGCTTTACTTAATGAGAGGAATGACTTATTATTTCTTTAATAATAGTGGCGGATCACACCCATTTGAAATTAGAGTTTCAAATGGTGGCGCGGCATACAGTACTGGAGTAACTAATAACAATGCATCAACAGGATATATTGTGTTTACAGTACCAATGAGTGCTCCAGCGACATTGTATTATCAATGTTCAGCACACAGTAATATGGGGAATGCAATTAATATTGTAAGTTAAGGATTAAATTATGGCAAGTTTTTATCAAGGTACGGAAGTAGGAACACTACTAAAAACAGTAAAAGGTAGTAGATATTTTTACGGTTTACGTAGAACACAGGATGGTGATTTATACTTGGTAAAATCAGACCAAATGAAAAGTACTGACGGTGTTCAGGTTAATAAACCTGGAGATCCTACAGAAAATTATCCAGATTTTCAAAGAGGAATAGAGTTTTTTGAGGGTAGAGACGAAGAACATGAAATTTCCTTTGATAATTTACGTTATGAGCAGTTTAGATGGGACGACAGGAATCTAATTTACTATATTGATGACGAAGGGAACTTAGTAATAAGAATTAACCAGGATTATGATTTTCCAGATGGGGTATCTCCATAATGGTTAAATACAGTAATAGAAACGGAAAAATAAATGGCTGAATTTAAAATTGACAGAATCCGATTTAGATGGTCAGGACCATGGCAAGCATCTAAGCAATATATCAAAGACGATATTGTTTCATATGGTGGTAAAACATTTGTATGTTTAAATGGACACACATCAGATCCAGATTTTTACATTGATTACTTAAACCAAGAGTTACCAAAATGGACACAGATGACAGATGGTTATCAGTGGGTAGATCAATGGACTCCTGGACAATACTACAAAGTAAATGACATTGTTCGTTACGGTGGTCAAGTTTATGCGGCTATTGTTGGACACGAAGCAGACGAATACACAGTACCGGAAGGTTCAACAACAATCACAGTTACTATAGATAGAGACAGCGGCTCAATAACAGATAACGGTCGTGCTGAAACAACTACAGGTTCGATTTATTTAAATGGAACTGAAAGAAACAAAATTACACTACGTAAAGGACATACATATTTCTTTAGTCAATCAGATCAATCAAATGTAGATTTCGGAGGTCAAGAACATCCTTTAAGATTTAGTGTGTACGAAGATGGTGTAAATCCTGACACACCTCTTGTAGACTATTGGGACATCGGTTCAAATATTGTTTATTTCATTGATGGTATTGAAACTTCAGAAGCAGTATATCTAAGTTCATTTTCAACTGCAAGTGACAGGTCGATTAGACTTACAGTTCCAGCAGATGCTCCGGATAAAATTTATTACTTTGACGGAACTCCAGATAGCAAAGACAAGGGTTCATATTTAAATATTGAATCTCCGGGTCAAATTGGAGAAACAGATTTTGGTAACTGGAAACTTGTTCTTACAGATAATAATTGGCGTTACGAATGGTTACCACAGGTAATTTATAGAATAGGTGATGTAGTTAAGTATGGTGGCGTACTTTATCGTTGTACCCAAGAACACACTTCTTCTACAACAATTACTGGTCTTGAATTAGATTCAACTAAGTGGACAGTAGTTACAAGATCGGATCAATGGAAAAATTACTGGACACCAAGAACCAGATATGTTCAAGATGATGTAGTACGTTACGGTGGTATAATTTATCGTTGTTTAATTGGTCATTTAAGTGCAAATGATGATGGATTAGGACTTGAAGAAGATATGCCAGGCGGCCCTGATAACGCATGGGAAATCTTAATTAGTGGTATCGAATACAAAGGACATTGGGTACCAAGTAGAGATATTACTCCAGAAGATATTACAACAGGTATTATAACATCATCAAATCACAATTTGACAACCGGCGATATGATTCAGTATACTACAACTGGAGATGCTGGCGATAGATTTACAGCAGATGCATACTACTATATTCGCATAATTGACAGTGATAGTTTTAAAGTTTATAGAAGAAAAGATGACGCACTTGCAGATAGAAATAATTTAGAAGTTGAAGCCGGCGACGGTAATGAAATTTTTGTTAAAAGAGAAAAATATAAACAGGGTGATATATTAAGATTCGGTCCTACAATTTGGTATTGTACTACTGGACATAATTCCTCAACATCATTTGCTGAAAGTTTCTTTAATATATGGTTACCTGGTTACGAATACGAGTTACAGTGGAATGAGCAAGAAACATATCAGCCAGGAGACATTGTTAAATATGGCGGATATAGTTACACGTCATTGACAGTTAACACTAATAGCACTCCAAGTGTTAACGGAATTACACAAGATACAGGCGATTGGGAATTACTAACACAAGGTTATAGACTTGGAGCACAATATAACAATAATCCTGATTTACAAGAAACAGCAACTTACTGGGATACAAATATAGAATATCGAACAGGTGACGTTGTAAGATTTGGCGGATACTTGTATACTGCATTACGAGATAACGTAGGCACAGAACCAGACGATCAAGTTCAAACTGTTGATGTAACCATCACTGTTGGTAATCCTGGTTCAGGAAACAAATATTATGTTAATGGAACACTTGCAGGTGATTTAGATCTTTATGAAGGCAATACCTATAGATTTATTCAAAACGATAGTTCAAATCTAACACACCCTCTTTATCTAAGTACAACCAAAGACGGTCAATGGGACGGCGGACAATATAATTTCTTAGATAACGGTGTAACATACTGGTTAGACGGAATTCAAGTTGCTGATGCACAAGCATATGATGCTGGCTTTGCAGGTGCAACTGAAAGATATGTACAATACATTGTACCAAGAGATGCATACAAAGCAAACTATCTTGTTTGTTATAATCATTCAGGAATGTACAATGATGGTGTACTTACAACAATTTATTCAAATAACTATTGGCAAACACTAATTGACGGTGATAGATTTAGAAACTTCTGGACAGAAACTGTAATTGTAAATGCATCTCCTGTTGTTAACGAATATTTCTTAGGAGATATTGTAACTTACGAAGGAACCCTTTATCGTTGTATTAAGAGACATAATGCATCACAAAGTGGTTCAAGACCAGATCTTGATATTGAATATACCAATGAGAATTTTTGGCAAACTGTAATCGAAGGTGGTAACAGTAACGTACTTCAATACAGAGGTGATATTAGAACACACGACGGAACAGACCATGTAAGACTTGGAGTTGGTGATCCGGGTGATGCACTCAAGGTTATGGCCGATGATAGTCTTGATTGGGAAGCATTAGAAAAAACTGAAAAAGTTTATTTTGTATCTCCAGACGGAGTTGATGCTAACAGTGCAGGTAGGGGTCTATCTGCAACATCTCCATTTAAAACAATCAAGTATGCTTGTAACTATATTTTAGAAGACCAAGCCGAAAGAGCGCCTGCAACAATTCTTGTTAAGACAGGACGCTATCAAGAACTTTGTCCTATTAGTGTACCAGCAAACGTTGCTATTGTTGGTGACGAATTGCGTTCAACATTTGTAGAACCAACACCAGAAACCAAAGGCAACGATATGTTCCGAGTACGCAATGGTTGCGGTATTAGAAATATGACGTTATCAGGTTTACAAGGTGAATTTACTGATCCGGACGAATACTTACTAAAACGTGTAACCGGAGGTGCATTTGTTGCACTTGATCCGGGCGAAGGTCCAGACGATGAAAGTGTTTGGATTACAACTAAATCAACATACGTACAAAACGTATCTACATTTGGTAATAAATGTATTGGTATGAAAGTAGACGGTGACTTACACAACGGTGGTAATAAATCAATTGTTGCCAACGACTTTACACAGATTATTCAAGACGGTATTGGTTATTGGTGTAACTCAGACGGCTTGTCAGAACTTGTATCAGTGTTTACATATTATTGTTACATTGGTTACTTGTGTACAAACGGTGGTAAAGTACGTGCAACAAACGGTAACAACTCATATGGTGAGTATGGTTCTGTTGCTATTGGATTTAACCAGACAGAAACTCCAATTACTGCTTTAGTAAACAACTATTCTAAACAAGCAGAAGTAGGTAAAGTATACAACGATGAAAATAAACTATTTGCTGTAGGTTATACTAATACCGGTACACATTATACAAGTGGTACTGTAACAATTACAGGTTCGGGCGAAAATGCCGCAGGTAATTTAACAGAATTTAGAAACGGATCGATAACAGAAATTAGAATTACAGATCCTGGAGATTCTTCAAGTGCAGGTGGTGACAACTACACTTATGCAAATAACAGAGCACAAGGTGGTAACGAAACTTATATTCAAATTGCTAACCAAGATGTTAACAACGAGGCATACTACTTAGGAAAACTTATTACAATTATCGAAGGTGAAGGTCGCGGTCAGTATGGTTTAATTACAAGTTATGATTGGAATAACGGCGGTGTACTTGGAGTTACTGTAACCAGTGCTAATGATCCAACATTATCAGAAGGAACTTATGAAAATGTTAAAGGAACAAGTTCAGATCCAGATGCTACAGAACCAACATTTACAGTTGGTGTTGATGCTGTTGGCGCTGTAACTATCACAATAACAGACGAAGGAACAAGAAACTCTGAAGGTGATATAATTACTATTCAACCATCATTAGTTGGCAACGCTGGTAACCCTATCACAGTAGAAA
>Ga0181590_10002066_pt1 | contig 16890 bp, 18 predicted proteins | sample 071ome_34_FD_132446 | JGI IMG/M metagenome (GOLD analysis project Ga0181590, IMG submission 132446) | Coastal salt marsh microbial communities from the Groves Creek Marsh, Skidaway Island, Georgia - 071411BT metaG (megahit assembly) | ecosystem: Environmental > Aquatic > Marine > Intertidal...
ATGGAAGGCATGGCTACACTTGGTCTTGCTGGTATGACTGGTATTGAGAATGTTGGTATTGCAGGCATGACTAATCTAAATGAAGTTAGTCAATATGGCATGACCACTATTGGTGCAGTAGCAACAACTGGCATGACCAACATGACCACCATTTCTGGTGCAGGCATGGATGGTATTCAAGCAATGGGTTCGGCAGGTATGACCAACCTTACTACACTTGGTACAACAGGTATCGATGCTGTAGGTACAGTTGGTACAACTGGCATGAACTTACTTGATCAACAGGGTACTAACTATACTGCAATTATTGCAGATATGCAGACAACTATTGATCAGTTAGGAGCCGAGTTGGCAGATCCAATTACATGTAGTCCAAACGCAGACGGCTTGTACGTTTGTCAGTAAGATTATTTGTTCGATCAAATCAAGGGCGGAAACGCCCTTTTTTCTTATTTTACCTTCAAAATCACCGATTGACTTCTGATTTTCTTTCAGTTATAATAACTAAGATTTGTTATTGGAGATAATTATGACTTTTGAGCAAGCAGTAATCTTTTTATTATTTGTAATATGTAACTCGTATTTTATGTATAGATCCGGTTTTAAGCAAGGACAGTTTCTTGGTATGGTAAATCTATCTATATTGTTAAACGATAAATCATTACTAAAAGACAAAGATTCGGTTATAGGATATAATAATATACCTTTCCCAGTAAGATGTTTATTAGAAAAACCACAGGAAGTATTAGAAGAGTCTACTAATGGCTAAAAGAAAACAAAAAAACATTTATCTCATGCCTGAGCCCGATTGGCAAGAAATCAACAATGCTAAAACTGAAGAGGAAAGGCAAACCATTTACCGTAAGTACGAATATTTTGTACATTATGAAGTAGCCGATAAAAAAGCAGATGCTACTATTCAAACTTGGTTGGAAAAAGATAGCGGTCTTGACAAAGAACTAATTAAGAAATTAAAAAAAGTTCCTGATGTTTGGTTTAGAAGTTTTGCCAAGCACACATTTATTTGGACAAAAACAAAAGGGTACATGGATCCTAAAACTCGTGAACATTTGCTAAACAAAATTCCTGAGCTAGAAAACAAAGCAGAAGAAATTTTAGAAAAACAAGAAGAAAAAAAAGCAGATGCAAAACCAAAAGTAAGTATCCAGCAAAGAATGAAAGAACAGGTTACAGATCTTTGCGCCGAATGGGAACATTATATAGATCAAATTTTTTATGAAGAGTTCGACATCAAAAAGTTTGATCCTTATAATCAGATGAGAGCATTTGATGGTGGCATTATAAAACCTAATCATGCAAAAATTATAAAAGAAGAATTTTCTGAGCAATTAAACGAAGCAAAAGAATTAGTAGAATGGACAGATCCTGATATCAAAGAAGGTTATTCTTTTACTACTCCTGCCTTGAGAAAGTTATATCTTGCATTTTTAGAAAAAATTGATTCTGCATGCGATACTTTTATACAAACAGGAAAAGCTCAACGCAAACCACGCAAACCTAAAGCAATCAGTAAAGAAAAACTAGTTTCTAAAATAAAATATCAAGTCAACGATGCAGATTTAGGTGTTGCCAGTATCAATCCTACTGATATAATTGATGCAAAAGAAGTTTGGGTGTATAATACCAAAACAAGAAAGTTGGGAGTTTATAAAGTAGGTGGATTGCATATAGGTTTAACTGTAAAAGGAACCAGCATTAAAGATTTTGAAACTACCACTAGTGTGCAAAAAACTTTGCGTAAACCAGCAGAACAACTTAAAGAATTCAAAGGAACTGCTAAAACCAAATATCAAAAAGCATTTGACAATATAAACGCAGTTGAAATTAAACTTAACGGTCGACTAAACGATACTACTATCATACTTAAAGCCTTTTAAAGGCAAAAAGTGATAAATAGTAGTATGTCAACTAGAATAGATCAAATTGGATATAATAGCAGAAACGAAATAATTGAAGAAATTTCGTTGCGTCTTGCAGACGGAATGGTGGATGTTGAGCTCGATAGAGATCATTATGACATCGCTGTAAATAAATCCATACAAAAATATCGCCAACTTAGTTCTGGTGCTGTAGAAGAAGCAGTAATTTTTATTCAAACTACTGCTGGTGTTACCAAATATACTTTGCCTAACGAAGTTATAGATGTAAAAAGAATATATCGCAGAGGTATAGGCACTAACAGCGGTGGCGGTACTAACTTTGATCCTTTTGATGTTGCTTTTAATAATATGTATATGTTACAAGCAGGCCAAGTAGGTGGTCTTGCAGTGTTCGATGCTTTTGCTCAATACAAAGAAACAATTGGTAGAGTGTTTGGTAGCGAGTACAACTTTACATTCAATAGAAATACAAAAGAATTAAACATTCTCAGAAACGTCAATCATGGCGAAGACATTGCTGTAGGAGTATTTAATTTCATTCCAGAAAGTGTGCTTATTAAAGATGTGTATGCCGCAGAATGGATTAGTGCGTATGCCCTTGCTCAATCTAAACTTATGTTAGGTGAGGCAAGAAGTAAATTTGGTAGTGGCTTACCAGGTCCTGGTGGAGCAGTTACTTTAAATGGTGATACTCTTAAATCAGAAGCACTAACAGAAATTGAACAATTACTTGCCGGAATCCATAACATGGAAGAAGGCAATTCTCCACTAGGCTTTGTTATTGGATGATAGGCAATCATTATCAAATAAACAATCCGGCTCTTTTAGAACCTTTTAAAGTAGTCAAAGATCTTTTTGAAAAAAGTTATGCTACTTTTGATGGCGATGTAGAAAGATTTAACGGTATACAAACAAATAATTTCACGATGTATCCTCACAAAGACGGTAGTATTTTTGTTTGGAAGCCTGGTGTGTTAAGAAAACTACAGAAAACTTTTTTTAAAGTATTCAATACAGAAGTTTATAATATTTTTATATTATATACTCCAGCACACGGTGAATATGAGTGGCATAGCGAAGGCACTAGATTTTTAACTTATGCATCACAAGAATACCGTGATTACATTTTAACAAATCGCATAAGACGAAATGTTGCAATAAACTATAAACTAACAGACAATGATCTTTCTGCTAGTAAATTGCTTTGGGCCAAGCACGATAAAAAAGTTGATGATATTTGTAAAAAGCATTATCCTCTAATAAAAGGTTTAGAAGAAAATTACGAAACAAACGAAGGTGTTAGAATTAGATTAGGGCATGAAGTTGTATTAGACACATCATTGGTCACAGTAGAGGATGAATATTATGGAATGGAAGTACCAACGTTGGTCAAAGTGAGCAACTTTCATAAAATAGATAACTCTAATTGTGAACATGATAGAATTGTAGGCACAGTTTGTTTTAACCCAGAATCAATTTTTGAGCATATACAACCTTGGATACAACATGGAACACTCTTTAAATAAAAATTGTTTTTTTGAACTCCCTTCTCTAGAATTACCGATCACTGTTGATGAATTATTTGATGAAAATGACATACATTATGTAAATGGCGATTTTCATAAAATACAACATACAAACACAGAAAATATTTTAAGCAGAGTTGGAACAGTTACAACAAATTGTGTTTGGTGGAATAAAGGTTCAATAACCAGTAGTGTATATAGCAAGGAAAATATTATTGGGCTTGGCGTTGCCCAAATACATAATAAAAAAATTGGAAAAAAATTACACGACTTTTTTTACGACACGTTCCACGCAGATTTTTTAGCACCAATAAGAAGTACAGAGTTCGGTTTAAAAATTTTACCATTGTCTATATTTTGTTTTTTCCCAGATGCACATAACTATTGGCATTTTGAAGGACCGAGACATAATTTGCCAACAAATTTTAATTTAATAAGAAATTCTTCAGTAGTCAATTTTAGATTATTAGGACCAACCGAAGATGATGATACATCAGTACAATGGGCAACAGTAGATGAAAAGTTTGAAACAGAATTAGATCGTTTAAGTCAGGCACATTTAGATAATAATTTACCGGTAATAAATAATTTAAATAATAGTGTTCATATAAGCCAGGGTGTCGATAATATTGTGAGCAATAAATGGAATAATAGTATTAAGATTGTTGCAGAAAGAAAAGGATTTCATAATCCATTTTGTATGAATGTAAAACATTGGCATAGAGTGTTGTTGACTGATAAATCTAGATGTACTTTTAGAATATTAGGAAATAAAGATTTTGATTTCTCTTATTACGAACAATTACATCTAGAAGGAAAATTTTTAAAATGAAAAATAGTTTTTGCGAATTACCAGAATTACAAAATCCCTTCACGCCAGAGGAACTATTCTGTGAGGAAGATTTAAATTTAATATATAAGTATGATAATTCTAACATATCTGCAGATAAAATTTCCTGGACAGACACTACTAAGGATTATTACACAGGCAAAGAGTACCATCACAAGTTTAGTGGAATAGGTTATATTACCCATAAACCGACAATGAGAAAAATGTATGAATTTGTAAACGATACATTTCCTGATACATTTATAACAAAAATGTGGGATTTATCTGGTAGAAAAATTTTTCCTTGTACAATTTTAGTTTGGAATACTCCAAGTGATTGGCACATGGAAGGTCGTCCGTATCCAGCACATAGTCATGAAATATTTTCTTATGGCAGATTTAGCACTGTTTGCAATTTTAGATTACTTGGCGATGACAGTAATTCAAAAATTCTTTTTTCAAATGGCTCCCAACGATTACAAGAGGTTTCATCGAGCCTAGCAGAAGAGTATGTAAAACAACAATATTCTGGCACGGTAGAATTATCAGATTCCTCTGGCGGAAATGTAAGATTCCGTAAAATTATGGATCGAGTTTACAACGAAGATAAATCTTTAATGGTAAATTCAGCAAATGATTATTTTTGCAATGCTACAAAATGGGAACAAGATTTACCTATTGTAGCAGAAAAATATGATTTTAAAAATCCATTTTTGTTAAATTTATCACAATGGCATAAAGTTTGCATTGACAATGATGCAACAAGAGTAACACTAAGACTTATGGCAGACAAAGACGTGCCGTTTAGTGTTTGGGAACAAATGGTTGACGATGGCACGTTTTTAAAGTAAAATAAAATTTTAGGTAGAGACACAAATGATTATAGGTATTACAGGTTTTATTGGAAGTGGTAAAGACACTGTTGCAAACATGCTAGTAGAAAAAGGATGTACACAAGACAGTTTTGCGGCACCATTAAAAGATTTATGTGCAAGTGTTTTTGGTTGGCCTAGACATTTACTAGAAGGCGACACAGTAGAAAGTCGAGATTTTAGAGAAACACCAGATATATTTTGGACTCGTAAAACCGGCATAGATAATTTCACTCCTAGATTAGCACTTCAACTTCTAGGAACAGATATTATGCGTACACACTTTAATCAAGATATTTGGTTAAACAGTTTAGAATACCGTATGCGTAAAAATGCCAGTAGCCTACCGATCGTTGTAAGTGATGCTAGATTTCAAAACGAACTTAATTTGATTCGTTCAATGGGAGGTGTTATACTCACAGTTGTTAGAAACGAGCAACCTGAATGGTATGAAACTGCGGTTTCTGCTAATAAAGGTAATGTTACTGCAAAGTATACTATGAACACAAGATTTAAATCAGTACATGCCAGCGAATGGAATTGGGTTGGGTACGAGTTTGATTATGTATTAGACAATAACAGTACACTTGAGCATTTAGAAAACCAAGTATCCACAGTTTTTCGAGAACTGTCTAACAAAAAGTTACGATCAGTATAAAATTTCCTTATTTATCAAAAACGACAAATTTTTTGAAATCTAGATTTCTAATAATACACTATATTGCGTTTTTTGATAAATAGATATACAGAATTATTTAAAATAGTTCATATCAAGGAGAAAGACTATGGTAACTTTAGTATCACCTGGCGTAAGCATTAGTGTAAGCGATGAATCGTTTTATGCGTCAGCAGGAACTGGTACAGTACCTTTAATTGTTATTGCAACTGCTCAAGATAAGAGTAGTCCAGATGGCACAGGTACAGCATCAAATACAACTAAAGCAGAAGCAGGTAAATTAAAACTTATCACTAGTCAACGTGAATTACTCCAAACATTTGGTAACCCATTGTTTTATTCAAGCGGTGGAAATCAAATGCATGGATATGATCTCAACGAATACGGCTTACTAGCGGCCCACAGTTTCTTAGGTTTAGCAAATAGAGCATATGTACTTAGAGCAGATATTGACTTAGGTGAATTAGAAGCAACAAGTACTGCACCTACTGGAACAATAGCAGACGGTTCTTACTGGTTTGATACAGCAAGTTCATTGTTTGGTCTCAGAGAATGGGATGGTTCTAAGTGGGTTAAAAAATCCGTATCAGTTGTGGATTCTAATAACGTTGATAGTGGAACAGGCGGACCTAAGAGAGCGTTTGGTTTAAATGGCGATTTTGCTGTTGTTGCAAACACTGCTTCAGGTACAGCCGAAGACGTAAAATATTACGAAAAATATAGTGACGATTGGTATCAAATCGGATCATCAAGTTGGAGCTCTGCTACAAGTAGTGATTTCCAATTTGCAAGTCACTTAGCAGTCCCATCACTACAAAGCGACGGTGTAACATCGTTGTCAACTGGTGATATTTTTATTCAAACAAGCACACCTAACCAGGGTGCAAGTTTAAGTGTTAAACTTTACAGTGGAAGTAGCAAAGCATTCAGTTCAGTGAGTGCTCCAATGTATGCCAATACAGATGCCGCTTACACAGACATCGGTTTAGCAAACGTATCAGTAGGCGATATCATTGCAGAATTTAATGATGCAGATGATGAAGCAGAATTTGTATTAAAGAGACACAACGGTAATGCTACTGTTGTTGCAACAGGATCTGATATTTCTTCAGGTGTTGATGCTTCTGGTAATGCAAATGTACAAGTAGTCTACAACGGTACAACTGTAAATGTTGCAATTACTGCAACAATTAGCGGTAATGCAAGTGCGGCTACTGCAGAAGATATTGTTTTTGATATCAACAGTAGTTTAGCAACAGCCGGCGTCTCTGACGTAAGTGCAAGTTTAGGTAGCGACGACAATGTCGTACTTACTACTTCAACAGGTAGAGATGTAAAATTAAATAGTTTGCATGCAAACTTTGGTCCAAGCACACTTGGTTTTGGATCAGGTTTAGCATCTGCAAACGTTGTATATAGTAACTTTGAAGATCTTAGTTACGAAGCGTCAAAAGTACAGATTACTGGTACTCTTGCAACAGGTAGTTACTGGTATAACTCTACAGTTTCTAAGAGTAATATCGACCTACTTGAAAACGACTCAGCAAACGGTTGGGTATCATTTAGCCAAGATTTCCAAGTTGCATCAAGTGCTCCATCAACTCAAAGTGGTTCTGGTGCGTTGGTGTCTGGTGATGTATGGTTAGACAGCGATGACACAGAAAACTTCCCTGCACTTTATAAGTGGAGTGGTAGTGTGTGGTCAGCAGTTGATACAGCCGACCAAGTTACTGCAGACGGTGTTATTTTTGCAGACTTTAGACAATCTAGTGTATCTAGTTTAGATTCAGATGCACCTGCAAATACTTCATACCCACAAGGTATCTTAGGATTTAACAAACGTGCAAGTGCAGGTAATGTTAAAGAATGGGATGGTTCAAAATGGGTAGATGCAAGTTTAAACAAAGTAGACGGTAGTATGTATGGTTTGAGAAAAGCAGTTCACAATTTAGTTAAAACTAAAATGCAAGCAGTTATTTCTTCAAACGATGACATTAGATCAGAAATCAATGCATTTAATGTTATTGCCGCTCCTGGCTTCCCAGAAATGATTGACGAAATGATTGGATTAAGCACAGATAGAAGAAACACCGCATTCGTAGTTGGTGATACACCATTTAGACTTAAAGCAGATGCTACAAGTTTAACTAATTGGGCAACTAACGCCAATAATGCTAGTGAAAACGGCGAAGATGGTTTACTTTCAAGTTCACCATATGCGGCAGTTTACTATCCAAGCGGACAATCAACTAACTTGGACGGAACAAACGTTGTAGTTCCTTCATCACATATTGCATTAAGATCATTAGCATTTAATGATCAGGTGGCATTCCCATGGTTTGCACCAGCAGGCTTCCAAAGAGGTCTTGTAAGTAATGCAACAGCAGTTGGTTATGTTGATCCAACATCAGGTGAATTTGTTCCTGTAACATTGAACGAAGGTCAAAGAGATACATTGTATCAAAACAAAGTCAACCCTATTGCACAATTCCCAGGAAGAGGATTGGCAGTATTTGGCCAGAAGACCTTGAATCCGAATGCTTCAGCATTGGATAGAATCAATGTTGCTAGACTTATGGTTTACATCAGAGAAAGACTTGACGATATCGTTAAGCCATTTATCTTTGAACCAAACGATGAAGTCACAAGAGCAAATGCAAAATCTGTTGTTGACGGGTTCTTGGATCAATTGATCATTCAAAGAGGTTTGTTTGACTTTATCACAGTTTGTGATGGAACAAACAACACTCCAGCAAGAATTGATAGAAACGAACTTTACATTGACATTGCTATTCAGCCAGTCAAAGCAGTTGAGTTCATCTACATTCCGATCAGAATCCAAAACACATTGGGTCAAACAGCGGAGTAACATTGTAACTCTCATAAAAAGGCGTCTTTTAGGCGCCTTTTTTTTGTCATTTAAAACACCTTTTAATAAATTTCACTATTATTTGATAAATAAGTGTAACGATAAGCCAACATTGGCTTACGGGTAATTAGGAGAAATAACATGGCAGACGAAAACGCACAAGTAACTACTAAGAGTAAATTTGGTGTTCCAGTAACTGCAAACGAAGCAGGCATTTTGATGCCTAAGTTGAAATTCCGTTTTAGGGTTTCTTTATTAAATGGCTTCGGCGGCTTACAGGAAACTAAAAAGTTTACTCAAAATGTAATGAACGTTACTCGTCCTAAAGTAAACTACGAAGAAGTAGTTATTGACAGTTATAATTCTAAAGTTTATGTTCAGGGTAAACATACCTGGGATCCAATTACAGTGGTGATTAGAGACGATATTACTAACAGTGTTTCAAGAATTGTTGGTGCTCAAAATCAAAGACAATTGAATCATTATGAACAAACATCTCCAGTGGCTGGTGAAGATTATAAATTTAATATGCAAATAGAAATATTAGATGGACAATCGTCTGCTCCTACTGAAGTTTGGAACTTAGAAGGCTGTTTCTTAACTAACGTAGATTATAGTGATTCTGATTATGCAACTAACGAACCTGTTACAGTTTCAATGACTGTAAGATACGACAATGCTATACACCTTAAAGGCGCAAGCACTATCGTTCAAAGTCTTGAATCAGGTAATCCGTTTGATGCAGGACAGACTCCAGGCGGCAGTAACAACATTGGTGCCTAATACTTAATGTATTAGTAGTAAAAAATTATGGCATTTGAAAATATTTTTAGCCAAGTAGTCGATGGTGTACTAGCCTCCCAGATGTATAATGGCCGCCCTAAGTCACAACTTAGTCAGGCTGAGATAGATGGGGCAGTACCAAATCAATACTATTTGCATGATTATAAAAATGCTAACAGATTTAAACCGGCAAACACGCCCGTACGTCAAAAGTTCAATGGATACGTCAACTTTACTTTTAACAGTGAAGTTGACGTTGACTTTTTAAATGATGCAGAATTCAGAAATACTCTGAGCAGTTTAGTTAAAACTGCTCAATTTCCTACTGCAGAATTTCAAACAGACGTAAAAAATCAGTACAACAGAAAAAGAATAACTGTTAGTGGTGTCGAGTTTAAACCTATTAGCATAACAGCATATGACACAGTGGACAGCATGTGGGTTGTCCTACTGATGAAAATGTATTCACATCTTTTTCAAAATCCATTAAACAAATATTCAGTAAATGGAGGTAATGTATCTCCAAAAACATTAGACTATGATGTTGTTCCAAAATCGGTTGCGTCAGGTGGTACAGAATCTACTGGTAGTTTTAATAGACCATTTGATAGTAACAGAGCCGGATTAAATTTACAGCCCGGCAAGCAAAGGAACTTCATTTCACACATGGATGTAGTTCAATATCACGGTCAAAAAGCAACAAAGTTTACATTGTTTAATCCAATGATCACAAGTTTTGAGATAGAAGCAATTGATCATGCTGATTCTCAACCGAGTTTAATAACTATGAACATAGATTATGAAAATTTCACAATGCACCCAAAAGTGAATGATTGGATTTCGGAAGACGAATTAAAAAGATTTAGTGACTTCAACAAAGGCGAATGGCAGTTAGCACAAAACGGTAATGCAAACGCCGCAAATACACCTGGAGGAAGTAATCCTGCTAGTGTACCAATTAGCATGTCTACCAGAGGGCTCGACTTTTTAAATGGAGAAGGCGACCAAAAAATTGGTAGAACAGATCAAGTAACATTTTTAGATGCGTTTAGTAATAGTGAGTAACTATGAAAAGTTTATACGAAACATTTGGCAATGAAATAAACTTTGAAATTCGCAAAGATAAAATAGTACAATTTTTAAAAAACAATACTGTAAATTTTCCATTGCCAGAAGCAAGTGTAGAAATACTTGCTAACATGCTAGGTCAAGAAAATCAAGGAATAAATCCTGATACATACAATATTGTTTACAACAGACTAACAGACATTGGTTTTAACAAAACTACTGCAAAAACACTAGCAGTAGCACTTATCAAAATATCAAAACAACAAGGTGTACACCCTATTTCATATTTTGAATTAAATGAAGAAAGTATAAAATTAGCGGAAAACACTTATAGGGCAATAAACAAGATACGACCTAAAGGAAATTTAATTGGTGTAACAGTTAGTCAATCTAACAAAAAAAGTAAAATAGCAAAATCAATTAGACCTTAGGAGTTTTATGCCTAATAAATATCATCAAGGATTATATACACCACAGAATCCACAAAAATTTATTGGGGGGAAAGCACCCTTTGCTCGCAGTAGTTGGGAATTAGCATTCATGCGTTTTTGTGATAGTCATCCTAACATATTAAAATGGGCAAGCGAAAATGTCAAAATACCTTATAAACATCCTTTCACAGGAAAAATAACAAATTATGTTCCTGACTTCATGGTACAATATCAAGATAAAAATGGTAAAACGTTGGTTGAACTTATAGAAATTAAACCAAAAAGTCAAACAGTGTTAGAAAATGCAAAAGGCACACACGATAAAGCCTCCACTGCTATAAATGCAGTTAAATGGCACGCCGCCACAGAATGGTGCAAAGCCAAAGGTATACGATTTAAAGTTATCACGGAAGATCAAATATTTCGTAAACCGGCAAGAACTACCAAACAACGAAAAAAACCGAGATGATGAATAAAAGAATAGTTTTTGCTGGAGATAGTTGGTTTTGGACATGGTCAGCAAATTTAAAATCAAACTTTGTAAGAAAAAATCGACAGATTAGTTTTTTTGAACTTTTCTTCAAACAACATTGGTTAGATATCAAGACTTTAAATAAAAATGGGAGTGAACTAAACGAAACAATAGATATAATAAATCACTTTAATCCTCGAAAAAATGATATATTAGTTGTTTTTGTGTCTAGTCCTGTACGATCATCTGACACATTTTTTAAATACAATATAGATACAAATAATTATGATAACTTTTTAAATCAATTTATTGACTTATACACTATCCAATTTAAACATTTAGACGAGTGGAGTAAAAAACATAAGATACCAGTAGTATTACTTGGTGGCCAAAGCCCAATAATAGGAGAGACATTTGATTTATACTCACCAGGTAGATTCTTAGCATATGATATAGCAAGAGAATATGTTAAAGTTACAAGAAATGACATTAAGGAACTAGAAGATATTGGTCCATTTGCGTTACATAACAATTGGTATAAGGAAGTGTCTGAAGATTGGAACCCAAAAATAATAGAAAAGATACACAGCGATTTTTATACGTTTAGTTCTTTTGTAGAAAATAAAGGACAAGTGTTATTTTACCCTGACCCCGGGCATTTTAATTTAACAGGACAACAATTTACACTTGACTATCTTTTCAGATATCTTAAAGAACAAAATTTATACGGATAAATACTAGCATGACTAAAAAATTAGAAGAAGAATTTAATTTGCCTCCTATTGACGAAGTTCGAGATCATGACGATTCGATTTCAAATATAGAAAAATTCGATGTAGAAATCAAAGATGTTGAAGAAGCATTGAGTATTGCAGAAAAAATTGATCTTGCATTAAAAAATGTTCAAGGCCTAGCAGATCATGATTATGAAATGGATGATATTGCACAACAAGCAGTTGACAGTTATCAGCAATTGATGAACTTAGGTATGAATGTTAGCGACAGAGATGCAGGCAGTATATTTGATAGTGCCGCTAAAATGTTAAAAACTGCATTAGAGGCTAAAGATAGTAAAATAAATTCTAAACTTAAACAAATTGACATGATGATCAAGAAAGCACGACTGGATAATAACACTATTGGCTCTAGCCAGGATATAAATTCTAGTACCACAGTACTTGATCGTAATGAACTATTAAAAATTATCAACGATAAGCCTGAGTAATTTTCCATTTATTTGTATATTTTTGATAAATAAGTACAAATGGAGTTTAAAAACTTATGAGAGAACTTAAAGACATTATAAACGAATCCTTTAACAAGGAATATGGCTATAGAATTAAAATTGCCGGAGACTGTGGTGCAGACCATATGTCTAAACTTGAAAATGCATTACAAAAATATAATCTTGTAAGTGCAACACCATGGAAAAGATTACCTATACAGGAAAATCCAATAGAATTCCAAAGAGAAAAAGGTGCAAAATTTACTAGTGAAGTATGCAGTACAGACGTTGTACTAAAATATCCTGTAAATTCAAGAATACTAGAAGTGTTTGTTGCTGTGAATTTAGGGTTAGATCATGAAAGAGTTATTTGTACCGGCGTAAAAGATCCAAGAAAAGTCGAAAGCGAAATGGCTGAAGAAAGATTTGCTAACGATAAGGATAGATCAGTTACTGAAGAAGATGCTGTATTAAATAATGAAGATCAAGCACACTATGAAGGTCAAAATGCTGATGTAGATTTTTCAGAAGCATTATTTGGCGAAGAATATAACTCTAAGTTTTTAGCAGAACTCCAAAGAATCAAAGCAGAAAAAGGTGCAGACTATTTCCGCAACTATCCAACTAAAGACGGTATTATGGGCGACGATTTAAAACAAATGTACGACACAATTACTGGTCAAGCAGGTGGTGGATTGTCACCTGAAGCAAAAGAAGTTGATGTAATTAGTCAGAGTGCAAGAAGAAACTAATGAATGATTTAGACTACAACAAGAAACTTTTATCTTTAATGGAAAATTTTTCTGTTGTAGGTATGCCTGCACAAGATCAAGATGTAGAAAATGTTACATACAGCAAAACTAAAAAGCAAGGTGATGCACAAGTAACAATTAGTGCTAATGCTAAAAGCATGCAAGAATTACACGATGTATTGAAACTTGCTGGCATCACACTTCCACAAAAAGACAGCCATTCAGAACCAGAACCAGAACCAGAACAACCTTGCAATACATGTGCAAGTGATCAAGATGCGTCTTACAGCACAGATAAAGCAGTTTTAACAAATGTTATCAGGGACAAACTGTTAAACTACTTAAAAAATAGCAAAGACGTTTAAATCCTTTAATAAATACATATATGCCAAAAGGAACAGTCAATACTGAGCTGGTCAAACCAGCCTATTCTAAATTACAATATACCCAAGAAATGTTGTTAGATTTTCAGCAATGTTGCGATCCAAATACTGGACCTATGTTCTTTATGGAAAATCATGTAAAAATACAACACCCTACTAAGGGTGGTATAAAATTTAAACCTTTTGATTATCAAGTAGACCTAGTAGAAAATTACAATACACATCGTTATAGTATAAACATGTTGGGCAGACAGATGGGTAAAACCACTGTAGCCGCAGGTTACTTGCTGTGGTATGCAATGTTTAAGCCAGACAGCACAATACTAGTTGCGGCACATAAATCAGCAGGTGCTCAGGAAATTATGCAACGTATAAGATATGCGTATGAGAGTTGCCCTAATCATATTCGTGCAGGTGTAAGCGAATACAACAAAATGAGTATAACATTTGATAATGGTAGTAGAATTGTTGCCGCCACTACTACTGAAAACACTGGACGTGGTATGTCACTTACTTTAGTTTACTTGGACGAGTTTGCGTTTGTACCTCCACGTATTGCGTCTGAATTTTGGACCTCATTGTCACCAACATTGAGTACAGGAGGTAAGTGTATTGTAACATCAACACCAAACAGTGATGAAGATACTTTTGCTATGATTTGGAATCAGGCTATTAAAACTGTTGATGAATACGGTAATAGCCAAGATGTAGGCATAAACGGATTCAAAGGATATTTAGCCACATGGGATCAACATCCTGATAGAACACCAGAGTGGGCAGAAGAAGAGCGTGGTAGGATTGGCGAAGAACGTTTTAGACGAGAACACGAATGTGAATTTATTATCTATAATGAAACATTGATTGATCCTATAAAATTAGCAAACATGCAACATCAAGAACCACTTTATAAAATGGGACAAGTCCGCTGGTTTAAAAGACCTGTTCCGGAAAATATGTATGTTGTAACATTGGATCCTAGTGCTGGTACAGGTGGCGACAATGGTGCAATCCAAGTATTCGAATTACCTACAATGGTGCAGGTTGCAGAGTGGTGCCATAATAAAACACCTATTGAAGGCCAAGTCAGAACAATGTTGGAAATTTTAAAGGAAATACAAAATTACGGTGCAAGAGAAATTTATTGGACTATAGAAAATAATACTATTGGTGAAGCCGCATTAGTGGTAATACGAGATACAGGCGAAGAAAGTTTTCCAGGAACATTTTTACACGATCCTGTAAAAGTTCAAGGTAAAAAAGGTCGTAAAGGTTTCCATATGAGCAGTAAAACTAAAATGGAAGGCTGTATACTGCTTAAACGTTTTATAGAAAATAACAAGATCCATATTAGAAGTAAAGCATGTATAAGTGAACTTAAAAATTTTGTTGCTAAAGGTAATAGTTTTGCCGCACAACCAGGAGAAACAGACGACTTGGTTACTTCTACTATAGTGAATGTTAGAATGATCAGTTATATAGCATCTTTTGAAGAAGATGTTTTTGATATAGTAAATTCTAGTATTGGTGAAGGCAGAGACAGAGACGAAATAAATCAATTCAGAGACGAGTACGATGATCCAATGCCTATTGGATTATTATGAAACCAAAAATACATATTTGTTTAGGGCCATTTAAAACTGAACTTCATGGCTTTGGGAAAATTTAAAACAAGATGAATAATAAGTTATTATTATGTATGGGACCTACTAGATCAGGCACAACATATTTTTGGAATAATCTGTCTAGGGAATATAATACTCATCCTCTCAAAGAAACATACAGTTGGTCAAAACCTAGTTGGGACGGTTATGTTGTGATGTATAATAACCAACCTTTAAAAATGAGTAGGCGTGATTTAGAAAAACTAATTACAGCATCTGATAAACCTTTTATGGAAATGTCTCCTTGTTGGCACGAATTATTTAGACCGCATGATACTATAAAATATTTTATAGAAAAGTATGATACGTCTTTTATAGTATCATACCGAGACCCAATACTTGCAGTAGAGTCTGCAATAAACAATTTTTATAATATATTAAACAGCAAAAAGCATACAAAACCTATGGCAGAAGTTTTTAAAACAACATATTCAACTCTCAATGTAGAAATGTTTCAGAAAATGTGTAAAAAAATGAAACCCTTTAGAAATGATACATTGTTATTTCATCAATACAAGTACTCTTCTTGGGTACCTATATTAGAAAGTTTAACAGATAAAATAATTTATATAGATTTTAATAAATTAGGAAACAGTGATTATCTTAACAAAAAATTTAATACAAATATTGTTTGGGACAATTTTAAATACAACAGTAGCAATCATGAAATAATGGACAGCATGTTATTTGATGATGCATTAAAAGAATCCTTGCAAAAATTCTATCAAGAAGATTTTGATTACATAAATGCAAATTTTGATAAATACATGTAGGAGATAAATAGTTTATGGCTATAAGTGTTAAAACAGTTGCAGATCGAGTCTATAACTTGTTAAAAGGTTATGGATTTACTATAGATACTTTTGACAAAGACGGTAACGTAGTTGGCAATCCAGATAGTGCAATTAGATTTTTTGTTGAAGATCCAAATATCTTAGTAACACTTAATGTGCCCACAGAAGAAATTAAACTCAGTGTCAGTGAAAATTCAGAACAATCTGATTTACTGAGGAAACAGTTGGGACAGTTAGCAAAAGACTATTTAATGAATTTAGATTTTAGAGTATTTGGTAAAAGTTTAAAACCACAAAGCGATACTGTAAATGTGATGAAAACAAAAGAGAAAGATATGGAAGTAGTACATGAAGCAAGTTTAGGTTCGGTATTTGGATCTACAAAAACAAGTTATCAACCACTAGATAGTGTTAAAATTGTTGTTAAACACAGCAAGCCTGTAAACGAAGAAGTAAGAGGTTCTAGAAGCAGAAATATCAGCAAAATTTTTATCCAACGTGGTGAAGAGCGTTTTGCTTTCCCAAGCAAGAATTTAAATGGTGCAAGAGCAATGGCAAGACACCTATACAATGGTGGTGAAATGCATGACAGCATTGGCGAAAGCATTGTTAAAATGTGCAAAGATATCAGCACATTAAAAGAGTTTG
>Ga0181590_10002073_pt1 | contig 16871 bp, 16 predicted proteins | sample 071ome_34_FD_132446 | JGI IMG/M metagenome (GOLD analysis project Ga0181590, IMG submission 132446) | Coastal salt marsh microbial communities from the Groves Creek Marsh, Skidaway Island, Georgia - 071411BT metaG (megahit assembly) | ecosystem: Environmental > Aquatic > Marine > Intertidal...
GGGCGTCGAATTCGACATTGTCCAAGGGATTCTCGGGCCGGTCCGCCGTCAGAACGAATCCCCCACGGCGCGGCGGGCGAAATATTCCCAGGCCCTCTCCATCGCCAGCGGCCCGACCAGCGTTTCCGGCGTCAGTTCCAGCTCTTCCGCGTTCAGATACCTGACGTCGCCGAGGGGCATCGCCTGCAGCTGCAGTTTGGCGTTCACCTGCGTGTAGATCGCCGTCAGAACCGCCGCCTTGATCGACGCCGCCGCGACTGCGCAGCCGTGTCCCCGCATCAGCACGACCCGGGCGTCGCCCATTTTTTCGGCCAGATCGCGCCCCTGTTCCATATTCGTCACCAGCAGATTGGTGCCGCCGAACCTGTCCGCGATATCCCACACGGGAACGTGTTCGCCGATCACGCCGGTCACATGCATCAGGGGACGCAGGGGCGTTTGCGTCACGCTGAACGGGATGATTTCATGGGAATGGTTGTGGACGACCGACACGATGTCGGCGCGGCGCTCCAGAATGCCTCCGTGGATATGACGCTCGGCATAGGGTTTGCGGTCGTTCTCACCGACGATTTCGCCTTCCAGCGTGAATTCCATGATGTCGTCCAGCGTCACGAGTTCCGGACTGCGCGAACACGACATCAGATAGTGACCGGGATTGTCCGGGTGCCGCACGCTGATGTGGCCGAACGCATCGACGACGCCCTCGTTGGCGAGAATCCGGTTGGCGACGACGATCTCGCGCAACACCTCCACCAGTCCAGACATTCCATACCCCGCCGTGCGATGATTCCAGGGTGGAATACTAGCACGCAGCGGCGCCAGCCGCGACCCGGCGCGGCGGCCGTTGATCGCCCGGCGGCGTCAGTCCAGCGCGGCGACGAGCTCGCGGAGCGTGCGGTTCTCCGACTGCAGCGCCGAAATATGGAAACGCACGATGTCCCGGATGCTGACGATATCCACCGGGGCCCCCTTTTTTACGATAGGGACGTGCCGGATGTTGCTTTCGGACATGATTTCCGCGATCTCGCCCACATCGTGTTCGGCGGAACAGGTGATCACGTCGATCGTCATGACGCTGGCGACCGTCGTCTCCGACGCGCCGCCGTTCCGGGCGAAATGGCGCGCGATATCGCGCTCGGTCAGTATGCCCGCCAGCAACCCGTCGGCGGACCGGACGACGAGCGCGCTGATCGCATTCTCCGACATCAACACGGCTGCTTCCCGAAGTTCTGTCTCCGGCCGGACGCTTAAAAGCTCGCCGTTGCGATTTTCCAGAATATCTTTGACCCGCATCGGATCAGCTCCTAGCTGTCATCGTCTTCAAAGAGAGAATCGAGCGCGTCCAGTACGTCCTCGACATCTTCTTTCGAAATATCGGTGGTCTCCGCAACGCCGCCTCCGGAGTCGGCGAGCGCCCCGGCGACTGAATTCCGACCGCTCTGACGCGTCAGGACGGCAGACAGGTGATTGGGGTCGATCGGTTTCGAGACGTAGTCGTCCATGCCGGCCTCGAGATAGGTTTCGCGGTCGCCCACCATGGCATTGGCGGTCATGGCGACAATGGAGGTTTCGGCGACGGGTCCCTGCAGGCGGCGGATTTTTTTCGTCGCGTCGATGCCGCTCATATTCGGCATCTGCACGTCCATCAGGATGACATCGTATTGTTTTTTAGACGCCATCATCAGCGCCTCAATACCGTCATTCGCGATGTCGATCCGGTGGCCGCCTTTCGACAGCATCGCGATCGCGACCTGCTGATTGACCAGATTGTCCTCGGCGAGAAGAATGTCCAGACCCACAGGTCTGGACGCCGTAACCTCGCCCGGTGCGCATGTCTTTTCGCCGTCGGAGTTTTCCGCATGCCCGTGCGGGTCGATCGCCGCAAGCAGCCGGGACGGCCGTGCCGGCTTGGCGACGAAATTCTTTATATCGGGGTTCGCGCGTTTCGCGGCCTCGCCGGCAAGACCGCGATTGATGAAAAGAACTACTTGCGTATCGGCGTCGGGTTGGGCCTGCGCGTATTTGGCGCAGGCAATCGCCCCGCTCGCGCCGTCTATGTCCTGGTCGATCAGGACGGCATCGAAGGGCGCGGTTCCGGTGCCCGTCGCGTTGTCGACGAGGCCGCCAACTTCCGTAACCGAGGTCACTTCAAGGCCGAAGGCCTGCAACTGCCGGGCGATGATTTCGCGGCTCTCGTCGTGCTTGTAGGCCAGCAGCACGTGCGTGCCGGGCGCTGCGGCCGCGGGCTGATTTACGCCTTTCTGAAGGCGGTCGAAATCGAGTTCGATCCAGAACGTGCTGCCGACGCCTTCCTCGCTGTCGACGCCGATTTTGCCGCCCATCAGTTCGACGATCTGTTTGCAGATGGCAAGACCCAGCCCCGTGCCGCCAAACCGCCGGGTCGTCGACGCATCCGCCTGAACGAACTTCTCGAACAGCCTGGATTGCGCTTCCGGGCTTAAGCCAATGCCGGTATCCCGGACCTCGATCCGCACCGATATGCGGTCATCCGTTTCCCGAACCGCGTCGGCCACCAGCGACACGATGCCTTTTGGCGTAAACTTCACCGCATTCGACGCTAGATTGAGAATCACCTGACGCAGCCGGCCGGAATCGCCGTAAACGCCGTTCATCAGCGCCGGATGGATGAATGTCGCGAGATGCAGCCCCTTGTCGCTCGCCTGCGTATCCAGAAGTTCGACGACGCCTTCCATCGTGTGCGCCAGCTAAATCTCGACATGTTCGAGTTCCAGCTTGCCGGCTTCGAGTTTGGAAAAATCCAGGATGTCGTTGATGATCGTCAGCAGCGCGTCGCCCGATGTCGAGATGATTTCGACCCGATCCCGCTGCTCCTGCGGCATATCCGTATCCAGCAGCAGCCGGGCCATGCCCTGGATGCCGTTCATGGGCGTCCGGATCTCGTGGCTCATCGTGGCCAGGAACTCGGATTTGGCCCGGTTGGCGGTTTCCGCCTCCCGCGCCGCCATTTCCGCTTGTTCCTTGGCGATCTTCAGCGAAAATTCGAACTGTTTCCTTTCGGTGATGTCCTGGACGATGGCGGCGAATTGCGGCGGGTTTTCGTTCTGCATCAGCTGCAGGTTCACGGCGACGTAGTAATAGGTGCCGTTTTTGCGCCGATGCACGGTCTCGAAGCGTACCGATGCGCTTTCGCCCGACCGTAACGGGGCGAGAAGTTTCTCGAACCCCTCAGGCTTGAATTCCGGCGTGAGATCGAGCGGCGTCATCTCCGACAGCTCGTCGGCGCTATAGCCGACGTTCTCGCGGGTGCCCCGGTTCACCTGGGTGAACTTCAAAGTCTTCGCGTCGAACACGTATATTTCGTTCGAAGATTCGTCGACGATGCGGCCGAGCCGCACGTTGATCAGCTCCGCTTCCTTGCGCGCGGTGATGTCGCGATTGATGATCAGATGACCGATCCGTCCGTCCCAGTCGACCGGCATGGCGGCTGCCTCGACCTGGACGAGGGAGCCGTCGATCCGGCGGCGCGTCGCTTCTATCCAGTCATTCGCCTGGCCGCTGTTCATCTGGTCTCGGCGGGATTCGATACCGGCGGCGTCTTCTTCCAGATTGAATTTCGAGCTTTCAAGGCCGACCAGATCTTCCGGCTTCGCGAAACCGAGCAGGTTTGCTGCCGCCGAATTGGCAAACACGATCTTGCCGTCGATATGTACCCGGATGGCGTCGGGCGAGGCTTCGATCAGCCCCTGGTACCGGGCCCGGCTTTCCTCCAGCTTGCGGGTCGCCTCGATCTTTTCCGTCAAGTCACGTGACACCAGCATGTAGCTGGTATCGCCGTTCCAGTTGATCGGGATGCTGATGGATTCGACCGGCACGATCTTTCCGTCCAGCCGGACACGCGTGGTTTCGCGCCATGTGTTCGGCTGTCCGCTCTTCAGCATCTTCTTTCGTTTTTCGATGGTTTCCAGCTCGTGCGGTTCCGCAAACCGGGTCTCCATTCCGACCAGTTCGTCCGCGGAAGACGCACCCAGAAGCTCTGCTTCCGCTTGGTTTGCGTATACTACTTTTCCGTCTTGATTGATGCGGACCCCTTCGGGGAGAACGTTCAGCAGCGTGCGGTATCTTTCTTCGCTCTGACGTACCGCTTCTTCCGCTTTCAAACGTTCGGTCAGATCCACGATGCCGACGATCGCGGCCTGTTTTCCTTCCCACGTCACGGGTGCGGCGGCGGTTTCGCCGAGCAGTTCCGTGCCGTCGCGGCGCACGAACCGGAATTCTTCCGGTTTATTGGGCGCGCCGGCCGCGATGCGTTTCTTTCTGCGCTCCTCGACCAGCGCGTGCTGGCTTTCGTGCACCAGGATACGCGAATCCTTGCCGTAGAGTTCGTCGATGTCGTCGTAGCCGAATTTCTCCAGCGCCGCTTCGTTGCAATAGGCGATCCGGCCGTCGATATGAACGAACAGAGGATAGGGCATGAACTCGAAAAGGCGCCGGTAGTTTTCCTCGTGGGCGCGCACGGCATCCAGCAGGTTTCTCTGACTGCGGGCATGGCGCGCGTATACGATGCCCAGCGCGGTGCCGAAGACGATAAACACCGCGATGAGGCCGATCAGGGCGAGAAACGTCTTGCGGTCGATGTCCCGCGCGAGCTCGGTTACGTCGATATAGGTTTCGATTGCGCCGACGAAACGTCCGCCGCGCATGACCGGCAGATAGGCTTCGATATAAACGTCGGGAACGTCTTTATACCCGCCTTCTCCAAGGCGGGTGAACGTTTCACCCGCGGCAACGATGTTGCGGAAATAATCCGCACGTTTGACCAGGCCGAGATCTCCCGGGTTGGACGCCTGCGTCACCGTGCCGTCGGCACGATAGATTTTGTAGCTGAATACGTTGCCGAAATTTTTCGCCGTGTTCAGCAGTTGGTAATCGGCTTCCGACGCCGCGCTGCCGTCCAGGAACCCATCGAAGTTTTCGATATGCCGGCCGATATGGTTCGCCCAGCTTCGGGCCTGTGTAGTTGCGTCGCGATCCAGGGTTTCCCCCGCAGAAAGGCGCATGGCGAACCACGCGCCCGCAATCGCAAATATCGCGAGGATAGCAACCGTGACCAGAAGGCTTTTCTCGGTCCGGTTTCCGGCGACTTTCGCCGGGTCCGCTGACGGGGTGTGCATTCGCCTGTACCGCAAATTTTAACAGGCGCATCGTAGCGACCACCGCTTAAACCCCGGTGAAGGAGTTTGGTTAAGAATAAATTACCCGGCCTGTTGCGGTCCGCCGAGGTCAGGGCAACCGGAAACGGAAAAGGGTCCGGAAAGTCCGGACCCTTTATCTCGTCTTGGTGGAGCCAGGCGGAATCGAACCGCCGACCTCTTGAATGCCATTCAAGCGCTCTCCCAACTGAGCTATGGCCCCGAATTCTCTGTTCGGCGGCGCGCACTCTATTTAGACCGGCGCGGCGCCGCAACATCTAATTTTCAGGTTTCGCGATCTCCGTCGTCGTCCTTCGCGTTCTCCAGCGCTTCCGACACATCCGGATCGCCCTCGATATCGGAATCGTCGTCGTCATCGGGCAGAAGGTCGTCATCGTCGTCGTCGCCGAGATCGAGATCGTCATCGACCTCCAGCGCGTCGTCGTCATCTGCAAGGAGATCGTCTTCCTCTGCCACGGCTTCTTCCGGCACCGCGGCTTTTTCTTCCGCTTTCGCTTTGGCCTGGCTTGCCGCCGCCGCGCGTGCCCGTCGAGGCCTGACAAGCGCAAGCGGATCGAATTCCGCCTCGCAGGACGGGCAGACGATCGGATCCTTCTTCATATCGTAGAAACGCGTGCCACAGCCAAGGCACGTCCGTTTCAGCCCCCATTCCGGCTTCGCCAAGTCGGTCTCCATTCAGAATTTGAAATCGAAGCGCAGCCTTTGCCATGTTCGGCGGGGTCTGTCAAAAGCTAAATCGACCCAACCGCGTTTCCCCGGGTTGCGTCCGCCGCGCAGTATGGTACAGACGCCGTCGCGGCAATATCGCCGCACCGGCAATCAGGACGATGTTTTGACCAAACTCGCAGCCCGTCCCGGCAGCGCGCTGACCGGCCGAACCGGGGTTCCCGGCGACAAGTCGATCTCGCACCGGGCACTGATGATCGGCGCTCTCGCGGTCGGCCGAAGCCGTATTGAGGGTCTGCTGGAAGCCGAGGATGTGCTGTGCACTGCGGCGGCGCTGCGGGCACTCGGCGCGCATGTCGAAAAAGCGGGCGCCGACTGGATCGTCGACGGCGTCGGCGTGGGCGGACTGACTTCGCCCGAAGATATTGTCGATCTCGGCAATTCCGGCACCGCAGCCCGGCTTCTGCTCGGGTTGATGGCGACGCACGATCTGAAAGCGCACATTACGGGCGACCATTCCCTGCGCTCCAGGCCGATGAACCGGGTGATAGAGCCCCTGTCGCAATTCGGAGCGGTGTTCGACGCGCGGGACGGCGGACGCATGCCGCTTGTCGTTCAGGGCGCGGCGGAGCCCATTCCGGTTGAATACGACGTGCCCGTGCCGTCGGCGCAGGTGAAGTCATCGGTTCTGTTCGCCGGGCTGAACACGCCCGGCATCACGACGGTGACGGAGCGCGAGGCGACCCGCGATCACACCGAAAACATGCTGAAAGCCTTCGGCGCCGATCTCGACGTCCAAACGGCCACGGACGGCGGGCGCCGGATCTCGGTCCGGGGCTACGCCGAGCTGACGGCGCGCGACGTCGTCGTGCCCGGCGATCCTTCTTCCGCCGCCTTTCCCGGCGTGGCCGCGTTGATGGTGCCCGGGTCGGAGGTCGTCATCGAAAACATCGGCATCAACCCGCTGCGTGCCGGCTTGTTCGATACGCTGCGCGACATGGGCGCCGATCTGGACATCGCGAATCTGCGCGACGCGTCGGGCGAGCCGGTGGCCGATATCACGTTCCGCCATGGCCCGCTGTCGGGCGCCGACATTCCTGCGGCGCGGGCGCCGTCGATGATTGACGAATATCCGATCGCGGCCATGGCCGCGGCCGTTGCGACCGGGGAAACCCGCTTCCGCGGGCTCGCCGAGTTGCGGGTGAAGGAAAGCGACAGGTTCGCCGCCATTGTCGACGGGCTGGGCGCCTGCGGCGTACCGGTCCGCGTCGACGGCGACGACATCGTCGTGACCGGTCTGGGCGGTCCGCCGCCCGGCGGCGCGGAGATCCCGGTCAATCTCGATCATCGGATCGCAATGGCGTATCTGGTGCTCGGCCTGGCTGCCCGGAAACCGGTGGCGATCGACGATGCCGCCGCCATCGGGACCAGCTTCCCCGGTTTTCTCGACCTGATGACGGGTCTCGGCGCCGATATCGCGCCGGCCGGGGATTGACCGTGCCCGTCGTCATCGCGGTCGACGGCCCGGCGGCGAGCGGCAAGGGCACCCTGGCGCGGCGCCTGGCAGCGGAACTCGGCTACGCCTATCTCGACACAGGTCTGCTGTACCGGGCTGTCGGACTGTCCCTGATAAGAGCCGGCGCGGACCCGGCGGACGAAACTGCGGCGTCGGATGCCGCCCGTTGTCTCGACGTTTCGAAAACGGATTTTGCCGATCCCGCCCTGCGCGACGAAGCGACTGGCCAGGCCGCCGGCATCGTCGCAGCCAACCCGCAGGTCCGGGCGGCGCTCGTCGACCTTCAGCGCACCTTCGCCGCCGCGCCGCCGGACAATGCGCCGGGCGTCGTCCTCGACGGGCGGGACATCGGCACCGTCATCTGCCCTGACGCGGATCACAAGTTCTTTATAGATGCCGATATAGAGGTGCGCGCCGAGCGCCGGGTAAAAGAGTTGCAGGAAAAGGGCGATCCGAGTATACCTTCGCGCGTTCTGCAGGATATGAAGGAACGCGACCACCGGGATCGCACCCGCGCCGTCGCACCTCTGGCACCCGCAGCCGACGCGTCTGTCATCGATACGACAAATCTAAACGCCGACGCCGCATTCGCCTTAGCAATGTCCTTTATCCGCTAACAGGACAAATGGAACAGTTTATCGGGCTACCCGGGCTGACGCCTATTCAGGCGCCTGTCCCGTTTGCGCCGTTTCTGTTCCGGGAAAGGGAAAACCAGGATTAAACATGGCTACTGACACCGCAACCGCTGCTGGCGCAGCACCCAAAGAAGATTTCGCCGCCCTCCTCGAAGAAAGCTTCGGCGACGGCGAGCTGACCGAAGGCTCGGTCATCAAAGGCACCGTTCTGTCGATCGAAGGCGACAACGTTCTCATCGACGTCGGGCTCAAATCCGAAGGCCGCGTGCCGCTGAAGGAATTCGGCCAGCCGGGTCAGGATTCGGAAATCGGCGTCGGCGACGTCGTCGATGTCTATCTCGAACGCATGGAGAACACGAACGGCGAAGCCGTCCTCAGCCGCGAGCGCGCGCGCCGCGAAGAAGCGTGGACGCAGCTTGAAATCGCGTTCGAAAAAACCGAACGCGTCACCGGCACGATCTTCGGCCGGGTCAAGGGCGGGTTTACCGTCGATCTTTCCGGCGCCGTGGCCTTCCTGCCGGGCAGCCAGGTCGATGTGCGCCCGATCCGCGATGTCGGTCCGCTGATGGGTACGCCGCAGCCGTTCCAGATTCTGAAAATGGATCGCCGCCGCGGCAATATCGTCGTTTCGCGCCGCGCCGTTCTCGAAGAATCGCGGGCCGAACAGCGCAACGAGCTGCTCGCCAACCTCAAGGAAGGCCAGATCCTCGAAGGCATGGTCAAGAACATCACCGATTACGGCGCGTTCGTCGATCTCGGCGGTGTCGACGGGCTGCTGCACGTCACCGATATCGCGTGGCGCCGCATCAACCATCCGACCGAAGCCCTGTCGATCGGCCAGACCGTCAAGGTCCAGGTCATCCGCTACAATTCCGAAACCCAGCGTATCTCGCTCGGCATGAAACAGCTGGATGCGGATCCGTGGGAAGGCGTGGAGCTGAAATATCCTGTCGGCACCAAGTTTACCGGCCGTGTCAGCAACATCACCGATTACGGCGCGTTCGTCGAACTGGAGCCGGGCGTCGAAGGCCTGGTTCATGTCTCGGAGATGAGCTGGACCAAAAAGAACGTCCATCCCGGCAAGATCGTGTCGACCAGTCAGGAAGTCGACGTCATGGTGCTGGAGGTCGATTCCCAGAAACGGCGGATCAGCCTCGGTCTCAAGCAGTGCCACGACAATCCGTGGGACGCTTTCGCGGCCGCGCATCCGGTCGGCGGCGATATCGAAGGCGAGATCAAGAACATCACCGAGTTCGGTCTGTTTGTCGGTCTCCCCGGTGAAATCGACGGCATGGTGCATCTGTCCGACCTCTCGTGGGACTTGAACGGCGAAGAAGCCGTGGAGGACTACGACAAGGGCCAGATGGTGACGGCGCGCATTCTCGACATCGACGTCGAGAAGGAACGCATCAGCCTTGGCGTCAAACAGCTGTCCGAAGACCCGCTCGCCGGTGCCATCGAAGGCATCAACAAGGGCGACACCGTCACCTGCACCGTCACGGCCGTTACAGATGGCGGCCTGGAAGTAACGGTGTCCGGCTCGTTGCCGGGCTTCATCCGCCGCGCCGATCTGTCGCGCGAACGCAGCGAACAGCGTCCCGACCGGTATGCGGTCGGTGACCGTGTGGATGCCCGCGTCAACAATATCGACAAGCGGGATCGCAAGCTCAGCCTCTCGATCAAGGCCCATGAAATGGCCGAAGAGAAGCAGGCCATGGCCGATTTCGGCTCGTCCGATTCCGGCGCCAGCCTCGGCGACATCCTCGGAGCGGCCCTGAACAAGGCCCGCGAAGAGGGCGACGACGCGGCGCCGGCCGAAGAAGCCGCCGCCGAGACGGAAGAAACCGCCGAGGACGATCAGGAGAAATCCTGATCGTCCCCGCGCGATTCCGGTCGCGGGCAATCATTGAGGCTGCGTGAGGCGCGATGGCCTACGATTCCGACTATCTGGTGGACCGCCGCCGGCTCAAGCGCCGGCTGACGTTCTGGCGCATCGCGACGGTCGTGGCCGTCGTCGCGGCGGTCCTTGTCGGTTATGGGCGTTTCAGCGGGCCGCTTGGCGGCGGCGACTTTATCGCCCGGGTCGAGGTCAAGGGCGTCATCGTTCACGATGACGACCGGCTCCGCAAAATCCGCAAGCTTGCGAAGAACGACGCCGTGAAGGCCGTCATCGTCCGCATCGACAGCCCCGGCGGAACGGTGGTGGGCGGCGAGACCCTGCATAATGCGCTTCTCGAACTCGGCGAAGAGAAACCGTTGGTAGCAGTGATGGACGGGATCGCAACGTCCGCCGCCTATATGACGGCGATCGCGACCGACCGCCTGTTCGCGCGCGAAGGCACGCTGACGGGGTCGATCGGCGTCATTCTCCAGACCACTGAAATTACAAAGCTGCTGGAAATGGTGGGCGTGTCGGCCCGGTCGTTCAAAAGCGGTTCGCTGAAAGCGGTGCCGTCGCCGCTGGAACCCGTCACGCCCGAGGTCGCCGCGGCGACGCAATCGCTGGTCGCCGACATGTACCGCATGTTCCGGGACATGGTGCTGCGCCGCCGGGGCATGGCGCCGGCGGACGCCGCGAAGTTTGCCGACGGCCGCGTCTTTACGGGCCTGCAGGCGTTGAAAGCAGGGCTGATCGATCAGATCGGCGGCGAAGAAGACGCAAAGGCCTGGCTGGTGGAACAGAAAAACGTGCCTTCGGACCTCAAAATCCGTACCGTCCGGCTGAAACCCGATGCCGGCAGTCTGCTTGTTCAGCTCGACAGTCTGGCGCGAAAAACGATTTTGTCAGAACGACTTACACTTGACGGGCTGATTTCCGTCTGGCAACCTCATCAGCGTTGATACGGGAAATTCGGAACGTTCGGCTGCGGACGCTATGCCGACATTTCGAACAAAAAATTTCCGGTCATCAGGGGCACGGGACGCTGCCAGAAACCGGAATGAATATTCTCCGGATTACGGAGGGGGACGCCAAAAAATGACAAAATCCGAACTGATTTTGAGGCTGGCGGAAGACAACCCACATCTCTATCAGCGGGATGTGGAACGTATCGTTTCGACGATCTTCGATGAAATATCCTCGGCCCTCGCGCGCGGTGACCGGGTCGAGCTTCGCGGGTTCGGCGCGTTTTCCGTGAAGACGCGCGAGGCGCGTACCGGGCGCAATCCGCGCACCGGCGAATCCGTCAGCGTTGCGAAAAAATTCGTGCCGTTTTTCAAATCCGGCAAGGACCTTCGCGACCGGCTGAACGGCCGTAAGTAGCGTGGCGCGCCGGAAGGCAGTCCCACTTCGCCACCAGTTCCCAGCCGGCGGTACTCCGGTACGCGCGGGAAAACCCTGACAAATGCGCCTGATAATCGGCATCGTTGTATTCGTCCCCTGCGCCGTCATTCTCGGCGTCTTTGCCGTTGAAAACCGTGCGCCCCTGACGCTCAACATATGGCCGCTTGCCGGCCCGTTCGAAATGTGGGCGTCGGTATGGGTGCTGGCGTTGCTGGGGATCGGCATAATCGTCGGTCTTGGCATCGGCTGGTTTTCCACCATGAGCTGGCGCCGCCGGGCGTGGAAGGCTGAACGTCTGAACCGGACGTTGGAGCGCAAGCTCGACGAGCGCGCCGAATTGCCGCCCGAGGTTCCGGGGCCGGTCACCGGCGGAGCGCTGCCGGCGCCGGCCTCGCGACCCGCGCGGACTGCGTTGATCGACGATTAGGGCGGTATCGTTTCGGCGAAGCTTCCGCGTCGGCGGATTATGATCTATTAAGCGTCCATGACCGATATTTCACCCATCGACCGTATTTTCTGCGCCATCGACACGCCCAAGCTGGACGATGCGTTGCTCCTTGCCGATCTGCTGTCGGGCGAGGTCGGCGCGATTAAACTGGGCAAGGAATTCTTCACCGCTCACGGTCCCGACGGCGTGCGCCAGGTCGCCGCGCTGGGCCACAAAATCTTTCTCGACCTCAAATACCACGATATTCCCAACACCGTGGCGGGCGCCGTCCGCTCCGCCAACCGGCTGGATTGCGCGGTGCTGACGGTTCATGCGTCGGGCGGTCCCGCCATGCTGAAAGCGGCTGCTGAAGCCGCGGCAGAGGCCGGACCGAAGCGTCCCAGGATCGTCGCCGTCACCGTGCTGACCAGCCTCGACGACGACGATCTCGCCGCCGTCGGACAGACCGGTCCGGCGTCGGAACAGGTTCTGCGGCTGGCCCGGCTGGCCGAAGCCTCCGGCATCGACGGGGTCGTCTGCTCGCCGCAGGAAGTGGCCCTGCTGCGCGGCGAGATCGGCGACGGGGTTGCGCTGGTGGTCCCCGGCGTGCGGCCCGACTGGGCGGGCGCCGACGATCAGAAACGCGTCATGACGCCGGGCGAGGCCGCTGCCGCCGGGGCCGATCACCTGGTTATCGGCCGTCCCATTACCCGGTCCGACGATCCGGTCGGTGCCGCACGGCGCATCGCCGACGAAATCTCAAAATCATCGGCGTGACCGTTGCCTCGAAAATCTGCGGCGTCAGCGATGTGGCCGCGATCGAAGCGGCGGCGGACGGCGGCGCGGCCTATGTGGGATTCGTTTTTTTTCCGCGCTCGCCCCGCAACGTGACGCCGGACCGGGCGGCGGAACTCGTGCCGCTGGTGCCCGATCGCATCGAGGCGGTGGCGTTGGCGGTCGATCCCGACGACGAACTGGTCGATGCGATCGCCGCGATCCCCGGTATCTCCATGTTCCAGCTGCACGGCGCGGAAACGCCGGAACGGGTCGTGGACATCAGGGCGCGTACCGGAAGACGGGTCATGAAGGCGATTAAGGTGTCCGACAAGGCGGATCTGGATGCCGCGGAAGCCTATTTCGGGGCGGCCGACATGCTGTTGTTCGATGCCAAGACCCCCGCCGACATGAAGAACGCGCTGCCCGGCGGCAACGCGGTCTCGTTCGACTGGACGATCCTGGCGGGACGCGGCTGGCCGCTGCCCTGGATGCTGTCGGGCGGACTCGACCCCGACAACGTCGCCGAGGCGATCCGCATCAGCGGCGCGCCCGTGGTCGACGTATCGTCCGGTGTCGAAAGCGCGCCGGGGGTCAAGGACCCGGCCCTGATCCGCGCCTTTCTGGTGGCTGTGCAGGGTTAGATATAAGACTGTGCCTCTGCGCGCGGTTGCGCTAAATACTTCGTTCAGACCATGACAGTTTCCCCCAACACCTATCGCGCCGGTCCCGACGAGGACGGGCATTTCGGCATCTTCGGCGGACGCTATGTCGCCGAAACCCTCATGCCGCTGCTGCTGCAGGTCGAACAGGCCTATGAAGACGCCAAGGCCGATCCGGCGTTCCAGGCGGAATTCGACGATCTGCTGGAACACTATGTCGGCCGCCCCAGCCCGCTCTATTTCGCATCGCGGATGACGGAGCATTGCGGCGGCGCGAAAATCTATTTCAAGCGCGACGAGCTGAATCACACCGGCGCGCACAAGATCAACAACACGCTCGGCCAGGTGTTGCTGGCGCGGCGCATGGGCAAGACGCGCATCATCGCGGAAACCGGCGCCGGCCAGCACGGCGTTGCGACCGCCACGGTCTGCGCGCTGTTCGGCCTCCCCTGCGTCGTCTACATGGGGGCGGTCGATATCGAGCGCCAGGCGCCCAACGTGTTCCGCATGAAGCTGCTGGGCGCCGAAGTGGTGCCGGTTGAAACCGGCTCGTCGACGCTGAAGGACGCGATGAACGGCGCCCTGCGCGACTGGGTCGCCCATGTCGACGATACGTTCTACGTCATCGGCACGGTCGCCGGGCCTCATCCGTACCCGGCGATGGTGCGCGATTTCCAGTCGGTCATCGGCAACGAGACGCGCGAACAGATCATGAAAGCGGAGGGGCGCCTGCCCGATTCGCTGGTCGCCTGCATCGGCGGCGGTTCGAACGCGATGGGCCTGTTCCATCCGTTCCTCGACGACGAAGGTATCCGGATCATCGGTGTCGAAGCGGAGGGCGACGGCATCGACACCGGCCGCCACGCGGCGTCGCTGGCCGCCGGCAGTCCGGGCGTGCTGCACGGCAACCGCACTTACCTGCTGCAGGACGGCGACGGCCAGATCATCGAGGCGCATTCGATTTCCGCCGGGCTCGACTATCCCGGGATCGGGCCGGAACACGCCTGGCTGCATGACATGGGCCGGGTCGATTACGTATCCGTCACCGATACCGAGGCACTGGACGCGTTCCAGCTGTGCAGCAAGCTCGAAGGCATCATCCCGGCGCTGGAACCGTCGCACGCGCTGGCCCATGTGCTGAAGATCGCACCGGATCTGCCGTCCGACCATATCATCGTCATGAACATGTGCGGCCGCGGCGACAAGGACGTGTTCTCCGTCGCCGCCGCTCTGGGCGTCTCACTATGAGCCGCCTCGAAACGCGCTTCGCGGCGCTGCGCGAGGAAGGCCGCGGCGGGCTGGTGACGTTTATCACGGCCGGCGATCCAAACGCCGACATTTCCGCCGAAATTCTTGCCGGTCTGCCGGCTGCGGGCGCCGACGTCATCGAACTCGGCATGCCGTTCACCGACCCGATGGCGGACGGTCCGTCGATCGAACTGGCGTCGGGACGCGCGCTGGCAGCCGGCCAGAACATGGCGAAGACCCTGTCGATGGTGTCGGATTTCCGCAAATCCGACGGCGACACGCCCATCGTTCTGATGGGCTACTACAACCCGATACACGCCTATGGCAGGGACAGATTCGCAAAGGACGCCGCCGCCGCCGGCGTCGACGGCCTGATCCTGGTCGATCTGCCGCCGGAGGAAGAGGACGAATTCCGACCCCAGGCCGTGGCGGCGGGCATCGATATCGTCCGTCTTATCGCCCCGACGTCGACCGATGCGCGAATCGCCACCCTCGTCGAAAATGCATCGGGATTCGTCTATTATGTCTCCGTGAGAGGAATCACCGGAACCAGCTCGGCGGCCGCCAGCGACATTGCGTCCAATGTCGGCCGCATCAGGGCGCAGACCGATTTGCCGGTTGCTGTCGGATTCGGCATCCGTACGCCCGAACAGGCGGCGGAGGTCGCTGCCGTTGCCGATGCGTCCGTCGTCGGCACGGCGATCGTCGAAAAAATTGCAAACGCCGTGGACGCAGACGGCAACGCATCGCCGCACCTGGTGTCCGATACGTTGAGTTTCGTATCCGACCTGGCGGCGGCGGTTCGCTCCGCAAGGACAAAGTCATGAACTGGATCAACAGCTACGTCCGCCCCAAAATCCGCTCTCTCGTCGGCGCGAAATCCGATGTTCCGGAAAATCTGTGGGTACAATGCCCGTCCTGCGAACAGATGCTGTTTCACCGCGACCTCGAAGAAAACCTGAATGTCTGCAGCAATTGCGGCCACCACATGCGTCTGCCTGCGCGTACGCGGCTGGAATCGCTATTCGACGAGGGCGAATTCACCGAGATCGAACTTCCCGAAAATGTGACGGATCCGTTGAAGTTCCGCGACCGCAAGCGCTACTCCGACCGGTTGAAGGACACCCGCTCCGCGACCGGGCGGACCGACGCCATCATGGTCGCCCATGGCGAGATCGGCGGCCACAAGACGGTCGTCGCGGTGTTCGATTTCTCCTTCATGGGCGGTTCGATGGGGATCGCTGTCGGCAACGGCATTCTTGCCGGCGCGCAGCTCGCCGTGTTGCAGGAGGCGGCCTTCGTCGTCATCCCGTCCTCCGGCGGGGCGCGCATGCAGGAAGGAATCCTGTCGCTGATGCAGATGCCGCGCACCACCATTGCGGTGCAGCAGGTCAAGGAAGCGGGGCTGCCCTATATCGTCGTGCTGGCCGACCCGACCACCGGCGGCGTGTCCGCGTCCTTCGCCATGCTGGGCGATATCGCCCTGGCGGAACCGGGAACGATCATCGGCTTCGCCGGCGCGCGCGTGATCGAGGAAACGATCCGCGAAAAACTCCCGGAAGGATTCCAGCGCGCCGAGTATCTGCTCGAACACGGCATGATCGACATGGTCGTCCCGCGCCACGACCTGGCGTCGACTTTGGGCCGTATCATCGATCTTCTGCGCCGCAAATCGCCCGGTGCGGATGTCGTGCCCATCAACAAGGACGGCGACGCGGCGGCGGCGGGTGGCAGCGATGACCAACAGGCCCCCGCGAACGACTGATGCCGTCCTCGAACGGCTGACGGCGCTTCATCCCAAGCTGATCGATCTCGGTCTCGACCGGACCGAACGCCTGCTCGCCGCGCTCGGAAATCCGGAACGGTCCCTGCCGCCCGTCATCCACGTCGCCGGCACCAACGGCAAGGGATCGACCATCGCCTTCATGCGGGCCATCGCGCAGGCGGCGGGGTTGCGCATCCATGTCTATACGTCGCCGCATCTGGTGCGGTTCAACGAACGTATCGCGCTTGACGGCGCGCCGATCGGCGAAGACGCCCTGCTGGCGATCCTGGAAGAGTGCGAAACGGCCAACGGCGGCGCCCCGGTGACGTTTTTCGAAATCACCACTGCGGCGGCGTTCCTCGCCTTTTCGCGCACACCGGCCGATCTGCTGCTCCTGGAAACCGGTCTTGGCGGGCGTTTCGATTCCACCAACGTCCTGCCGGCTCCCGCCGTCACCGCGATCACCCCCGTCTCCATGGATCACATGTCTTTTCTGGGGGACACGATTGCCGACATCGCGTTCGAAAAAGCGGGTATCCTGAAGCCCGGCGTGCCCGGCGTGGTCGCGCCGCAACTGCCGGAAGCGCTGCAGGTAATCGAAGCCCGGGCGCAGGAAATCGACGTGCCGCTGTCGATCGCCGGCATTGACTGGGCCAGCGGGCCGGTGGCCGGCGGCATGGTCTATTAGGACGAGGAGGGCGAA
>Ga0181590_10002075_pt1 | contig 16866 bp, 22 predicted proteins | sample 071ome_34_FD_132446 | JGI IMG/M metagenome (GOLD analysis project Ga0181590, IMG submission 132446) | Coastal salt marsh microbial communities from the Groves Creek Marsh, Skidaway Island, Georgia - 071411BT metaG (megahit assembly) | ecosystem: Environmental > Aquatic > Marine > Intertidal...
TAATCATAATAATAATATCTATTCTGATATGGATTTAGATCTAAATAATTATTCTTTACAAGACCTATTTCATCTATTTCATATACAATCTCTCGACAATAATTCATTAAAAACCTGCTATAAAACTACAATGAAAACTCATCCTGATTATTCTAAACTTGATAAATCTATTTTTATATTCTTCTCTAAGGCATATACTCTATTAAAAAAAGTTCATGAATTATATCTCAATAAAAACAGACAACTTTATGATTGTACATATGATGATATTCTTGATGACGAACAAAAAGAATCCATAGCAGATAATATCATTAATGATACACTTAAAAAAGAACAATTTAATACATGGTTCAATAAAACATTCGAATCTATAAATACTATTGACCAAGAACAACAACATGGTTATGATACATGGTTACATGAAACTAGTAAAAATTACTCTGACCCAGATGACATAAAATTACCAAAAACATCTATTACCGATATGCATCGTAAAATTAATAAACAAAAACAAAAATTACATAACTCCATTATTACTATCGATACCCCTGATTATATTAATCCTACACAATTCTCCATTCTTAGAGAAAAAATAGACGATTATAGTTCAGATATATTTAGCTCATTACCCTATCAAGACCTAAAAAAAGCACATACAGAAACAGTTATTCCAACTACTTATAATAATCTACCATCTATATTACCTAACAATGTACAATCATATCAATCACAACGTGATCAAGATATTCATAATATACAATATATTAAAGAAATACAAAATAACACTCAAGAAGATATAGAATATACTTATAAATTAGCAAGACAAAATGAAATGTCTGAAAAAATAAATCAAAAATGGTGGTCATCTCTCAAACAATTATCTATGTAATCTCTCCATATAATTTATAAAGGATGTGGAGAGATTATATGAAGAGATTTATATTACTATTTATATATAATATTGTATATATATAATAATGTTTCATATTTTTGTATCCATTTTTATTCTTCTTTTTATAGCATATCTATATAAACAATTTCAACGCAAAGAAGAACAACAAATTATGCACGACTACGATAAACTCATCAAACAATATTTATATAATCCTTCCAAAGGTATCAAAGAAGATCTCAAATTACCCAACCCCATCTTATGGATACATATACCCAAAAATAAAAACTCACGCACTTGGATCAATTGGGGTTCTCGTAATAATTACCACAATCCACCATATACTTATCTCACTCTATTATCCATCATTCGTCATGCTAAAAATAAATTCCGTATTTGCTTCATCAATGACGAATCATTTAAACATCTATTACCTCTATGGAAAGTAAATATATTAAAAGCACCACATTCTATACGTGACCGTCTAAGACAACTCGCCATTCTCAAAATTATTTATCTATACGGCGGAATACATCTACCTATTCATTATCTCCCTTTAAATGATATTTCAGAAACATTTAATTATGGACTTAAAGAGAAAGAATGTTTTTTTGGGAAGGTGGGTTGTCATGTGGTGGATAATGATGATACACAATGTTCTATATTGCCGACATTTGTTGGAGCAAAACAGCATTCTAATGTATTAAAAGATATAATACAAACATTTGAATATGAATTTTCAAGTGATTTTACGGATGAATGTGTATTTAAAAAACGATATGATAATGTATTGAGAGATTATGAGACAAAAGGTGACATAAAATTAATAGAACCAAGTTATTTAGGTTGTATAGATAAGGATCAAAATATAGTATCCATAGAAACATTATTTGAGAATAATCAATTAACATCATTATATGATTTAGATTCATTATTTGGATTATACATACCTCATGAATGTATATCTAAACGCACTAAATATAACTGGTTTGAATATATACCATATAATCAAATACTTCATTTGAATACTATTTTATCAAGGTTCTTTGTTTTATCTTTGGGTGATTCATTAGAATCTTGATTTATATTATTATTTTGATTATTATTTTCAACTAAATCATTTAATGTTATATAATATATAATATTGTATGTAGAATGAATATATTGAATATGATATCTATATTTTATATTCAAATTATTACATAATTGTCGCAATACAACATTAAATCCCCTATATGTCGTCATATTACGTGGATAATTTCTTTTTGAATTATAATATTTATCTATCAGATATTCCTGTAATTCATATATTTTATTTTTCAACATTAATCGTTTAAATATATACGTATCACATTTATATTCATTGTTTTCTACTATAAAATTTTCTTTTATAAATGTGGATATATAATTATATGATATATCATACCTCAATATTTGTGATGAAGATGACATTTAATATGATTATATTTTATAGACAAAAAAAATAAATTTATTATTGTATGTTAATATTTATATTCATCTATTAATTTTATATGTGATTTATTTATTTGTTTGACCAATTTTAATTAAATCCAATGTAAATAATGATAATTCAATATTATCTTCATGTATCGTATAATATATTGTTATGTAATAGGATATTAATTTAATAATCTCTCCACGTAATTCTTCCGAAATATTCTTTGATACTTTTATATATTGATTGAAGAAATCTAAAAAATCAATTACATTATATCCTTTCTCTATAATTTTATCTATCAATCCAAATGAACATTCATAATTATCTTGTAAACAATATTCAAGATATTCTGTAAATAACGCATACTCATTTAAACCACATAAATTATAAAATACACTATCTTCTATTACTTCATTTGAAATGTTATATAAATATATTTTTTCTAAATCTGTATATATTTTTTGTAATATAAAATTATTCTTATCTATTAAATAATATATCTGATCTTTTCTTAAAGTATATTTAAATGTTTTTGTAATATGACCAATATGATCACATATTTTTTCCATATCATATATCGGTATTTTTAATGAATGAATTCGTGCTTTTAAACTTATCACTATTTTATGTAAATTTGTTGATGTTACCAACAACGACAATTTATCTTCATATCTATCTAATCTACTTTTAATATAATATTGTTGTTTATCTATAATATGATCCAAATTATCTATCACTATAATTTTATGTTTTAATGGTAATCGTACAAATATATCCAATAATTTCTTTATATTTAACGTCTGATTATCATCTAATCCATCTATGTATAATATATTATCATCTATTAATTTATATTTTGATTTAAGTATTTTTATTATTGTATGAATTATACACGATTTACCACTACAATTAGGACCATATAATTGTAACTTAAATGTAGGTTTCTCTATATATTTCTCTAATGTTCTCAAAAATAAATCATCATACAATAAATCATTTATATTATTCGGTTTAAATATTGTATGAATTAACTTATTTTCTTTCATATATTAAATACATATCCATATTTTTAAATACATATCCATATTTTATAAGTATGTATTTAAAAATAAAACAATATAATATATCTTTTTCGTTAAAATGATTTAGAAAAGATAAGATATAAAATACAATAATATACATATTATAACTTATGTCTAATACTAATTATTATGATACACTTGGTATACAAGAAAATGCTTCCGATAATGAAATAAAAAAAGCATTTCGTAAATTATCTATGGAATACCATCCTGATAGACCTAACGGTGGTAATGCACAAAAATATAAAGAAATTAATAGCGCATATAATATTTTAAGTGATCAAGATAAAAGAAAAGAATATGATATTAAAAGAAAATTTGGAGGTGGTGGTGGATTTAGTATGAATATGGGTGGAGGTGGTGGTGATGATATGCACGATATATTTAATATGATGTTTTCCGGTGGTTTTAGAGGACCACAAATGCGTAGTAGAGGTGGAATGGGGGGACCCGGTATTAATATAGAAGAAATTTTTGAACAATTTGGAGGTGGTGGAGGTGGTCCAAATGTAAGGATATTTCATAATGGACGACCTGTACATATGTCTGGTGGTAGAATGAAACCAAAAGTAATAGATAAAGATGTTCATATAACATTAGAAGAAGCATATTCAGGATGTATGAAACATGTTGAGATAGAGAGATGGGTTCAATATAATTCTACCCAAAAGAAAGAGAAGGAAACGATATATGTAGATATAAAAAAAGGTATTGATGAAGGAGAATGTATTGTTGTTGAAAATAAAGGTCATAAAATAAATGAAGATGTTATTGGAAATGTAAATTTGAAAATCCATATACAAAAACATTCGGTATTAGAAAGGAGGGGAATGTCATTATATCTGAAAAAGAAAATCACATATAAACAATCTATTTGTGGTTTTAAATTTACAATTAATCATATAGATGGAAAACAATATTCAATACATAATCAACCAGGAAAGGTGATCTTTCCAAAATTTATGAAGGAAATTCCTAATTTAGGAATGCGGAGAGATAATACAGTTGGGAGTTTAATTATAGAATTTGATGTAGAAGAACCACCTATGTTACCACCACAAATTGTTGAATACTTGTCAAATAATTTGTAATTTATAATATATAATATATAGTATGTGTGTATGTATTATATATTATATAGTATGTATTATATATTCAATAATTTTTAAACTTGAATAAGAAGGAAAACAACGATTCATTGTAGAACTACATGAAACATGATCACATGATTTGTAGATGTAACACGGAGGTTTTGAATGTTTTTTCGTGTGTGTGTTTATGCTTGGTTTTATGGAATAATAAAGGATTCATATTATAATATGGTGATAATAAAAATTATAGAGACAACAAAATGAATATATTTGAATATTAAGGAAATTAAACTATTCATATTATATTATATTACAATGACATTTATATTATTAATATTATGTTTTTTCAATATAGAAATTCTATGAGCGCCGTCACACACTTGAAATTTATTATTGATTATAATTAATCTTGTTTCTTCAAAATTATATGTATAAGGATTAAAACTTTCTATTAATCTATCAAATTGTTGTGGTGTATGATTATCTTGGAGATAAATACCCATATATTTACTATAATAATTTATGTATGGTTTTTTATCATTACATACATATTGATAATGAGGAGAATCTATTATTTTATAATTAGTTGAATCATTCGCTAACCTAATATATAATTCATCAATATTTATATTCTTTTTTTTCATATTTTTTGGTACTCCAATATGCCAAGGAATATTTATATTATTAATTATTTTGTTTTCAAATTCTTTTGGGTTTTTATCTAATATAAATTTACAAACTTCAATGCATTCTTCATTTGAATCAGTAATATGAATTATATGATTGTGTGAAATTCCAGGAGGTAATTTTTTAGATGGTTGTAAACTATTATCATTAAATTTTGGATTATATTTTTTTCTTAAGTGCCATTTTAAATTTACTATATTTTCATAATTTGTATAACTATTATTTTTAATTAATATATGTGTATTAGTATTAGCAAATTTTTTTACATTTAAAACTAATAAATCATTGTTAATATTAATATTATCTAAAATTTCTATAATATTTAAATTATTTAATTTAATACATACAATACTAATATAATTCATATATAAATAATATTAGTATATAAATAATATTTATATATAAATATATATTATGACATTTATAGATTATATATATATAAAATATAAATTAGAAGATATTCCAAAAGATTATATAAATAGTTTGATTAGACAAGTGTTTATACATAATAATGAAATATATTTACATATATTGGATTCTATTCACTATTATTGTCTAAAAGAAAATAATTTTGATTTATATAATAAAATATATGAACGATCAGAAGAAAATTATGAAAATATTTATAAATTAGATTATAATAATTTACCTGAATTAATTTTAGAATATAATGTAACTATATCCAAATATGTATTAATAAATGGCAAACATAATTTTTGTGTTATTTTATTAAATAATTCTTCAAACATAGATAATTTATTTTATCATTGTAATATTATATATCCAAAAATAATAGTTGATAAAATAGAAAACAAAATAAAAGACACCACAAAAAAAATATTTTATAATAGTTGGACTAATTACCGTAAACAATTATCTGGATATCATTCTATTGATATTCATAATATTAATATAAATGGACAGCGGAGACCAAAATTACGCATTAAAGAAATTAGTAAATATTATGATTTTGAAAATAAAATTGTTCTTGATTTGGGTTGCAATATTGGTGGTATGTTATTGCATTTACCAAAAATTAAACGGGGATTAGGTATAGATTATGATAAATTATGTGTAGATTGTGGAAATTATATATCTAATATTTTAAAATTTAATGAGTTATCTTTTTATAAGTATGATTTGAATAATTTTTTAATAAAAGAATTTATTAATTCACTGAATATAGAAAAAATAGATATTATATTTTTATTATCTTTGGGATCTTGGATAAAAAATTGGGAAAAATTATATATTGATTGTGTAAAATATTCAAACCATATTTTACTTGAAACAAATAATGACCATGAAGGTAAAGAACAATTAGAATTATTTAATAAATTGAATTGTACTATTAATATAATTTCTGAAAATTCATATGATGATCAAACAAATAATTACGGTAGAAAACTATTTTTAATAAAAAAAAATTAATTTAATCATAATAAATATTCCTGAAACCACATATGTGTATCTTTAGTATGTTGCATATTAGTATTATCTTTTGTGAAAAGATGAAACATATCTATATTTTGTAAATATACGTTGGTCATAATATAATTATCTTTACCGATAAAACGTTTCGAAAAATTCCATTTAATTAACATATCATAATATAATTTACTAAATAACAACATATTCTCTTTTTTACCACCAAAAAAACCACCAACTAATCTACCTCCACCCCAGCCCTTATGTTTACATGCTATGCATAAATTATCATTAGCTCCACTTCTAGCAGCACCGGTTTCAATTATACAATAATTTTTTATTTTTTTTGTTCTAGTTTTTTAAATATATTTAAGAATGTATTTTCCATATTCCCAATTTGTTAAAATATTTTGGAATAAAAATATCTTTAACAAAACTTTTATCCATATTATTTGAATTATATATATATATATTAATTTTTAAATAATATTCATATTATATATGGAGTTTTATAACAAAAACATACAAATTTCAAAGGAAGTAATAAATGATGTATTCAGTAATTTTACACCAAATACTAAAATGTTAGTGTTTGGATTGGGATATGACTCTAAAATGTGGTATAATGGAAATAAAAATACTTATTTTATAGAAAGTAATGACGAATACATAAGTTTAAATATAAATGATATACCAAATTCTAATATCATTAAGTATGAATATAAAAATATAAACGTTAATAATAGTTTTAAAATGAGTGATGATGATATAAAAAAATATATAATTCCCAAAGAAATAGAATCTGAAGCATTTGATATTATTATTATTGATGGACCAGAAGGTTGGGCTGACCATAAACCGGGAAGATTAATTCCTTATTATTGGGCAAGTATATTATCTAAGAAAGACACTATAATTTATGCGGATGATTCCTCAAGAAGATTAGAAAAATATTGTATTAATAAATTTTTTGAAGGTAAAGAAAAAAAAATATTTAAAGAGCGTAATGGGTGTATGAAAATTATTTATTAATAAATATGTTCATTGTTAATTTTATATGTTTATAAATCAGTTCTTTATTTTAAAAACCATTTATTGAAATTTTTCATTCTAGTGATTTTTTGATTATAACCTATAATACAATTGAAATGGATTATGTAACATTTATCATCTATTGTAGTATAGTTATCATAGTAATGTTTACCATTAGGATAATGATCTCTGTCTAAAAATTTAATGTTAAGAATGTTATTTTTCAAAATTATACCATTAAAAAATGGTTGGTTCAGTCTATAGTTTTCATAATTGTGTTTTTTGAAAAAATCCATATCAATTTGTTTAGTTTTTTCATTAGGTATCATTGAAAAAAATCCGGTGCAACAATCTTTACCATTAAATTGACTTAAACAATCGTAGCTTGTATTTTTGTATTGTTCTAGAATGTTATTGATAAAATTTTTATTTATAACTAGATCAACATCCATATATATATAACTTTTATTTACTTTTAATATTTCATTTCCTATTAAAAATCTTTGAAAAATGACATTTTTAAATTCATTAGTTCCAAATTTATAAAACTGTTCATTTAATTGTTGATTGAACCCATTATTAAAATATTTTACAATATCACAATAACCTTTTAATTGATTTACTATATGAATATCTAACGCAAATAATACAATATTAACACCGTATTTATTAGAACTAATCAATAAATTATTAACCATATCTAATACAGCAAAATTTGCTACACAGAACACTATATTTGTTTCTTTACAATTTCGTAGAAAACAATGAATGTTATCATAAATTTTAAACATTTAAATAATTATATTATATTATGTAATTATTAAAATATTATATAATAATCATATTTGAATCCAATCATCTGGAAATAAATCTTTAGTTGAATGTTTCACTTTATGACCAAACCATGTTTTTGGATAACATATGATTTTTGATTGATTTGAATTAAAATATGCTCCCCACCAACTAAATGTACTATTTGCAATTATATTGTGATAACAATTGCTCATCAATAACATTTGTTCCCAGTCTTGAATATTATATGAACATTGAATGAAATTCATATTTGAAAACTCATTTTGAATATCATGAATCATAGTTCTTACTTTTTCGTTATCTTGTTCTTCATTAAAATACAAAATGTTATTACAATTAATATCCTTATTCAAAATATACTGCAAAGCACGTTTATAATATTCTGTGTCTAATACCAAATGAACTTCTGGTTTTATGATATAATCTCCAATTCTAAAATGCATACTTATTGTTTTTCTATCATAATTAAAATAATCTTTGTATTTATTTTTAATTTCGAGTCTTTGTTTTTCTAATTGTATTAAATTTACAATATTTTTGTAATGTTTTTCAAAATATTTCGGTGATTGAAAATATCCACTTATTCTTAAATTATCCTTATATGGTATTTTATTATACAAAAAAGATGGTTCATTATATAAAAAAAACGATGATTTCATATGAGAATTACTATATAAATTTATAGATAATCCTTTTAAAAAATTATCAAAGTATGTTGGTCTAGGACTTTTATGATCTAACATAGATACTTTATCTCGTTTATGTTCGTTTATATCAAATGACATATCATATTCAATTGAATAATTTATTCCACAAAATATCTGAAACAATTGATTACCTAAACCACCTACCAATTCTATTAAAATCATTATATGAATACAATAATATTTATTTATATCAAAATTATTGTATTTTTATAATGTTACAAATAAATTATAATGATTTAATTTCGAACTTGAATTTATCAAATATTATTTTATCTAAGAATATGTTATCTAAATTATTCATAAATGTTAAACCATTACTCAAAGATAATGTAAATAATTCTAAAAAATGTATATTATTATATATATTGTATTTATAGTTTTGTTGTTTACTTTTATAATTCGTTATAAGGAGAATATCAAAATTTGATGTGTATATTTTTAATTCATTATATAAAAATAATACTGAATCCACATTTATATCTTTATTTTCATTATTCACGTTAAATACAATAAACAATTTACGTTCCCTTTTTTTCAATATAGTATATAATCTATTGATACATTTTTTATAATATTCATAAATTGATGGTTCAAGTAAATTTTTATGTAAAAATATATTTTTTCCATACTTTTTATGACTTTTACCATTATCCTCAAAATAAGTTTTATCCATAAACAATTCAAAATTATTTTTCAAACAGTCTAATATTATATGATTCACACCATAATTATTTGTTTCATGCCATGAAAAAATCCAATCAAATGGATAAGAACAATTTTTTAATTTATTGTTTTTTAAAAAATTCGCTGTATGACATTGTTTACCTAATGAAATTATATAATTTATATTATCTGTTATTTATATATATATAAATATTATTAAATGAATAATATCGATAAAATATATATTATAAACTTGAAACACCGAACAGATAGATGGGAAAAATGTTTAGAACAATTAAATAAATATAATATCACCAATTATGAACGGGTTGATGCTATATGTCCAGATATAAATAATATTGATAAATCACAATACAAAAATTTTAACGACAAATCAAAAAAATATTTAACTGGTCAAATGGGTTGCAAACTTAGTCATTATAATGTAATTCAAACTGCTAAAAAACAAAATTACACTCAAATTTTAATTTTAGAAGATGACTTTTTATTATGTGAAAAATTCATAGAAAAATTTAATGAATTAACAAAATTAATAGAAAATGAAAATATACAATTGAATATGTTATATTTGGGTTTCAGCAATTATTTTAAAAATGCATATACCGATACATCTATAACAAATATTAAAAAAATGAAAAATGCTATGACTACACATGCATACATATTACATAATTCATTCTACAATAACGTATTAAATGAAATTGAAAATAGTAGTTATGAAATAGATGTATGTTATTCATACTTACAAAAAAAAAATGATATATATGGCATTTATCCATGTTTAATTTCACAACAACCATCATTTAGTGATATATTAAATCGAAATGTCAACTATTCAGAATTTATAAAATTAGAACAATTATAAAGAAAGAAAACAAAAATGTTCATTTATCATTTTCATTTTCTGATTATGGTAAAAAATGTATATTCAAAAATATATTTAATAAAATAATTTTACTTAAATAACTTTACAAATATTTATATATTAATGTTATTACTTTACACATTTTGTTGTGATATTAAAAGACATAACAAACCTAGTTTAATTAGAGCATTAGATATATTATTAAATTCAATTCATAAACATATTCCAAATTACAAATTATTATGTTTTACAAATTTTGCTGGTGAATTGAGTAAAAATATAAATAAAAAATATATTATTGAATATAGAGACTATTATGATAAAGAGCCATTTAAATTGTATTCTGACAAATGGTTTAATTTATCCTTTAATAAAATAAATATTTACAAAGACCTCTATGATGAGTTTAATAAGATTTTTGTTGGATTGATTTAGATACTATTATATGCCAAGATATAAGTTATATAAATGATTTATCAAATGTATTTATAGAAATTGGGGGGACTTGTTTAACAAAAATGTCTTATTTTCTATTAATCGTTCTATTACAGTTCCAAGAAATAGATATATTCAAGGAAATTTTTGGAAATTAAATATTAAATTATATAATAGTTTAATGAAAACCTTAGATAGTTTAATTAAAAAATTTAATTTTAAGGTATGATTTACAAGATTTATTTAGTTATTATATTTATATTTAGAATAATGGAGAAAATAAAGATATAAATATTCTTGTAAATAATATTAAAAATTATAGCATAAATGGTTTGAGTATATGGAGTATAAAGGGTAATATTCATGCTACACAATCAGGAATTGACAATTTATACTTAGATAATAATATGTTAAAAAGTAAATTTTATCCAGATAAAAGCATTCATATATTGTCATTTACATTCATGACATTAAACAAATTGAATAATTCTGAAAAATTCAAAAATTATTTATAGACTAAGTCGGCGTTTTAAATGTCCAAAGGTGTATAAAATTAGGAATAAAATCGACATATAATGGTTCTAAGTTTGTAGCAGTAAGAACACAATCTAATTTCATTTTGATATAATAATATATAAAATTAATTCTTTATTACCTTAATTATTCAATAAATTTTTATTGATATAAAGTTAAAACAATTTCTTAAATACATCATGATTATACAAAACTTTGAGTCTATCAAATGTAAACGATAATATATGAATTTCTTTTTCAGAATAAAATTTAGATTTCAGTATATTGTTTTCATAATATAAATTTTTTAAACCATTCATATTAGGATGTGCGTTTCCTTCTTTATTCCAAACAGCTAATCCATTTAAAGTATTTGTTTTAATATTTCTACCATATATAAATATATTATTATTCAATAGTGTGTGTTCAGAACCATCTAATACAAAGTACGCATAATAAGTAAACAAACTTTGTAAATCATAATTAAATTTTAAACATTTGTCATTCATTTCATTTAATATCTTTATGAATATTTCATATAATTCAATATTTATTTTCCATACATTACCTTGTATCCATTTGTCTCTACTAATAATATAATTGGTATTATGGATCAGAATATGAGGATCTTTATTACAACCTCCAGTATCAATAAAAAACGTTTCGGTATCATTAATATAATCTAAATTATGAACCACAATAGTATCTAAATCTATCCAAATAAAATTTATACCATATTTGTCATACAAATATTTATATATATATATTTTATTTGTTGATAAATTTAACCAATTATCATTATATATACGATGATGTATATCAATATATTCATGAATTTTGATATTATCATTATTTATTTTTAATTCAAAATTTGTAAATACATGTAACTCATAGTCATTTGTTTGTTCTAAAGATTTAATTAACAAATTTAATACATTTATTAAATCTTTTTTTGAATGTTTGTTAATGTATACACAAAATGTATATAAATATATCATAATTAATTATAAATATATTTATATTTTTAAATGGAAAATATACATGTAATAATAGCACATTATAATGAAAATTTATCTTGGACAAATAATTTAACATATCCATTCAGTATAATTTCTAGAAAAAATATTCCAAGAGAAACACCACCAAATAAAGGTCATGAAGCATCATCATATTTAGAATACATAATTTATAATTACGCAAATCTACCAGATGTATGTATATTTGTTCATGGACATCGAAATGATTGGCATCACAAACAAAACATGGATGATAAAATATATAAACTCCAATTTAATCATTCTTATTATAATATAAATGATCTGAATGTAGATTCTTTAAAAAATCAGGAAAACGCATTGAATATGTTACAAAAATATATTCATGTATTTAATGAAATTTTGAATCAAAATATAGTTACTGAAAAAATAAAATATAAACCATGTGCTCAATTTTACGTTAAAAAACAAAATATATTAAGAAATTCAAAAGATAAATATATCAAATTGTATGATTTTTTGATGAAAACAAATGTACAATCGTATTGGTCTGGAAGATTTTTTGAATATTTATGGCATTTTATATTTACAGGAAACTATGAAGATATTAATTAAAATAAGAATAAGTATATAAAACCTTATATACATTATAAGTAAATATGTTAGTTGATATTGCTTACAAATACAATTTCAATAAATATGTTGTTGATATAGGTGCATCTACAGGTGTATCATCTGATCATGTTACCCCTTTATTACAAACACCGAATTCAAAAGATTGTGTGTTGAGGGTGATTATTTGAAATGTAAATATTTAAAAAATAATATATCACACACAATGAATATTTCTAATTCTTTTGTTACACCCACTAATATTTTATCTATCATGCAGGAACATAATGTTCCAAAAGATTTATTTTTGTTGAAAATTGATATTGATGGTTATGATTTAGATGTTATTAGAGAAATTATGAAATCAGACTATAAACCTATTTTATTTATTTGTGAAATCAATGAAAAAATACCACCACCAATGTGTTTTGAAATTCCATATAATTCTGAATATAAATGGGATTATAGTCATTGTTTTGGATTTTCATTACAATCAGGGAGAGATGTTTTCGAATCTGGTGATTATTATATAGTAAAATTATATGAAATGAATAATATAATATGTGTAAGAAAAGATCAAAAACACATATTTCCAGAATATGATTTTCCTAGAAATATAAAGGATATGTATCAAAATGAATATATCAACAATACTTTAAGAGAAAAATCGTTTCCTTGGAATAAAGATGTTGATCACTGGTTGATTATTGAAGATACACAACAATTGAATGATTCAATTGAACATTATTTCACAAAAAATAACATACGATCTACATTTAAAAACAAAAATAAAACATTGAATAAAGATTTTTTATTGTATTATAATGAATAATATTATAACCATATTGTTTATATATCATATAATTTTATATATAACATATTTCACATATTTTATCATTTAAAAATTAATTGATAATAATAATAATAATAATTATGGAAGAAAATCATAATTTATACGTTTCAAGTAGAGGTATTCTAAAGTCATGTGATTATTATTCTCTTACACCTCACTCAAGTATTCGGAAATTATATAATTATCCTGATTTGGAAAAAATAAAAAAACTAAAAAACCCATCTATTTATGTTTGTAGCAGTGCAATTCCATATTTTATACATACTATGCTTCCACAAATTGATTTTTCATTTATTTTGGTATCTGGTGATTGTGATGAAACTATTCCAAATGAAATCTTGAGTTCTGATAATTTTCAAAATTTATTACAAGATAAAAGAATAATACATTGGTTTTGTCAAAATATGACGATTGAACATGATAAAATTACAAGAATTCCTATAGGACTCGATTATCATACATTAACTCAACGACCAATGTGGGGTCCCATTGCATCATGTAAAGAACAGGAAATGATGTTATCAACCATAATAAATAATTCAAAACCATTTTGGGAAAGACAAATTAAATGTTACGCTAATTTTCACTTTTCTATGAATACTAAATTAGGTTATGATAGAAAAGATGCTTATGAACTCATACACAAAGAAGTTGTATATTACGAAAAAAATAAAGTAAATCGACTAGTAACATGGAATAAACAGAAAGATTATGCGTTTGTTATATGTCCTCATGGTGGTGGAATGGATTGTCATCGTAATTGGGAAGCATTATGTTTAGGATGTATTCCTATAGTAAAATCGTCCGATATTGATAATTTATATGATAATTTGCCTGTACTGATTGTCAAAACATGGGATGATATAAATTTAAAACTTTTAAAAAATACAATTTATAGTTTTAAGCAAAAATTTATAAACAATGAATTTAATATGGACAAACTCAAATTGAATTTTTGGACAAATTTAATCAATACATACAAATAAATCATAGGTTATTTTATTAAAATAAGAAGATATTTTGTTATTTTAATACAAAAATGCTGAATGTTCTCCAATGTAAGGTGGAAATAAATATTCCTTCCATATAACGTGTTTTGTATTCTTTTCACGTTTAATGGACATTTGATAGTTCCGATGTTCACAATCATGTTTAGACATCATTCTTGTATTTATGTTTAAGCGATTCATCATTTTTTTTAATTCTTTATAGTTTATGTTCTTTATATCTAATTCAGAACTATATCTAAAACCAATACATGAACTATATTTGAATATCCCAAAACCATTAAATGATGAATTACATTTTATATATTTTTTAGAATTATCTTTTTTCATTTCATTTATAAAATCGTGATACATACTGGATATTAATTTATATGGATTCGTGGTGTGCCATGCACTGAAATTATATTCTAAAAAAGACAATGCCCAAAAATCATAGTATCTTTCATTATTAAATGTAACTATATCCCAATCATCTTTTGCGTTCATCGCACCTTGAAATACATTCATGTCGATTGTTTTACTACAAACATCATCAAAATCCATCATGATAATATAATCTAATTCATTTTCTTTATAATTGTTGTAAACATAATCTAATATTTGATTACGAGCGTTTGATATATTTTCAGTTCTAATATTTGTCATTGGTTTATCATTTATAAGTATAATAATAGAATCATCTTTACTCTTATATTCATTTAGAATATCCAAAGATGTATCATTTGAATGATCATATGCTATAATTATTTTTAATACATTGTATTTTTGTTTTATAGTATAAATATTCTTAAAAACCTCATGTAAATACGATGCACAATTTTTAACACATCCTGATATTACAAAAGTGTTATTCATAAACACATATATTATATAATATATATCATACCTATTTATATTATATAAACATTAATATGGCTTTATTAATATTGTACTTATTTAGTGTATTATTCATTTTTCAATATATGCTTCTATCTTTTTCTTATCTCTTTCCGCTATCTCATTCGCATATGCCCTTAATTCAACCAGTTTTTTATGGAATTTTTCTTGTTCATGAAAACTCGCATCATTATTAATCGTATATCTCGGTGGACCTCCATCATTCGACGCAAAATGTTTCATTAATGGATAAAAATGATTTGGTTTATATACCAAATTATACCAATCATCACAACACCAATTTATGATTTCTTCCGGAAAAAAATATCCAAAGATTTCCATATGCTTTCTCGAAACAAATGCTTGTGTTAATATACGAGGATTATTATTTACCGGTCCTGTTAATCCTATATCATTATGTTTTTTTAATTCTTCAATACTATCATTTATCCAATGTTTCGTTTTAAAACGTATATCATCACCACATTGATAGAAATAATCACAATTATCATCATATGCTTTTTTAAATAACTTGTTCCACATTTTTGTGTGATATCCTTTTTCAATTCCATCTAAATCCACAAATTGGAAAGATATATTTGGAAATATTGTAGTCACCTTATAAATATCTTCATGTTGTTCTTTATCTGCATAAATCCGATCATCTGAATCATAACCTATATAATATACATATGTATGTTCTTTATCCATCACCGATATAAATGAATTTATAGATAGTCTATATAAATATGAATCTTTAATAGATTTCCAATTATCACGATTTTTAGATGTTGATGGTATAATAAATCCGATTTTCATTATTATTATATTTATA
>Ga0181590_10002083_pt1 | contig 16831 bp, 13 predicted proteins | sample 071ome_34_FD_132446 | JGI IMG/M metagenome (GOLD analysis project Ga0181590, IMG submission 132446) | Coastal salt marsh microbial communities from the Groves Creek Marsh, Skidaway Island, Georgia - 071411BT metaG (megahit assembly) | ecosystem: Environmental > Aquatic > Marine > Intertidal...
AATAAATCCGATTTCTTTTTGAAGCGACTCGCTGACAAATGCGAACTTCCCAAATTATATATAATTTCACCGGCTCTTCCCATAGCAAAACGCTTAAGATCAATTACGTATTACTGGGCCCAAGCTGTTTAAATAATTTGCACTTATCAAATGGCCTGGTAGTAAAACCCCCTCGTTTTCAGATGACTTATTGACGGCTTCCGTCCGGTATTTCTCTAAGAATTCTACTTTGTCATAATTGAGGAAATTTATCTGATCTGTTACCTCGAAGGATTCCCCGTTTCGAACAAACTCTACCACATATCCGGTTAACTTCGGATAATTTCCTAAGTCCAACATTTTGACAATGGTTGAGGGAAAGAGAAACACCGCTTTTTTGGTCTTTCTGTCTATTTCTAAAGCAAGGCATTCAATTTCTGAGCTAAAGTACTCAAAATACCGCACATCTTTTTTATCTCCTCGTAATGCACTTCGGTTGAATTCGTTCACGAAGCTTATCCAAAGTCGAATTTTGATTCCTTTTACAAAGTCAGGGTTAAACATTTCCTCGAGCGATTCTGGCTTTTTGCCCTTAAGCCTTATCAAGTCGGGATGTTGGTTTACTAAAAAAGGCACGGTAATAGAAAACCATTGGTCAGATTCTTGTGAGACGGTGATTTTGCCATCTAACTTAATGATTTGGTCGGGCAAGAAATCTTCAGCAAATGCAGAAAGGTAAAACAGGAAGTGGTAAATAAAAAGGTAAGAAACGATTTTTTTCATTGGGAATATCTTGGTTTTGAAATATTACTTAAACCTTGAGAACATTCCTTAGGGTAAACAAGTCAATTCTGCATGAAATATCAGATATCATGTCTCCTTTTTATCCGTGACCGCTGCAATCGTCTCCTTCTTATTCGGAGAAAAAAGCCACCCAACATTAACACCTGGAGCCCTCCGGGGGGTAAGTTGGAAATGCAAATGGGAGAATCTCCGTTTGAATGTGCAAAAAGAGAGGCATTGGAAGAGGTTGGGCTTAAACTTGAAGATGAGGACTTAAAACTTTTTGGATATGTATCCGAAAAAGCTTATGAAGGCAGTTCACACTGGTTGATGTTTATGTTTGATTGCTTCGTTCAAGTGAAGAGCCTACCAGAAGAAATCAATGAGGGGCACTTTGGGTTTTTTAATCGAAAAGAAATAGACAAACTATCGATCCCCCCAACAGACCATAAACTTGTTTGGCCATTTTATGACCGCCGAACGGAAGGTTTTTGGTCCGTAAAGGCTGATTGTTCGAATGCTGGTGCACATTTAGAGATTGAAGGAGCCCCCCATCGCCAGATAGAATTGTAGCAGATTTATAACAAATTATGGAAGGTATATACCACGACACAGACTTGAATGAGTCATCTGAAAAAACATCAGGTGCCTCCCCTTCCAGTCCTCCCCCTAAACCAAGCAAGGAGTTTATTGATCATTCGGTAAATTCTACATTAGATGCAGAGGAAAAGATCCGTATGTATTCTCAAATGCTTCGGATTAGAAGGTTTGAAGAGAGGTCGTTACGGGCTTACCAACAGGGCCATATCGGTGGATTTCTTCACCTTTATATAGGGCAAGAGGCAGTTGCTGTTGGGGCGGTTTCGGTAATGACGGAAGATGATCATGTAATCACTGCCTATCGCGATCATGGACACGCCATTGCTGTCGGTATGGACATGGATGAGTGTATGGCAGAGTTATTTGGTAAGCGAACTGGATGTTCCAAGGGGAAAGGTGGCTCGATGCATTTCTTTGCTCCTGATAAAAATTTCTGGGGCGGGCATGGAATTGTTGGTGGACAAACCCCTCTTGGTCTGGGCATCGCGTATGCTCTTAAGAACAAGGGTGTTAAAGGAGCATGCCTCTGCTTTATGGGCGATGGAGCCACAAACCAGGGCCCTTTTTATGAGTCCTTAAATTTGGCATCTCTTTGGAAATTGCCTGTTATTTATATCATAGAAAATAATGGTTATTCCATGGGAACTGCTGAGTCGAGGCATTCGGCAGGCGAGCCGTTGGCACGCAGGGGAGACTCTTTCGATATGAATTGGTCCGTTCACCAAGGTCATGATTTATATGAGGTGCGTGCAGCAATGGATGATGCTCTTGTTCGTGCCAGGGAGGACTCCACCCCATCGGTTCTTGAGATTGTTACATACAGGTATAGAGGTCATTCTGTAGCAGACCCTGACCAAACCTACAGGAGCAAAGAAGAGATTGAGGAATATAAGAAAAACAAGGACCCATTAAATCTTTTCCGGGACAAACTATTGGCTGAAGGTTTATTGACTGAAGAGGCCGCAAAAGCTTTGGACCAATCAGCCAAAGACGAAGCCGAGGCTTCAGCAGAGTTTGCTCTCGCTAGTCCATTTCCTGAAGTCTCGGAGTTGATGGACCATGTATATTGGGAAACTGACAACCCCGAGCATAAATCTTCGACCGGGGAAATGTTTTTTGAATCTTCACTTGCAGAATAAATTTTATCAATATGGCTGAAATCACCTACAGGGATGCACTAAACCAAGCTCTTTCAGAGGAAATCTCGCGGGACCCCAATGTGGTTCTGATGGGCGAAGAAGTGGCTCAATTTAAGGGTTCTTACAAGGTTTCAGAGGGGTTGCTTGAAAAGTTTGGACCCGACAAAATCATTGATACCCCCATAAGCGAGGCTGCGTTCTCTGGTCTTGCCGTCGGTGCGGCAATGATGGGAATGAGGCCTGTAGTCGAATTTATGTTCTGGAGCTTTTGTTATGTAGCTTTTGATCAAATCTTTAACAATGCTGCCAATGTAAGGTACATGTCCGGGGGCTTAATCAATGTTCCTATTGTGTTTAGAGGTCCGGCCAATGGCGGAACCAATGTGGGGGCGACTCACTCTCACACTCCTGAAAACTTTGCCGCCAATACCCCGGGTCTAAAAGTTATTTGCCCATCCACGCCCGCTGATGCAAAGGGTATGATGAAGGCAGCTATTCGTGATAACGATCCAGTGTGCGTTATGGAAAATACCATTCTTTATAACCTCAAGGGTGAGGTTCCTGATGACGAAGACTTTATTATTCCCCTTGGTAAAGCTCGTCTCGCTTGCGAAGGTACGGATTTATCTATTATTGCTCATGGTCGATCGGTTCAGGTTGCTTTGCAAGTGGCTGAAACCTTAAGCGAAAAGCACAATGTTTCGGTTGAAGTTTTAGACTTACGCTCGATCAGGCCCCTTGATCTGGAAGCAATTCTTCAAACTGTTCGAAAAACAAACCGCGCTTTGTTGGTCGAAGAAAATAAACCATTTTGTGGAGTGGATGCCCAAATTGCCTACCTTATACAGGAACAGGCGTTTGATCATTTAGATGCCCCCATTAAGAGGGTTTCTGCGATTGATGTACCCCAAGCCTACAGTAAGGCTTTGGAAAGTTTTCAAATACCGAACCACGATCGAGTTTTAGCAAAAGCCTTAGAGCTCATTTAACACTTTATCATGAGTACAGTCATTGAAATGCCGAAGTTAAGCGACACCATGTCTGTTGGCACTGTGGTGAAATGGTACAAGTCAGTTGGTGAAACCGTGGCCAATGGTGATATTCTCGCCGAAATTGAAACGGACAAGGCCACTATGGAATTAGAGAACTTCGATGATGGAGTCTTACTTAAACTTCTAGCATCCGAGGGTGATGAAGTGGAAATAGGTAAGCCCCTTGCTGTCATTGGAGAAGATGGGGAAGATGTTTCGGGGTTTGAGGTGACCCCTCAAGAACCCGCGCAGCAAGTGTCAACCCAAGTAACTAAGGAGCCTACGGATGATTCTGTGCCTTCAGTTCAGGAAACTGTCGCAGTCACTCCGCCAGAGGTTACGACCGAGCGTGCTCATACTGGCCGCATATTCGCTTCTCCTCTAGCCAGGAAAATTGCACAGGAAAGAAATATTGATTTATCTGTGATTCAGGGATCGGGTCCTAATGGAAGAATTATTAAAAAGGATGTAGTCTCTCTTTCTGAACCAAGCCCTCCGAAGCCATCTTCGACGGAAATTACTACCGCAAAAACCCATACCAGTGAATCTCCGGTGGGTCGGTCGGTACCAGTTTCTAAAATGAGGTCTGTGATTGCTAGGAGGTTGCTTGAGTCAAAAACCACCATTCCCCATTTTTATCTTCAAAAGGAAATCAATTCAGAACCCATTGGTCTTGCCAGAAAAGCAATCAATGAAACCCTTGATCAAGACTCTTCCGCCTTAAGCAAAGTAAGTATAAATGATCTTATCCTGCTCGCTTGTGCTAAGACCATTTTACGGGTTCCTGAGATCAACTCTTCTTGGAGTGAATCTGAGATCACCTATCACGGAAATGTTCATTTGGCTTTCGGTGTAGCTGTTGACGATGGTTTGGTTACGCCAGTCATTCGAAATGCAGAAACTTTAGACCTACGATCGATATCTGAATCTGCAAAATCATTGATCACAAAATCTCGGAGTAAAAAACTTACCCCCGACGAAATGAGCGGGTCTACTTTTACAGTAACCAACCTTGGTATGTTCGGTATCGACTTTTTTAGCGGCATCATAAATCCGCCCAATGCCGCAATCCTGTCTGTGGGGGCTAGTATCGCTAAACCTATAGTGGACAAGAATGGAACGGTGCGACCAGGAGAAACCATGACCCTTGGGCTAAGTTGTGATCACCGCCTCGTAGATGGTGCTATAGGAGCTCAGTTTCTGGCTTCTTTGGGTTCCTTGCTCGAAAACCCAGCCAGCCTACTTGTCCTCTAACCTATACCTTTTCTACTTAACCCGGTCTTGTGCATCTGCAACCAACCACTCCCTAATATCCTCAAGGGATTTTGATACATCTTCCTTGGTTTTTGCAAGGTCCACCGGGTTGGAATCACTGCATCCAAATAGGTAGTACTTGATTTTAGGCTCCGTGCCACTTGGCCTGATCGCAACTGTAAATCCATTTTCCAGCAGAAGTTGTATAAAATTCTGCTTGGGCAATTTTTCCTCATCTTCATCAACATACCCATCACCGGAGAAATCCTTCGTTTTGGTGACCTTGGTTCCTGCAATTTCTTCTATGGGTTGGGACCGATAACTTTCGACTAAACGGGCAATGGTTGCACTTCCCTCGGCTCCCTCGAAGTAAATATTTTCGGTTTTTTCTAAATGAAACCCATATTTTTGATAGATAGTGTCAAGGAATTTGAGAGGGGTTGTGTGGGTCGACTCCATGAAAGCAAATGCTTCTGCAATTGCGAGAGCGGATGCATTTCCGTCTTTATCCCTAACTAAATCATGGGGCAGGTATCCGTAGCTTTCTTCAGCAGCAAGTACGACGCAGCTGGAGTACCTCGACAAAATATCGATTCGGGCAAAAAGTTCGGTTCTGTCAAAATCTAAACCCACCCCCTCCTCTTCGAGCATTCGCAAGGAAGCCATTTCCTCGTACTTGCGAATCTTCTCTGCCATCCACTTAAAACCAGTGGGAGTGTTCACACAACGTATCCCATATTTTTGGGCTATTTTTTCTAAAAGGGGGGAAGTAACAAAGGTTTTTAATAGGGCAAAGCCACTTTCATTTCCCTCCTTAATGACTTGTTGGGACTTAAGGGCAAGCAATCGGTATTCAGCAAGAATACATGCCACTTGATTACCACTGAGGCAGGAAAATTTTCCCTTCTCTTCCAAGACCGCAACTCCTATTCTGTCACAATCTGGGTCGCTCGCAAAAACATAGGGTGACTTCGTTTTGTTTGCTACTTTGATACCTTGTGTCAGTGCCTCCGCATTTTCTGGGTTTGGTGATTTTACCGTACTAAAGTTAGGGTCCGCCTCACTTTGCTCATCTACTAATGCTACTTGAACGCCGTGGTCCCAGAGTGCTGGAACAGAAGAGATTGCACCCGTTCCATGTATTGGGGTGAAAACGATTTTGGGGGAGATTTTTTTGAGCAACTCGGGGTTGATAACGGCATCCTCCAGGCAACCTTTATACGCCATATCATCACTTGTTTGGAGCAGGTTAACTTGGCAATTTTCCAAAGCACCTTCCTTAAGCCATACCGAAACCTCATCTAAACTTACTTTTTCATACTCGGATACAACGCCTTGGTCATGGGGCGGTACCAACTGTGCACCATCTCCGAAATAAGCCTTGAAGCCGTTGTCATGGTAAGGGTTATGACTTGCAGTTATTACAACCCCAGCATGGGCATATCGGTTGCGAACTGTGAAGCTTAACTGTGGGGTGGACCTAGGTCCATCAAAGAGCATTGCATAGCCCCCCATTTGAGTCCATGCCCTGCAAACAAGCTCAGCAAACTTTTGGGAGAAGTGCCTCACATCGTGTGCCACCACAAGGCGGGGAGTTTCTAAAATGCCCTCGCTCTGCAACCATTTATCCAAATAAATATAGAGGGCTTTTGTGGCACGAAGAAGTGTGAGCTCATTCAGTGTATTACTACCAATAGCCGCGAAATCAGGCGTTTCTTTTTCATTGGCTTTTCCTTTTTCGGTCGAGGTGACAATCTTGCCAATTGTACGGCCTCGCATACCCCCTGTTCCAAAGGAAAGGTTGCTGTGAAAACGATCGTTTAACTCTTGCCAATGCTCCCCATCGATTAATTCCTTGAGGCTATCAAGTATCCAGGATGGGCAATTTTCTAATCCCAGTAATTCGTTGATGTTGTGCTCGCTGGAAGTAAGTAATGCTCCTTTACTTACAGCAATATCGATCTTTTCTTTAATCATTGATAAGTTGTTCGTTGTATTTTTGTGCCGCCGTAATGCCTGATTCATCAATCATTATTTTTTGGTCCTGCATCGCGGCTGGGTCTATTGAAAGTTTTGAGGTTTTTTCAAGAAAGTGCTGTTGGGTAGGAGCATAACTAGGTGAAATTTCTGCTTCTTTCGGAAGGGGCTTTATGCCAGCACTGAGTAACCACCTTCTTGCTCGTGAAAGTTGAATTTTTCGGGAAGATTCCGGTGAATCGGTACCGGTTGCATTTTTGATTGGGGCAAATTCTTCTAGCCGGTCGATTTCGAAAATGGATGCATTTTGAGCCAACGGGATTGCGTCAAAAACAAATGTTTCTGCTTTTAGTCCATTGGGGGCATCTGGAAGAAGAGTGTTCCCTGTTTCATCCAAACACTTAACCTTTTTGAGGGCCCCATGGTAAATAAGCCTGTTTGCCTGTTCTTGGCTAGCACTGGCAACGCTTTTAACAAAATCACGATTTAATAAGTGGATCGCTATATTGCCTAAATGATAGGTTAACCTTCCTTCAGAAGTTGTCTTTTCGACAAGATCATCTGGGATGTCGCTATACTCCAATACTTGCAATGTATTGTTTAATTTAACAAAAGTTCCAACTTTTTCTTTCGAGTTTACTTTGTCAACTGCCTTGGATGACATTTCCGATTTACCTTGGATGTGGCTCCCAATAAACATTGGGTCAAGGCAATATACCAATGGGTTATCCACCTGGAAATAGCTTAAGTAGTCAATGCCCTCATTATCCATTATTTGCAAGGCACCAGAATCCAACAAAGCCTTAAAAGACCCCCCGTGGCCATTTGGGCTCATGAGAATTTGGTTTTTTTCCTGCAATAGTATTTTACCCTCCAAATCAAAGACGGGCATCATTCCTTGTTGGAGAAAGTGAATGTGATTTTTGTCTAACCCGAAAAATTTGTTTTCTTGGAAAAAGCTCTGGGTTTGCAGGTGGTTATCCGCACTTGTCATGATAAACCACCAAATCGAGTGACCGAATCGTTTTTCGTAAAACTTTAAATTTTCTGCAAATTGCTCAAACAATGAAATCTGTCTCAAGGGCGTACACTTTAATGTTCCCTTGGGTCCATCGTGACCCAGTCTTGTTCCCTGGCCACCCGCTACCGTAAAAGCAGCTACTTTGTTGTTTTTTAAAATTTCTTCTCCTTTTTCGCGGAATAATTTTAGGTCCTCTAGGTGGTGGCTCAAAGATGAGATGGCACTTGGGGCTTCACAGTTTGTTATTTTTTTTTGAGGTTTGTGAATGTCATGCCAAGCAGTTGTACACTCCTTTAGATCAACCTGCTGTAATTGTTTAAGAAATCTTTTTTTCTCCTCTTGGTTTAAGTCTTTCCAAAACCTAAATATGTGATCTTGTCCAACCTCCGAGAAAGATGTTCGGAGGTCTTGGTCATCAAACGCGTACCCTTTCATTTATTTTCAGGCATCTTTTCTGGAAACCGATATAACCATTCATTGGGTTTACCGTATCCCAATTCTTTTCTGGCAACTTCATCTTGAAAATCAGGATTCCTTCGAAGCCTATCGAGAAATTGCTGGTGTTCTTTGGCTTCTTCTTTCAATACCTCAAGTTCTTTTTTCAATACAGACTCTCTTGATTTCCAATGTTTATATTCCTGTAAGGCTTGGTTTACCTGTAAGGCTAAGTAGCACAAACTAATTACGGAGAATATTAATAGTGCTACGGGTAATATTTTCTTTTTGATCATTGAAATTGGTTATCCTGTCAGTATGTCGTGCAGTCGAATCAAGCCAACGAATACTTGTTGTTCTTGGCATAAAACTGGAAGTATTGAAATTGGAGAAGGTTCCCTTGTTTCCATTAATTGCAAAGCGTAACCCAAGTTTTTGCTGGAACTGATAGTAAGAGGGTTTTGAGTCATCACATCACCCACCCTAACTTCGTTTAGATTATCTGTGGTTTGTAACGCTCGCCTTAAATCACCATCTGTTAAAATTCCAACGAGCTTATTTTCTTTTAAAACGCAAGCGGCTCCTAGTGGGTATTTTGACATTTCTATGACCGCCTTTTTGATCAACTCGGTTTCATGTAAGCAGGCGACCTTTTCTTTCGGGTGAAATACATCTTGTACTTTAAGTATTAAGTTTCTACCCAATTGGCCAGCCGGATGAGTTTTGGCATATTCATCTTTGTCAAAGCCCCTTCTTTTCATCAAAGCAGACCCCAGTGCATCCCCTAGTGCTGCAGCTACTGCAAAGCTTGCGGTAGGAGCGATTCCTAGGTGGTCTGCTTCTTCTTTTACGGCTGCATCCAATAAGGCATCTACCTTCTGACCAAGGGGACTGTTTGCCTTTCCTAAAATACCAACTATTTGAGCTCCTCTACTTCTAAACACTGGTTCCAAATAGATAAGTTCAGGGGTTGTTCCACTGTTGGACAAAAAAATGACCGGATCGCCATTTTGATGAATTCCCAGATCCCCGTGTACAGCTTCTGCTGGGTGAAGGAAGGCAGCTGGAGAACCTGTGCTGCTTAACATTGCGGCCATTTTTTTTCCCGCATGACCCGATTTCCCTATCCCGGTGACGATGATTTTTCCTGTTTCTTTGTGTAAAATATTGAGAGCCTTTGTGAAGGTATCTTCTCTGAGCTTTTCGCATGCTTCGCGAATTGCATTCGCTTCTTTGCATAGTACGAGTTTTGCTTCTTCCAGCTCTGTTCTTTTTACATTCATTGTGGCCCAATTATATATAACACCTGTCTGCCTGGTGCGAAGTAATAAATGTAAATTTGCTTCTCTTTGTATTGCATAGGGGGTCTAGATTTCTTATCGAAAGTGTGTGAGACAGGTCACATTTTCTACACAAAGCCTCGATACGCTTTCCGTTTTACCTCAAGTCGAACAACTTTCTCTTGTTGAAAAACTAAGTTCCTTGTCGAATGAAATTCTAAAGGATAAAAGCTCGGATATTGGAAAGTTTTCCAGAAAGGGAAAAACCTTTTACAGAATAAGGCTTGGTGATTTTCGTATTTATTTTGAAAGAAATAAGACGGCCCTACACTGTCAATTTATTCTGGAAAAAAATACATTTCAGGACTTTATGATCCGCTGTAACCTTCCATCTTCAGAAGATTCGGTCATTGAAAATCACCAAAGTTTTTGGGACTATTTAGACTCCATTCGTAAAAAGTAATTTTTTGTGATCTCTTTGTTAATTAACCCTTTCTTATGGACAAGATTGAGTTTTTAAGAATCTAGTGTGTTTGTTATTCACATGTTGAATTTACTTAAATCTCTAATATTGAGTTACTTAAGATAATATTGGTGTTGTTGGCTTAATATAATATAACTAATTTTTAAATTTTAAATATCTTCTTTTATAAATAAATGTTGTTTAATTGATCATTCCACACCAAAACAAATTAGATGAATTTCAAAATTAACAGAGATCACTTCAGTTCTGGACTGCAACTTGTCTCAAATGTAGTCGGGTCCCGGAAGACAATGCCAATTCTTCAGAATGTTTTAATCGAAGCAATTGAAGGAAGTGTTTTTCTATCTACAACCAACTTAGACTTGGGTATCAAATGCTCTGTAACCGCCGATGTTCAAGAAACTGGTTCGGTCACTTTGCCCGTAAAGGAACTTCTGCGTATCGTTCGAGAACTGGCTGATATGGAAGTCAATGTATCCTCTTCAGATTCCCCTAAGGCAACAATCTCCACCCGTGGATCAATCTTCAATATAGTGGGTCTGGAAAGCAAAGAATTTCCCCCGCTTCCTGAATTGGAAACAAGTAAAAGCTTTGTGCTACAAAGAGAAGAACTAACCTCAATGTTAAAGAGTGTTTCTTATGCACAATCCGTAAATGAGGAACGATACATGTTAAAAGGTGTATTTTTCCAAAAAGAAAGTGACTCGGTGTCATTAGTCGCTACAGACGGAAGAAGATTAGCCGTAACCAACAAGCAGCAAAGTACAAGCGAAGAGAATAATGGAGAGTTTATCCTACCATCCATGACAGTCGCTGAACTGGAACGTCTGCCCAATGTAGCTGAGGACATAGAGTTGAATTACACAGATCGCCAAGTTTCTCTTAAACTCACCATTCCGGAAGAAAAAGATTCAAACAACGGATTCACATCATCCATCTATTTAGTTTCAAAAGTCGTGGAGGGAAAATATCCAAATTTTAAGCAGGTAATTCCCAAAGATGATTTTAATATGGCGGTTGTCGAACGAGAACTGATGCTGGAATGCGTCAACCGTGCAGCATTAGTTTCCGACGAAAAAGTGACCCTAAGGTTAAAACAAAATGAAATGGAAATTTTTGGTCAAAGTACTTTGGGTGACGCAAGCGAATCCATGCCCATAGAGTATGACGGGGATGATGCGGTGGTTTCATTTAACCCAAAATTTCTTTTGGATCCCTTGAAGGCTATAAGTGCAGATAAAGTTGTTTTTGAGTTCAGGGATGACATGAGCCCTGGTGTCTTCAAGGTAAAATCAGAACAAGCAAACCCCACAAACTTTTTGTGTGTAGTTATGCCAATCAGAACAGATTAGGGTAAAAACTTTTACCTTACGGGGATTGGTACTCGAATACCTTTCCTTCGAAATTCTTGAGTTGCCAAAGGTTTTGGTCCACTTTTTTCACAAAATTAGGATTAATGGGAATTTTACCACCTCCACCAGGTGCATCGATCACAAATTGTGGAATAGCATAACCGGTTGTAGTTCCTCTCAAACCTTTAATTATTTCAATTCCTTTTTCAACAGGAGTTCTAAAGTGGGAACTTCCAGGAACCAAATCACATTGATAAAGATAGTAAGGGCGAACCTTCATCATCAAAAGTCTGTGAATTAAACTTTTCATGATCCTTATGTCGTCATTGATTCCCTTAAGTAGAACCGATTGGTTGCCCAAAGGAATACCTGATTGAGCTAATTTATGGCAGGCATTCTTAAGCTCAACAGTACACTCAGATGGGTGGTTTACATGTATACTCATCCATACATTGGGATGTTTTTGCAAAGCATCAATCAACCCCCCCGTTACACGTTGAGGGAGAAAAACAGGCAACCTAGAACCTAAGCGAATAAATTCAATGTGTGAGATGGAAGATAACTCCTCAATTAAAAGAGACAGTTTTTGGTCAGAAAGTAATAGGGGGTCACCGCCACTTAGTAAAACATCTCTTATTTCTGTATGTTTTCTGATGTAATCTAAATTCTTTTCGAAATTAGGATGAAAACCATAGCCTTGAGCGTTAGATACAAGTCGACTCCTTGTACAATACCTACAATAAGAACCACAGCGGTCGGTGGTAAGAAATAAAACCCTGTCAGGGTAGCGATGAACCAAACCTGGGGAAACCATAGATTTCTCTTCACCAACAGGGTCTGAATCTTCGTAATCAAGAACAACCCCTTCATCAGATGTTGGAATAACCTGCTTCCTTATTGGGCAACTAGGATCAGAAGGATGAATCAAATTAAAAAAATGTGGTGTTATCGAAACCAACAACTTGGAACTCGATATACCCAGTCCGAGTGATTCATTATCAGTGAGATCGACATGCTTTTGAATTTGCTCTTTGCTGGATAAACGATTTCTCATTTGCCACTTCCAGTCGTTCCAGTCGGCATCGGAGGTGTCGCTCCAATATCCCTTGCCGGATTGCCACTTATCAAGGTTATCTACAGGAAACATAGGTGTGGTATACTAGTTAATTGAAACCTGAAGGCAACTAACATCAAGAACCAGAAACCTCCTACCGGTGAAGAGAAGAAACAAAGACAGACAACCAAGCAGAAGAAAAAAAGATTAAGATAAAATAAATCCTTAGTTTAACTTTAATTTTAAAGCAAAAGCTAAGCAAAACAAAAGAAAATATTAATAAGTGAAAAAAATTATTGATTTCAATATTTAGATTTTCTTGTCCAGGAAAAAAACCTGATAAATAGGAGAAATAGTCTACAATAATATAGATTATATTATAGAATAAATCTAAGAAAAATGAAAAATAATCGGTGTTAAAAACAAAATAAAAAATAAAGAAAAGCATGTTAAATAAGTAAAAAATAAAGACAACAGGACTAATAATAGTATTAACAAATATGCCAAGAAAAGGAAAATATCCAAAGTGATCCAAAACGAGAAATATTGAACCACAAGAAGCCGCTGTGGAAATAAAAAACCAGAAAGGTATTCTATAAAATATATTTAATCCTTTATTATTTATATACTTATTATCGTGTAAGATAAAAATTATAAATAAAACTACGGTAAAAGAAAGTTGGCTACTTAAAGAAAACAGAGATTCTTTAAATAAAATAATAATAAAAATACATGAAAGGCATAGTGTTATTATACTTCTATTTCTTATATTAAAAAGGAGCATCACTTCATAAAAGAAAATCATCATAAATGCCCTAAGGCCTGAGAATGGCATGCCTAACGCAGTTAAGTATAACATACAAATTGCGAGCTTAGCGGTTAAAGATACAAGAGGTTGATCCTTTAGTGGATAAAAAATGATACACAAAATAATATACAAGAAGCCAAAGTGCAGACCACTAACCGCAAATAGGTGTAAGGTTCCTGTCTTTTGAAAAATTTCGTAAACCTCTGGATCAATAAAAGCCTTGGAACCTGTGAGCATTGCCCATCCAAAGGCAGCGGAATTCGAGGAGATAAGTTTATCTCTGAATCTTCTTTCTAATAGATGGATAGTTTGTTTGGAATTTCTTTGGTTATTGGTGATTACCCTAACATTAGTTAAGAAAAGCTCGTCAGTTTTTGCCGAAGATTCAAGGTTTGCCATTATCTCTATTTCTGAACAAGGTAGAAGAGTTTTTCTAATAGACGCTTTTCTTATCACCGCTTTTTTTGATATCCATTTTTGATTTAACGGCACTAGTTCCTTTATTATTCCCACACACCTAAATGAATCTTCTTTTTTACCGAACTGATTAAGAGGTAAAAATTTTATTCTAAATTCCTTCTCATTACAAATCTGTATTTTATCATTTTTTGTAAATACTTCAAATGAAAGAAATAAAAAATAAATTGTATTAAAAATCATTATTAATATAATTTTATTTCTATAAACCTTATTGTCATTTATATAACCTATAATAAAAATTATAACTAAAGAAATAGTATATATTACAATTAAATAAATTATACCAAAGCTTGATCCAAAAGTATAAAAGATAAAAATTATAGTTATTATTACCAGAAAAGAAATTGAATTAAAATTAGCTATCATTTCTATTTTTTAATATACAATTCCAACCTTCAGAAATGTTACACGAAAGAAATTACATGTTCTCTACGAACTCTATATTTAAAAGGTCAATTTGCGACTTTTTGATAATAGTTTTGATAATTTGTTTTATCATACAATCACTCTTGGGTTTAGTTTTACAAGAAAGTTTTGTACACAAATACCTTACATTTAGCCTAGCAAACCTGAAATCAGGGTATTTATGGACGATTGTTTCCTATGGTTTTTTCCATGATGGACCGATCCACTTGATCATGAATTTGTTAGGCTTACACTTTATTGGTAGGCCTATCGAAGAGAGACTAGGCTCTTTACACTTTAAAATTTTTATTCTCGTTTGCCTCTTCGCAGGTGTATCCTTTTGGGGTGCTTGTAATTTTACATCTACAACATCATTAATCGGTTTTTCGGCCGCGATCCTTGGTTGTTTGTGTTTCTTTTGTCTAGAAAGGCCCAATTCGCCCATCACATTGCTGTTGTTTTTCGTCTTACCGATTACAATTAAACCCAAATGGTTACTTACAGCTGTGGTGTTTCTGGAGATTTACGGATTTTTATATTCAGAATACCAGGGCTTTGGTGGAATTGCTCACTCGGCACACATCGGTGGGTTGCTTTGTGGTTGTCTTTATTATCTCCAATACAATGAGAAATTTAAAATACCAATTAAGGTAACCTATAAAGGCAAGGACAACAGAAGTTCTACCCTGAGAAAAAATAATTCAAGCGTAAGAACTAATTTCAAGGTAAACTTTGGAATTTCTTCTTCCATAAAAGACGAAACCGACCGAATACTTGATAAAATTAATGAACAAGGTTTTGGTTCGCTTACTGCAGAAGAAAAAGAAACTTTGGAAAAAGCCAAAAAGCTGTTAGAAAAATAAGTTCACACTACCTCCTTTTGATAATTTGAAAGCCATACAACCAATTCTTTGTTTTGCTTTGTTCATTTATGCTACTCTAGCAATCCACTGTATCGCAATTCAACCTGTGCCTGCAGGCACAGGAGATCACCGGTCAGATCCTGGGGAATATACCCCTCTGGTTCCCACACCAATTATGATCGACGAGACGAAATGGCTCCTGAACGCTTTAGAAAAAGCTCATTATAAAAAACTCTCAATACAAGAGCTCAACCGAAAATTATTTTTAGAGAACTACCTCAAGAATTTAGATAAACAGAAATTATTTTTTACAACGAAGGATGTAAACGATTTTACAGTTAGGTATGAGTCTACCCTGCTAGCTTATTTAAAACAGGGAAATTTATTTCCTGCCTTTGAAATCTACGAATCTTACCGCAAAAAAGCATTGTCTAGGTTGGGTTCAATGAACCAGGCGTTGGCAGCCCCCCCTGTCGTTGATTTGGATCAGACTTATCAGCTAGATCGTTCCGATTCTGACTGGGCTGCATCGCATGAACAACTGAATACGACTTGGAGTAGGTTATTGTCTCATGAATTTATCAATGAATTGCTTTCTCAGATTGATGAAAATGATACCCTGACCGATGAATTGCATTTTTCTGATCAACAAAAATTTGAAGCTCTTGAAAAGATCGAAAAAAAATACCAAAGGTGGCACAAAAACATCACCGAGTTTGAGGCAAGTGATGTACAAGAACTTTACTTGACCACTTTGACTCAAATGTTTGATCCGCACACATCTTTTTTAAACATTAAAGAGAAAGAGAAATTTGACCAAGCTATGCACAACGAGTTTGTTGGTATTGGTGCTGTGTTAACTGATGAAGATGGCTATTGTACCATCAAAGAATTGTTGCCTGGTGGACCAGCAGAAGCATCCAGAGAACTTGAGGCGGAGGATGTAATCTTACAAGTTGCCCAAGAGGGTGGTGAATTCGTTGATGTGGTTGAGATGAAGCTTTCCAAAATAGTCGACCTTATCAAAGGGCCCAAAGACACACTCGTTTCTCTTAAAATAAAACCAATCAAAAACCCTTCCTCCACTAAAATCGTTAAAATTCTCAGGGATAAAATAAAGCTTACCGCAAACCTAGCCAGTGCCTATTTATTCGATGTCGAAAACGACAGGGAAGACCTCTTGCTAGGTGTAATTGAACTTCCTTCCTTTTACGGTTCTAGTGGGGATGGGCACAAAGCAACCGATGATGTTGAAGAATTAATTGAAGTACTCAAAAATGAATCTATTGATGGGTTGATTTTGGATCTGCGCAGGAATGGCGGTGGTTACCTTAGTGAGGCAGTTAATCTTGCGGGTTTATTTATTTCTCGTGGTCCTGTCGTACAGGTAAAGAGTTCGGATGGTAAGGTTAGAAAGAAATTTGATTTCAACCCTAAACTGGCATGGGACGGACCATTAATCATTTTGGTTTCGAGATATAGTGCATCTGCTTCTGAAATTGTTGCTGGAGCTTTAAAAAACCACAGAAGAGCAATTATAGTGGGTGACCAATCAACACATGGAAAAGGCACAGTACAATCTCTTGTACCCATGAATCTACCTTTCTCTGTTGGCGCGCACGACGGTAAGAGAAGTGCTGCTAAAATTACCATTCAAAAATACTACTTGCCCTCTGGCGAAAGCACCCAACTGACCGGGGTAAGAAGCGATATTATCATGCATTCGATCAACGAATACCTCCCCATTTGTGAGTCTGACTTGGAGAATGCACTCGCTTGGGATAAAATACCTAAAGTAAATTTCCGAAGGCCCGAAGGCGAGTTTAAGTACACTGGCTCAACTATACAATCGCTTCGCCAGCTTAGTGAGCAAAGGCAGGGAAAAG
>Ga0181590_10002089_pt1 | contig 16808 bp, 20 predicted proteins | sample 071ome_34_FD_132446 | JGI IMG/M metagenome (GOLD analysis project Ga0181590, IMG submission 132446) | Coastal salt marsh microbial communities from the Groves Creek Marsh, Skidaway Island, Georgia - 071411BT metaG (megahit assembly) | ecosystem: Environmental > Aquatic > Marine > Intertidal...
CGGTCACCCGCCGGTAGGGCCAGCCTAGGCCCCTTGCGTCATCGCCTCGTACTCACTCGCCGACAGTAAGCCGGACAGTTGATCGACGTCGCTCGGAGCCAGCCGAAACAGCCAGCCGGCTCCGTAGGGAGCCGAGTTAATCAACTCAGGTGCTGAGTCCACCGCATCGTTCACCTCGGTGATCCGACCACTGATAGGTGCATAAAGCTCGCTCACACTTTTGGTGGATTCCACCTCCCCGCAGGACTGCCCAGCACTCACCTCATCACCGACAGATGGAAGGGAGACAAACACGATGTCACCCAGGGAATCTTGCGCGTAGTAGGTGATGCCGACGGTTGCGGACTCCGCTGAATCCTCACGGACCCACTCATGCTCGGCCGTGTACTTCAGTTCTCCGGGAATCATCGCCGCTCCTTTTCAGTGGTGGCCCGAGCCTAGCCTTTCGCGGCGTCCGAATGTCCACGAAGCGTCGGTGACCTAACCACTCCGCCCGATCGCAAGGATCTGGTGGGCGTAACGCACACCCGCCCACCAGTACAAGAAGGTCCCCCAGAGTGCGAACGCCCACCCGAATGCCGATAGCGCCGCACCCCAGGCACCCGGCAGCGAACCGAGCAAGAGCACCGGGAAACCCCACAACAAGGCGAACGTTCCCGCCTTACCTACGTACGTAACGGGCACAACTACGCGGCCCGCGCGACGCAGAAGAGGCACGAGCAACAACAAGACGACGTCTCGACCGACCAAGATCGCCACCAACCACCAGCCGATGATGTCGCGCATGGCCAGACCCACCAGCGTTGCAAGGATGTAGAGCCGGTCGACCAGCGGATCGAGCAGCACGCCAAGGCGGCTGCGCTGATCCAATTTGCGAGCTAGGTAGCCGTCTACCCAGTCACTCGCTCCGGCAACGACCAGGACTACAAACGCCCATACGTCGGCTTGCACGACGAGCACTAGCCACAAAAAGAGCGGAATGCCCAACAGCCGTAGCAAGCTCACACCGTTGGGAACGGTCCACACATTCCACGGCTCCGTGTTCGCATTGGAATTCATGTTCGTGTTCGCGGACGTCACGATCCAGCCTCGTGGCGCCCTCGACGACGCAAGCCCCACGTCGCGATCACCAGAACAAGCAGCCCCACCAGGGTTGTCAGAGAACCACCCATCAGCCCTATCAAACCAAGTGTGGAACCGTCCGCAATGCGATACTCCGCCCCTAGGGCCACGGATTCGAGCTGATTCCCATCGCTGCCGGAGACGATCACCGTTTCACCGGGATCCGGAACGGGCAAGATCACCGACTCCCCCGAATCGGCCAAAGCCCAGCGTCCATCGATGTCGTCCACCGAGACGTCGGGTGACCCCTCCTCCACTGCGATACTGGTCGTGCTCCACGCACCGTCGCTACTCGAGGCGATGCAATAACGGGCGCCGAGTAGGCGGTCTTCGATCGATGGCGACTCCACCGTTCCTACCCACCAGCCGTTCGGTGCATCGCCGGTCGGCTCGACGATGAATACCGACTGCGATCGCTCCGAGATCGAAGGAACCCCCGCCACTTCACCCGGATCGATGACAACGTCCGCCAACTCGATTAGCACGGTCGAACACCCGGGCACCGAGACCACTTCCCGCTGAGTGCTCAGCACCCACTCCCCCGAGTTCATCGATAATTCGCGGTCGATCCACCAGGCGCCCGCCCCAACACCTGCACCGACGAGGATCATCACCACCCCGACGAGACCGAGCAGCCACCGTGAGAACGTCCTCATCGAGCGAACCCCATCACGCAGTGTCCCCCTGTCGCTTCGTCCATGGGTCTCAGACGGTAGAACCGCCGCAGGTCAGCACCGGTCATCCCACGACCAGGACCGTCGTAGCGATGACCCCCACCGCGATAACCATGCCACGAAGCACCACTTCGGGAAGGCGCCTCGCCCACCGGGCACCGAGATATCCACCGAGTGTGGAACTCGCCATCAACGAAAGCGCCGCAGGCCACACTACGTATCCGGCGAAGATGAAGACGAACGCCGCCATCATGTTGGCTATCGACGCGAACAAGTTCTTCGCCGCATTGCTGTACTGAACTCGGGCGTCATAGATCCACGTGAGGACGGCCATCAACACGACGCCCTGAGCAGCACCGAAGTAGCCGCCATATATGCCCACCGCTCCGGTCCAGGGCCACAGTGCCCGCTGGTTGACGTGCCCGGATTCGGGCACCGCCGCCGCGTTCACACCCACCGCTCTCCCGTGGCGCGGTGTCAAGCGCGCGGTAACCCGCGTTCGAAGGGGAGCCAGGGCAACCATCACCGTGGCCAGTGCGATCAGCCATGGGACCACCGTGGCGAACACCTCTTCGGGTAGCGAGACCACCAAGAGCGCCCCCAGGCATGCGCCGATGGCCGTGCCCACGATGGCCCATCGCAGTGATTTCAGGCGGTTGCGCAGTTCCGCACGATAGGCGTACGACGACGCGAAACCGCCGGCCACAAGACCGGTCGTGTTCGTACCGTTTGCAGCGACCGGCGGAAGCCCCACAGCCAGGAGGGCACTGAACGTGAACAAGGTGCCCGACCCCACAACTCCGTTGATGGCCCCTGCAATGAAGCCCGCGACGACGATGATTGCGAGGCTCGTCGGGGAATCGATCACGGGGCCTGCTCTCCGCGAATCTGCTCTTGTTCGATGAGTGCCTCGCGGTCGGCAAGTTTGTCGAGCGTCCGATACGCCGTGGCCAGCCGATGATTGCCAGCCAACAGTTCGCGTTTCGCGTTCAGGAATGCCCAGTAGCCTGCAGTGAACGGACACGCATCCTCTCCAACCCGTACCTTCGGGTTGTAGCGGCAATCACCACAGAAGTCGGTCATCTTCTTCAAGTAGGCACCACCCGAAACGTAGGGCTTGGTAGCCATAACACCACCATCGGCGTAGAGCCCCATGCCGATGACATTGGCCGTCATGACCCACGGATAACCATCCACGAACGCCCGGCGAAACCAGTCGTTCATGGACTGTGGCGAGTAACCCCTCTGCAGCCCCCAGTTACTCAGCACCATCAGACGCACAATGTGGTGGGAGTAGCCGAAATCGCGCACGTACCCAAGGGAATGTCTCAAACATGCTGCGTCGACCTCGTCGGCCGAGGCTTCAAGGAACCACTCGGGAGGTTCGACTTCCGCGTGGAGGTCGTTACGCGCCTCGTACTCCGCACCGAGGTGCCAATACAGGTGCCAGACGTACTCCCGCCACCCGATGATCTGACGGATCAGACCCTCGACGCTGGCGAGTGTCGCTTGGTCGTCCCGCCAGCGGGCTTCGGCTCTCTCGACAACTTCGCGGGGGTGCAGGAGTCCGAGGTTCAGTGGTACCGAGAGCAGTGAGTGCGCCATAAAGGGATCCCGCCACAGCACGGCGTCCTCGTAAGGACCAAACATGGACAAGCGGTTGTCGAGGAAATCCTCAAGCGCCTCCATCGCTTCGGATCGGGTGACGGCGAATCGTCGAGGCCCGTCGGTGCCTAGAAAACGGATCCCCTCGGCCTCCCATGCGTCGAGGGCTTGTCTGACTTCTCGATCGATGTCGTCCTCGACCGGTTGCCAGGGTTCGGGCACGGGCAGATGGGTGTGACCCTTTGGCGGCGGCAACCGATTCTCCGAGTCGAAGTTCCAGCGCTCACCCTCGGGCTTCTCACCGTCCATGAGAACACGGTGATCCTTTCGGACAGTCCGATACCAGTCCTCCATGAGCAGGCGACGTTTTCCGCGACCATTCACCCAGGCCTGAAATTCGGAAGATTGAGTAAACCAGCCGCGCTCTGGATCCACCTGCACGACACCGAGGGATTCGACCAGGCATCGGGCAGGTCTCGACGTCGCCGCAATCCCGGATATCACGTGGTCGGTCTGCTCGCGGTACCGAGACAGGCCATCTCGATACGAGTCTGAATGCAGCAAGGTGATCCGGGTCGGATCCTCTGCTTGCCGATGCCGGAGTGCGCTGAGAATGAGATGCGCCTTCTGCCGGTGATACACGCGACGAGAGAAAACCGATTTGGCTTCGATCAACAAGAGGGGTTCGCCGTCGTCGAAGTGCGGTCCGAGTTGGTCTGCGAACAGCCATCGTGTTACGTCGGAACCGGATGCAGCCATGGCGGATTGCTTGCCGTCACCGCGCTGCGGTGGCGAGCCACCTATCGTCAATCGAAGTGACGGAAATGTTCATTCCATAAGCACGTGTGATGTTCCCACTCGTGAGCGTGTCACGGATCGGGCCAGCGGCAATTGCCCGACCATTTCCCAAGATCAATGAGTGCGTTACGCCCGGCGGAATCTCCTCTAGGTGGTGGGTGACCAAGATCAGCGTCGGAGAGTGCGGATCGGACGCGAAATCCCCCAGCATCCCGACCAATTCCTCGCGTCCAGCGAGGTCGAGCCCTGCGCCCGGTTCGTCAAGAAGGAGAAGTTCCGGATCACTCATGAGCGCTCGCGAGATAAGAACCCGCTTGCGTTCCCCCTCGGATAGCGAAGCAAAGGGCCGATCCGCGTAGCCGAGGGCACCCCACGTACCTAGCAGCGATCGCGCTCTGTCCATGTCTTCGTCGAAGTAGTGCTCTTGCCAGCGACCGGTGATGCCGTAAGCGGCTGTCACGACCAGGTCGGCTGCCGTCTCATGCATCGGGATCTCTCGCAATAAGGCACTGCTGGCAAAGCCCACGCGGGGTCGCAGTTCCGAAAGATCCACGCCGCCCATGCGTTCACCGAGCACTTCTACCGAGCCGCTGCTAGGGAACATGCGCGTCGACGCGATCGTCAATGCCGTTGTCTTTCCTGCACCGTTCGGCCCGATCACCACCCAACGATCCGCCTCATCCACCCGCCATGACACATCGGATAGAAGCCAGGACGTACCTCGACGCACTCCCACATCCGTCATCTCGAGAACGCGCACGGCATCACCCTAGGGTCTTGTGTGCTCACACCCCATCACCCGCAGTAACGTGGGCTCGACATGAACCAAGCACCTCGTCGCAGCGATTCGACAATGCTCGTGACCCTCAGCGGTCGCGACCGCCCTGGTGTCACGCGGGATTTGTTCGCTACATGCCGTGAATTCCCAGTTCTGGTTCGCGATATCGATCAGATCGTTATGCGCGATCGGCTCATCATCGCCGCCTCAGTCGACGGCACCCCCGGTGATCTTCGCGCTTTGCACGCCGCCCTCGTCGCCCTGGCGCGAGTCTTGGAGATGGAAGCAACTATGGCCATCGAGCCTGTGCGTGCGCACGCCGAGGCACCGACACACCAGGAGTTCACATCGGCACGTCCGCTTTTTCGAGTGACACTCATGGCACCTGACCTCACCCCGGGAGCGGTGGCGGAGGTGGCGACGGTGATCGCTGACGGTGGGGGCAACATCGATCGGATTCGTCGAGTAGCTCATTACCCGCTTACCGCGATCGCGTTCGAGGGTGGCGGCGTGGACCCAGATGATCTTCGCCGGCCCCTTGCGAGCATTTCAGCCAACAGCAGTGTTGACCTGGCCGTCCAGGAAACCGGCCTGGAAACCCGCGGGCAGTACCTGGTCGTCATGGACGTCGACTCCACCGTGATCCAGGATGAGGTAATCGATCTACTTGCGGCTGAGGCTGGTCAGCAAGAGGCAGTCGCCGCAGTTACCGAACGCGCTATGGCCGGTGAGTTGGACTTCTCCGAATCCTTGCACCAGCGGGTGGCGCTCCTGGAAGGCCTCCCCGAGAGTTCCCTGGCGGTTGTTCGTGACCGAGTGCGACTTACCCCGGGTGCGAGGACCCTCTGCCGGACCCTGAATCGACTGGGGTACCGAATCGCCCTTGTCTCCGGGGGCTTCTCCCAGGTCGTCTCACCTATCGCAGCTCAACTCGGTGTCGCCGAACTTCGTGCCAATACCTTGGAGATTTCGGATGGCCACCTCACGGGTCGGGTCGTGGGCGACATCGTCGACCGGCCGGGAAAGAGGAAGGCCCTCGAGGAACTTGCCGTCCGCTTCGGCATTCCCCGCCGCCGGACGATTGCGATCGGCGATGGGGCGAACGACATCGACATGCTCGAAGCCGCCGGTTTAGGAATCGCATTCAACGCCAAACCCGCCGCTCGAGCGGTCGCCGACGCTTCGGTATCCGTTCCCTTCCTGGACACAGTTCTCTACCTGATGGGCATCACGCGAGATGAGGTCGAGTTCGCCGACGCCCGCGATGCCGCCGGACCAGAACCGCCAAACCACCACTGACGTCGCCACATACTCAACGACAAACGTGGAAGCCAACGATCCGCGATTCCTCCGGCGTCCATCGTGAGAGTTCACCCTCGATGACAGTCACGGAACTTGTCGGAAGTTTCTTTCGCAGAGCTCGACCCGTGTGCGGATCTCGCGCCGAATCAGCGCCCTGGCTCATCCGAGCCAGGTCCTCGATTCCCGGGTTGTGCCCGATGATCACGACTGTCGGCGTGGAAGCACACTGCGCCGCTTCGATGATGGCGTCTGGCTCGGCAAGGTAGAGAGACGCATCGTTCCAACTGCGCGTCGGTGATGGAACCGACTCCGACATCGCGTTCCAGGTCTCCTGTACTCGTATTGCGGTCGATAACGCCACCGAGTAAGCACCGAGGGGTTCGAGTATCTCCCTCACTGTGCGCCCCATGACCCGGGCATTTGCCCGTCCCCGCGCGTTGAGTGGTCGATCGTGATCCGGTACGCCTACTGGATAGTCGCTCTTGGCGTGCCGAATCAGAATGAGTCGAGACGTATGTTCCGCGACTCCTTCCATTCTTCAGCCGACGCTACGCGCCCTGTGAGTGCACGCCACCGTCCACGTGCACGATTTCGCCGGTGGTTGCCGCGAACCATGGCGAGAGCAGCGCAACGCATGCTTGAGCCGCCGGCGTCGGATCGGTGAGGTCCCACCCCAAGGGTGCGCGTTCCTGCCAGACCTTCTCGAACTCGTCGAAGCCCGGGATGCTCTTCGCCGCCATCGTGCGAATCGGTCCGGCAGCAACCAGGTTCACTCGAATTCCGTCAGCACCAAGGTCACGGGCTAGATAACGCGACGTCGACTCCAGTGCCGCCTTGGCAACACCCATCCAGTCGTACGTTGGCCAGGCGACGGTCGCATCGAAGTCCAGACCTACAACGGACGATCCGGGCACCAACCGCGGCTTCGTTGCCATCGTCAAAGAGGCCAGTGAGTAGGCAGAGACCTGCATCGCGGTAGCAACGTCCGGCCACGTGGTGTTCAGGAAATTGCCACCGAGGGCGGCCTCGGGCGCAAAACCGATCGAATGCACCAAACCTTCGACGGTGTCGCAGTGCTCACCGAGTCGATGTGCGAATGAGCCGAGGTGATCGTCATCGGTCACGTCGAGCTCGACGATGGGCGCTTCGCTCGGCAAGCGCGATGCCGAGCGCTTCGTCAGGGACATCGTGCGACCGAAACTCGTCAGGATCACCGAGGCGCCCTCTTCTTGCGCCAGACGAGCAATATGGAAGGCGATGGATTGATCGGTGAGGACACCGGTTACCACCACCGTCTTGTCGGTCAACAGTCCCACGGGTGCCTCCTAGTGGCCCATTCCTAGGCCGCCATCTACGGGGATGACTGCGCCTGTGATGTACCCGGAATCGGGCCCGACGAGGAAGTCGACCACTCCGGCTACTTCGGATACGTCAGCGTAACGACCCAGCGGAACGGCGGACAGGATCTCCGCGCGACGTGCCTCATCGAGCTCGGCTGTCATGTCTGTATCCACGAATCCTGGAGCTACGACGTTCACCGTGATGCCCCGAGAACCCAATTCCCGAGCCAAGGATCGGGCCGCACCCACGAGACCCGCCTTCGAGGCGGCGTAGTTGACCTGTCCAGCACTGCCGAGTAATCCCACCACAGATGAAACCAAGACGATGCGTCCCGATTTCGCACGCAGCATGCCGCGCGATACTCCCCTGCACAGCCGAATGGACCCGGCGAGGTTCGTGGCCAAGACATCGTCGATGTCTTCATCCGACATGCGCATCAGCAAGTTGTCCCGGGTGACTCCCGCGTTAGCAACGAGTACGCCCACAGGTCCGTAGGAGTCTTCCACTGCGCCGAGCCCAGCCGTGATTGACTCGGGATCGGACACGTCCATGCTCACCGAGCCGGCGACGTCCACACCCTCGGGCGCTTCACCACTTCGGCTTGCGACAACCACCCGATGCCCACTGTCAACGAGGCGTTGGGCGATCGCCGCTCCTATTCCGCGACTTCCGCCTGTAATCAGCGCGACGGGGTTACTCATCTGTACTCCGTTCAGTCTCGGTCGAGTCCTGTAAGCCGTGTGCTTCGCGTGAGATCGCATCGGATCGTCGCCGCAGGTAGTGGTTCAGTGGGACGAGGAGCAGCGCTAAGTACGGCGATACACCCGGGAAGAATTCACTCAGGATTCCGATGCTCGCAAATGCGACGAAAAAGGAAACCCCCGTCCATCGTCGAATGGAGCGATACAGGTGACTCTCCGCACGCGCGTCTGGCTCGAGGAGCTCCGGTGTTCGTCCCGCATGGACGGCGATGAGTGACCCGAGTCCGCTTATAGCGGCCAGAGTCCACCAATACAACAGACCGACGCCCCCTGAGCCGATCACTTGATCGTTGACCGCGTTGCCATACATCGCAGTCGGCCACGGCAGGAACACTATCAACAGCAGCCAGAGGACGTTCAGTGTGAAGATCGTTCCGTCGTAACGGCGCATCGAATTGAAGACCCTGTTGTGGGTCGACCACATGGCAATGACGACGACAAAAGAGAGGATGAAGGCCGTTACCTGCCCCTGATTTGCCGCAATGACCTCCCAGACGGATTGCCCAGCCTGTGGACCGGCCACATCTATCAGAGGGAGCAGTTGAAGCGTGATTCCGATGGCGACGACAGCATCGGTGAAATTTACGAGTCGGTCGAATGACCGACGTTCCGAGGAAGTGACCCCCGAATCGTCAGGCATCTTCTAACCGATAGCCGACCTTCACCGTGACCTGGAAGTGATCGACGTCGTTGTTGCGTACGTAGCCGCGAACTTGCTGTACTTCGAACCAATCCACGTGCTGGTGTTCGGCGCCGGCTCGCTTGACGGCGTTTCGAACGGCAGCCTCGATCGACTCCGGTGACGTTCCCACGACTTCACTAATTCCGTACACGCGGTCGGACATCGACTACTCCCGCTCTATGACGTGGCTCACCTCGGCAGGCGGCCCGGACGATTGGGGTTTACCTTATTGGAGTGTCTGAGCCGACCCACAGCATCACGAGTGCCCAGCACTCTCTCAGCAGTGAGCAGTCCGGCCGAACCCGTAAGTACCTCATATCCATGGGCATTCGCACCGCCTGCGTCATTGGGGCAATTTTCATCCCGGGCTGGCCCCGCTGGGTGCTGATCGCGGGAGCAGTTGTGCTTCCGTACCTGGCAGTGGTCATCGCCAACAGCGGTGGATCCCGCAAGGGCACCACCTTGACCGAGGTGGAGCCGCAGCCCCACCTCGCGCTCCCAGCTTCGGGCAAAGCCATCGAGGGAGTCGTCATCGTCGACGACGATCCGCGCTCAACGCGGTCGTAGTTGGATAGCCGACCCAGTTCAGCACGCCCCTAGAGTGGAGTCGTGCTTCTCGCGCTTCGCACCCGTCGGTGGCAGGGATTCACCGCGCTCGTCCTGGTTGCGATCATCGCCTTTGGGCTGCTGAGTCGATGGCAGTGGACGCGGGCAGAGGAGAAGCGAATCGCGCAGCAGGAACAGGAATTGGCCGATCAGCAGGCCATCGTTCCCAATGCCGGTCAGGCATTCCCGGAGTACACGGCGGTTGAAGTCTCGGGCACCTACGATCCGGAGAGCGTCCGACTGGTCCGCCAGCGCCCCCTTGAAGGACGCAACGGCTACTGGGTGCTGCAACTCCTGAACTCCACATCCGGTGACATTTGGGTGATGCGTGGCTGGCTACCCGCTGGCGCACGAACCGATGAATCGCCCGACGTTGCACCATTGGCCGGTCCGGTGACCGTCGAGGGAGTTGTCAGACCGCTGGTCGAGGGCGCTGCCCTAACCGACCGGGGAGGGCTGCCGGCCGACCAAGTTACTGACATCGAGCGGGCTCAACTCCCCGTAGCCGGATCCGCCACCTGGTACGTCCAGGCGCGGCAATCCAGCCCGGCCGATCCTTTGACGGTAGTTCCGGTCACCCGCCCAGACGAATTGCAGAACGTGTCCTATGCGGTGCAGTGGTTGCTGTTCGCCGCTGTGGCCATCGGCGGTTGGTTCTACTTCCTTCGTCGTGAGTCGAAAGAGTTGGACTAGCCCTCGCTGAACTGCGTGCGGTATAGGGTCTCGTAGGTGCCGCCTGCTGCGAGGAGTTCCTCGTGAGTGCCGCGCTGCACGATTCGACCGTCCACCACCACGAGGATCTGGTCGGCCCGTCGGATGGTCGACAGCCGGTGGGCGATCACCAGGCTGGTACGGCCTTCGAGCGCGGTGTCCAAGGCTCGCTGAACGAGTCGCTCGCTTTCGCTGTCGAGGTGGGCGGTCGCCTCGTCCAAGACGACTACGCGCGGCGCTTTGAGGAAAAGTCGTGCAAGCGCCAGGCGTTGCTTCTCACCACCCGACAGTCGATGGCCGCGATCCCCCACGACTGTGTCGAACCCATCGGGCAGTTGCTCGATCAACGTCAGGATCTGCGCTGCTGCGCACGCCTCGCGCAATTGCTCATCGGTCGCGTCGGGACGTGCGTAGCGGAGGTTTTCACCGATCGACTCGTGGAACAGGTGCGCCTCCTGGGTCACGACGCCCACGGCAGCTCTGAGGTCCGCCCCCGTGACATCGCGGACGTCCACACCGCCGATCTCGACCTCCCCGGAACTTGCGTCATACAAGCGAGTCACCAACGACGTGATCGTGCTCTTCCCCGCCCCCGATGGACCCACCAGTGCCGTCAGGGTGCCGGCCGGCGCGTCGAAGGACACATCGTGGAGAACTTCCTCACCAGCCCCCGCCGACTCCTCGCGCGCGACCGACTCCAGCGACGCTAGGGAAACTTCGGCGGCTGTCGGATAGGTGAAATCGACATGGGAGAACTCGACCGATAATCCCCCGGACGGTAGTTGTTCGGGGTCTTTGGGATCCTGGACGAGCGGGGCGAGATCGAGCACCTCGAACACCCTCTCGAAGGACACAAGTGCAGTCATCACGTCCACCCGAACATTGCTCAGTGCCGTAAGCGGTCCATACAACTGCGCCAGAAGGGCCACCAACGCCAGCAACGTGCCCAGGGTTATCGCTCCCTGAATCACCAGGTTGCCACCGAGTCCGTAGGTAACCGCTGTAGCCAAGGCGGCGACCAACGTCAATGCCGTAAAGAACCAGCGATTGGCCATCGCGATTCGAACCCCGATGTCTCGCACCCGAAGCGCGCGACCCGAAAACGACGACGCCTCCTCATCTGGACGACCGAAGAGCTTGACGAGCAGCGCGCCGGAAACGTTGAACCGCTCGGTCATCTGCGAACTCATCTGCGCGTTCAGTCCCATTTGTTCACGGGTCATCGACTGCAGTCGACGACCCATGTAGCGGGCCGGCAGCAGGAAAAGGGGAACAAGAATCAACGAGGCCAGAGTGATTTGCCACGACAGGGCGAACATGGCCACCAGGACGACCGACACCGAGATGACATTGCCCAGGACACCGCCGAGGGTCGAGGTAAAGGCTTGCTGGGCTCCGATGACATCACTGTTGAGTCGCGAGATCAACGCACCCGTTTGCGCGCGCGTGAAGAACGCCACTGACTGCCGTTGAACGTGGTCGTAGACCTGGGTGCGGAGGTCGTAGATCAAACCCTCACCGATTCGAGCGGAGTACCACCGACTCACAAGACCGAAGCCGGCATCCAAGATCGCTAGACCGGCGATGGCGAGGGCCGTCCATGTCACCAACGACGCATTTCCGACGCTTATTCCGTCGTCAACGATTCTTTTGAACAACAACGGCTGTGCGACGCTCAGCAGCGAAGTAACCACCAGTGTGCCAAGGAAGATGACAATGATCGTTCGATACGGGCGCGCGTATCCCAGAATCCTGCGCACGGTTCCGCGTGCGATCTTCTGCTCGGCAACCGATCGGTCGCGGGTCATGGATTGATAGGTCTGCCAGACCGTGTTCATGCTCATGCGGGTGTGGATCCGAAAAGCGTGCTGAGCCGGTGAACCTGAACCTCGCGCTCGGAATCCCAGGAGTCAAGGTCTCGAGCTACCCGGCGCAGTAGTGTCTTTAGGTCAGCCACCGATTCTGCATCGACTCCCCGCAAACGTTCGAGAACCTCGGCCACACCGGCGTCGAGTTCGTCCGTGAGGGCATAGACCAGCCCCCAGTCGTGCGCCTTCTCGGCCGGGAGGAACTCACCGGTGGCGCATAGGGCAAAAGTGCGCCGGTATCCCAGCGCGTCGATAAGAGCACCGGTGCCGCCGAGGTCGGGCACCAGGCCTATCGAGGTCTCGCGCATGGCGAATCGGGCACTTGGATCGGCGATGATCAGGTCACTCGCCAGCGCGAGTTGGAAGCCCGCACCAATCGCGTTGCCTTGAACTGCGGCAATCACAACCTGCGGCATCCGAGTCCAGGCGGCAAATCCCTGTTGCGCCGTCGAGATGAATCCGTGCGGATCGGCCTGCAAATCGCTCACCATCGAGCCACCGAGGACCGTGCGATCGAGCCCGGCCGAGAAGTCCTGCCCCTCCCCGGCGAGGACGACGAACCGGACGCTGTCGGGCATGTCGGATGCGATGTCACCTAGTTCGCGCCACATTTCGGGAGTCTGGGCATTGCGAACCTCGGGGCGAGACAACGTCACGCGGGCGCAGTCGTTATCGATTGTCACCTCAATGTGCCCGGACTCACTCACCGTCGTCGTCATTGTGCGCCTCCCTCAGGCAAGTTCCACTAGATCCACATAATCATCGCTCCACAGGTCCTCATCCCCATCGGGCAGGAGCACCACTCGCTCGGGTTCGAGCGCCTGGACGGCGCCAGGGTCGTGGCTGACCAAGACGACCGCTCCACCGTACGCCCGGAGCGCGTTGAGTACCTCCGTGCGCGAGGCGGGGTCGAGGTTGTTGGTCGGTTCGTCCAACAGCAGCACGTTTGCACCCGAGACGACCAGGCAGGCCAACGAAAGTCGGGTCTTCTCTCCTCCGGAAAGGACGCCCGTGGGCTTGTTCACACTGTCCCCGGAGAAGAGAAATGATCCCAAGATCGTGCGCCGTCGGGAATCGTCGAGTTCGGGCGCCGCGTGAGCCAGGGTTTCCTCGACTGTCGCGGTGGGATCCAGTGTCTCGTGCTCCTGCGCGTAATAGCCCAGCACAGCACCATGCCCACGCTCGATCGATCCGGTATCGGGGGCATCAACCCCGGCCAGAATCCGCAGCAACGTTGTCTTCCCGGCTCCGTTGAGTCCCAGGATCATCACCCGTGAGCCCTTGTCGATTGCCAGATCAACATCGGTGAAGACCTCAAGGCTCCCGTACGAACGGGACAGACCGGTGGCCATCAAAGGCACCTTGCCGCAGGGAGCCGGGTCGGGAAAGCGCAGTGCCGCGACCTTGTCTTGGGCCCGCTCGCCCTCTGTTTCCGCCAGCAGACGCTCGGCGCGCTTCAACATTCCCTGTGCCGCGCGAGCCTTTGTCGCCTTGGCCCGCATGCGTTCTGCTTGATTGCGCAGCGCGGACGCTTGCTGTTCGGCGTTGCGCCGTTCCCTGCGCCGACGTCGTTCATCCACCTCGCGAGCTTCGAGGTAGGCGGACCAGCCCATGGTGTATTGATCGATCTCCTTGCGCTGCGCGTCGAGGTGCCAAACCTTGTTCACGGTGTCCGCGAGAAGTTCGGTGTCGTGACTGATGACGATGAATCCGCCGGAGTAATTGCGCAAGAACTCACGAAGCCATCGAATGGAATCCGCGTCGAGGTGGTTTGTTGGCTCATCCAGCAAGAGCACATCGGCGTGACCGAAGAGAATTCGGGCGAGTTCCACGCGTCGACGCTGTCCGCCTGAGAGGGTCCCCAGGGTCGCATCCAGAACCCGTGTCGGTAGACCAACCGACGCGGCTATGGTTGCCGCCTCAGATTCGGCTGCGTACCCCCCGAGGGCGAGAAAGTCTGCCTCGGCTCTCGAGTACCGAGAGGCAGCCTTGTCCCAATCCTCGGAACCTTCCTTGGTCTCCATCATCGCTTCGGTCACGCGCGCCATGCGTGCCGCAACCTCAGCCAACCCGCGAGCCCCGAGGACCCGGTCGCGCGCCAACTCTTCGGCCTCGGCGGCACGCGGATCTTGCGGGAGATACCCGACGGTTCCGCTGGACTTCACCTGTCCCGAGGTGGGTGGACGCTCACCGGAAAGCGCACGCATGAGGGTGGTCTTGCCGGCCCCGTTTCGCCCAACGAGTCCGATACGGTCCCCGGGCGCCACCCGTAGTTGATCGCAGGTGAGGAGGAGTTCGGATCCGGCTCGAAGTTCAACGTCAGAGGCGACAATCATGGCCTGGGAATACTACGCACCGACGCGCACCAGGCCGGCCCCTCGTTGTCAGACGTTGAAACCGAGGCTCCGCAACATCTCCCGGCCATCGTCGGTGATCTTGTCCGGCCCCCACGGCGGCATCCAGACCCAGTTGATTCGAAAATCGTCCACCACTTCAAGCAAGGCGGCTCGCGTTTGGTCCTCAATGACATCCGTAAGCGGGCAAGCAGCGGATGTGAGGGTCATATCGATCGTGGCGATATTCCCCTCATCCACACTGACGCCGTACACAAGACCGAGATCAACAACGTTGATCCCTAGCTCGGGGTCCACGACATCCTTCATCGCCTCGAAGACATCATCTTCTTGCGCAACCGTCGATTCCATCGCGATCCTCCCTGTCAGATTTCGCTCGTTGCGGTCTTGTCCACGTCGATGCCTGCCTTCAGGCGAGCATCCTGCAACGCCATCCACGGCAGCAACGCGCACTTGATCCTCGCGGGGTATTTCGAGACACCGGCGAAAGCGATGCCGTCCCCAAGGACGTCCTCGTTGGGTTCGCCGGCACCCTTGGAGTGCATCATGTCGAGAAATGCGCGCTCCGCTTCGGCCATGTGCTCGATGGATTCACCTTCAAGGAGTTCACTCATCACGCTCGCAGATGCCTGGGAGATCGAACATCCTTGCCCCTCATAACCGACGTGCACATGACCCGCATCGTCCAGGCGAACCCCGACGGTGACTTCATCGCCGCACGTCGGGTTGACCTGGAAACTCTCGCCCTGTGCATCCGCCAGTGGGGTCGCACCGCGCGGGTGTTTGTAGTGATCGAGGATGATTTCTTGGTACAGCGCTTCGACGTTGTCACTCATAGCACTCCAAAGAACTCTTGCGCGGCCCTGATGCCAGCCATCGCGGCGTCGATATCGGAACGGTCGTTGTAGATGTACGACGAAAGACGCGTGGTGGCGGGAACGTTGTAGCGGCGGCACGTAGGCCACGCACAGTGGTGCCCGACTCGAACAGCAACGCCTCGGTCGTCGAGGAGTTGGCCAACATCGTGCGGGTGAATCCCGTCCACCACGAACGAGATCGCGCTGCCCCTATCGACGGCATCGGTTGGACCGATGATGCGCACGCCCGGTATTTCCGTCAGACCGGCGAGTGCGTACTCGGTGAGATCGTGTTCGTGTTGGGCGACGGACTCCATGCCCACGTCCTCGAGGTAGCGCACGGCTGCTTCGAGTCCGACCGACTGCGCGACCATGGGAACACCCGCTTCGAAGCGCTGCGGCGGCGGCGCAAAAGTGCTGTGGTCCATGTGGACTGTTTCGATCATGGATCCACCGGTGAGGAACGGCGGCATCGCGTCGAGGATTTCGGATCTGCCCCAGAGCAGTCCGATCCCGGTCGGCCCCAACATTTTGTGTCCACTCCAGGTGACGAGATCGGCACCGAGGTCATGGACGTCAACCGGCATGTGCGGGATCGATTGGCAAGCGTCCACCACACCGATCGCCCCAACCTCGTGCGCCCGATCCATGACCAGACGCACGGGATTGACGGTGCCAAGGATATTCGACTGGTGCACCACCGACACAACCTTGGTGGTTTCGTCGATCAGCGACAGCTGCTCCAGATCGAGACGTCCGTCATCGGTCAAGCCGATCCACCGGAGTTGAGCGCCCGTCTTAGCGCACAACTCCTGCCATGGAATCAGGTTCGCGTGGTGTTCCATCTCGGTGATTACCACCGAGTCCTTCTCGGTCAGTACGAACCGCGGATCCACGGGATGCCCCTGGGACGCCTTGGCCGTCGCATTGCTGAAGGCGTAAGCGGCGAGATTCAGCCCCTCGGTCGCGTTCTTAGTGAACACGATGTCCTCCGGACGCCCCCCGACGAACCTGGCGATCGCAGCGCGGGCGCTCTCGTACGCGTCCGTCGCCTCTTCCGCTAGTTGGTGGGCGCCGCGGTGTACCGCAGCGTTCGAGTTCTCGTAGTAGGCCCGTTCGGCATCGAGCACCGCCGTGGGCTTTTGACTCGTAGCGGCGCTGTCGAGGTACACCAGTGGACGGTCACCACGCACGGTGCGACCGAGGATCGGGAAGTCCTTGCGAATCCGCTGGACGTCCAGGGGTGAGGCCATCTTTTAGGCCTTCGCGAGATCGGTGAAACGCTCGTAACCCTCGGCCTCGAGCACCTCGGCGAGCTCCGGACCGCCGGTCTCAACGATGCGGCCACC